>Ga0206125_10000333_pt1 | contig 63185 bp, 48 predicted proteins | sample Helgoland_Spring_4_FD_148598 | JGI IMG/M metagenome (GOLD analysis project Ga0206125, IMG submission 148598) | Pelagic subsurface seawater microbial communities from Kabeltonne, Helgoland, North Sea - Helgoland_Spring_Bloom_20160331_1 | ecosystem: Environmental > Aquatic > Marine > Epipelagic ...
GAATAATCGATTTATCGGATAAGTTATGGCTTATGTACCAGCGGCCAGCAAGATTTTGAAATAACAATGGCAGCTTATTTGCTGGTGCTAATGTCAGTTGATCGATGAACGCACTCTGATTATAAATACCAGTGTGTGTATGACCGCAGTGTAAACTCGCAGCGAGTTTACTAAAACTTAAATACGCGTCCTTGACAGATAATGCTTGGGCAAAGTCTTGTTTGGTTTGAGAAAATATTTGATTGAGTTGGGTTTCATCTAAATACCGATCAGCACCTGCATGCACTTGAGTCATGGCTATACGTGCAATTGCTAAATCAGCTTGAAGCTGGGCAGGCGTATAAGAGTCAACATCACTAAAGTTAATCGTGTCAGGGACGCCGAAGGTATGTTTGGCTTGGGTATGGGCACTAGTGAGTTTAGTTTGACGAAACCCTTGGATCGGCTCAAGTTCTATTACATCAGCTTGACCCAGCTGCTCAGCGGGTGCGAGTGTGACCAATTGATAGCGAATAGTTTGCCCGACTTGCGTCGCAGGCAGCCATAACGAAAGTTGGTAATGATCACCTTGGCGAATTAATTCTATGGGGGTATCCATACTCAACGGTTGCGTTTGCCCAATAATATACAGTCCAGTTTGATCCGGAGAATGCACATTGATACTTAAGGTATTGGCAATTACAGAGGTGCTAAAAAAGCAGGAGAAACAAACACAAATTACAGCAGCCATTGCTTTCATTTTACATATCCTTATATGACAGATGCATTAATATAGCATAACTTTGATAGTAGGCTAGCGGAACTTTAAACTGGCTTTCGTCTGTAAGACTGTCATAGTAAATACATAAAAATTGTAGGAATTGTCATCGAAAAAATAGTAAGGTATTGAAATTAGATAAGTATGAGAGCTTTGTGAAATGAAACTATCTTTTAGTTACTATGCGGTCTGCATAATAAGTTGTTAGGTTTTTAATGGAATTTGTTGTAGGAATATTGTCAATAGTAATATATTTGATTGTTGGATTTGTGGTTGGTTTTGTAACCACCTCTCATCATTATGTGTTGGCTGGATATAGACCAAAAACATCGAATAAGTTAATTTTATTTTTAGCCAGACCAACAAGAGATATTACAGGTTTTCAAAAATTAATTTATGCATTAGCAATGATAATTTGGGTTCCAATATTCTTTACGCTTATAGCCTTACCTATTATACTCTCAGGGAAGTATGCGCCTGAAATGACTACGTATATATTAATCGGGTTAATTCCTATTGGCTTTGTTGGTAAACTCATAGGTGCAAAAAAATGGGAAAGTCTTGTGTAAAGAAAACCTAACAAGAAATGAAACAAGGACAAAAAACAGTTGACTTTTTTTAAGAAAATCACATGGCTATCTTGAGGATATTTAAAGTAATCTTTTGCAATTTCTTCGCAAGGCTTTCCTAAAGTTGGTTTGCTAGTAATCGAGATACTTGGTCAAATTGAGTTAGATAAATATTACGTTGTTCGCTGCCCCATTTTGACTGAGTGAAAACTGCAATATTTTTTAAATCTTGCTTGGCCCTAACAGATATTTTGAATTTAATCACTTACCAAGTTAACCGTCTAGTTCTGAAATTAGCGAATCCAGTTTGAACTTGATTAGATATAAAATTATCAAAATGGTCGCCTAGATAAGTCAAGTTAAATGATAATAAAAAGTTGAAGGCGGACCATTTACAAAAGCGGTAAGTGGCGGCTTATGCAAAGTGTTAGGTGCTTCATTGAACATAGTGATATTTATATGTTTAAGTGGTAGGTTAGGTTTTTATAAGTCTTATTTTTAAATTAAAAGGAATCGTTATGTCTTGGGCAGCAGTAGGTGGAGTAGTAGTTGTATTTATCATTATATTCATAGCAGTCTCATCTTCAAAAAAGAAAAAATAAGGCAGCTTTATTAATATAAAGAAACACCTAACAAACACGTCAATTAGGACGCTCGTAAGTTCGCGTCTATTACACGAGCGTTATTCGCCTTTAAACATTGCTTGACTAGGTATGGCACTGCCGTATTGTGTGTTCTATGGTTTCTATAGAAACAAGCTTCTTTACAAAACTATTACCAGATTACTTATCGGACGATGAGTACCGTGGTTTTCAATCTTATATTATTCAAAAGCCAGATGCTCACTATATATAGTAAGTCGGAGCGCGCTACTATCGCAGGTCATGTTTTGAAACAAATAGCAGAGGCAATCGAAAATGTCTCAGGTTATGTTTGCAGGTTTACTTGGTGTCAGTACAAGCAATTTGCATGATTGGGAATAAGGTCGGAGAAATCCTCAAGGGCCAGCAATTGCATTATTGCGGATAGCTGAGTAACACCCCGAAGTTTTTAGCGAGTTGAGATAAGCGGAGTGGTGAATAACAAATGCATGAAGACGGATTTTTCAGAAAAGCGCTGCCAAACCGCTTATTCAGAGTGTTAGTTGGCAAAGGTTTTTAATGTTCTCTATTTTTTTGGTCTTGCCCTTTCTCTAACATTTATCATCTTTGCTAAATTTTCAGGCTTTGACCGCGACAAAAATTTCTACCCTGCTATTCTCATAGTTATTGCCGCTTACTATGTACTTTTCGCAATCATATCTGGGTATTCGGTGTTGCGCGAACAGCTTATTGCTTTTGTATTTAGTCATAGCGGTGTTTGGCGCATATAAGTCATTAGCTATCGAAGGTGCAGGCATTGCTGTTCATTGCGGCTACGATATTTTTCATGTCTTTTACTTAAGTAATAACGTAGCTCCGAATTGGTGTGCACCTTTTTGTGCCACGCTAGACTTCATGCTTGGATTTTGGGTAATCGATCTTTTCAAGAGTAGAGACTTGCCAGTTAACTAGTCTTTTGTAACCGTGCTATATGTGCTTCTAGGTTCATCCCACCGGCACGTTGGGCCCGGAGATAATAATATAAGGCTTCAATATTGCGTTGGCGTTTATCCAATATTCGCGCGGCTTGCAAATTGATGTATCCATCATGGGGTAGGGCATCAGCAAGGATCAGCGTTGTCTTAATGACCATCTCGATATCTTTGTTTTCTTTGTATCGAGTTAACGCAGTCTGCATCATATCCAGCCAACTCACTTGTTTAAGATGAGCAGCTTTACCTAATGCGGTTTCCCAATTATGTGGGGTGGGTAAATTTATCGGTTGTGGAGAATCCGTAAATGGATAATCAGCCATTAACGTTAATACATCAGCAAATCCTTTGTATTCCTCACTCGGTAATATTGGCCGACGTTGCCAAGCTGTGTTTGCATCGACATAGTATTGCCGTTGATTTTTGTCGGCTAATAGTTCGAGCTGCCATAAACGTTCATAAAATGCATTAGCAATCACAAAATAGCCACTGACGTTAGGGTGTAAATGCTCCAGCATGACATTTCGGCCAATCAGATTCTGTTGACTGCGTTGGCGTAATGCCGCTTGCGCATCAACCAGTGACACATGTGAAAACTCCCGGGCAAGCTCACGTATGACTTCATTGATAGCCGCTGGTGCGCGAAACCGTAATAGATCATGTTCGGTCGCTAACGCAAATTGGGTCTGTGCACATGCATTGAGTCGGCGAACCACACAGTACTGGCCTAACTTAAAATGCAACTCAGCACTAGGTTGGGCTAACGCACCGGCCGCATTTATTAGCGAGGCTAAATCTGTGGTGACTTGATTGGGCTTTGCTAACGTAGGTAATTGTTGTAATTGGCGCAGTAAATCGACTGGGATCGGATGACTTGCAAACGGTGGATGGTCTTGTTCATTACTGGCGATAGTCGCAATTAATACGGGAATGCTAGCCTGACCATAACGCTGGAGTAAGGTGTGCATGTTGTCACGAAACTGGTTTATTCCAGCATTAAAAATTGCAGAATCAGTGCCAATGTTTTTGTGTTTAGCTACTTGTGACATTAAGGTGCGTGCAGAATTTGATTTGTCTTCAGTGCCAGGAATAGCAGGCACTGCGGCGGCTGATCCTGCCATACCCTCATTAGACAATTGTGCGAGTGTATTTTGCATCAACTGAAACACGCGCCAATGTTTTAAGCGCAAGAACCAGCGTGTCGAGAAGCCAGAGTCTGATACGACAAAATTAGATCCAACTCCCAAAATACCCAAAAACTCATTATGTCCGGCATAAACTAAGATAGCATCGGGTTGTTGTGCAATAATTTCATCGGCAAAATCCAGTAAGGTATAAGAGTTCACGGCCGACATGGCAGTATTAACGACTTCGACATAGTGTCCAGGTTTGGACGCACGCACACGACTATCAAGCATGCCGGCTAAAGAAGCACCTAAGCCATAAGGGTATCCCGCAGCAGTAGAGCCACCTTGGACGAATAGTCGAAATCCATTATCAGGTTTGGTGTTAAGTAAAAAGTTGGCTTCCATACTAACGGTTGGCTGCGCTGCTTGTTGGTCTTGGGCAAAGTAGCGTTTGATAATGTCAGGGCGCGGCAATTGATATTCAGGATGTGACGGATTGTCAATAAACAGTGGATATTCTTGACCATAATCGACAACGCGTAAGATTAATTCAAATAATAAAAAGAAGATCACTGGAATAGCCAGTGCGATGCCGTACATTGCCCAAGTATGTGCGGTTTTTTTCATGAGGATGGGCTCGCATATTGTTTAATTTGTTGTAAATATTGTTGCGCTTGAGGATGCTCTGGCTGCAGCGTCAAGACCCACTTTAGCGTCACCAACGCTTGCTCAAATAAGCGTTTATTAAATTGAATTTGGGCTAAGCTCAATTGCATATTTATATCGTTGGGGGTTAGCCTAACGGCTTGTAACGCATAAAAATGAGCATAATCAAAACTGCCAGCTTGACGATATAAATTTGCGGCTCCGTGGGCATACTGAGCATTAAAAGGTAGGCCATCCGCTAATGTACTTGCAGCATTAGCAGCGAGTAACCATTGTTGGGTTTGTTGGTAATGATTCACCAAATGGGTTTGTTGTGCGAGGTAATCATTGTTCTGTATACGGGCCAAGCCGATTTTCTCAGGGGGATTATTGGGAACCAATTTTGGAACCGGTTGCGGTGTCTGCGTAAATGGATAGTCCGAGGTCAAGTTATTGATTTTATGTTGCGCAAAGATAATGTCTGCAGCACTGACTTGAGTATGTTGTTGCGCTATATTTTGCGTATCTTGATAGGGCGCAGGCGGCAACAAGCCGTGTTCAACCATTGCAGCTAATGCACTGTGCGCTAATAAAGTATACCCCTGAGCATTGGGATGTAAATGCTCCAGCATGAGATCATTACCTATGATGCCATCGACACTAGCTGCGTTTAACATCGCTTTGCCATTAACCAAATGCACATGTGAGTTTGCCTGAGCGAGTTCAGTGATAATGGCATTAAAGTGCTCAGGGGCCCGAAAACGTAAACCATCCAAATTACGTGCATTCGTGAAGTGTTTGTTGCTCAAGGTAAGATTGTTGTCAGTGGATTTATTCTGAAGGTTTACACGTTGTTGATTTAACAAAGCCTGTGCATAACGATAATTGACTAGGGCGTGATAACTATGCTGCTGGTAAATACGTTGAATGTCGGACAGTGAGAGTTGTGCAGCGTTAATTTCTGATAACACTGATTCGGGTAATGGATAGGTACTATTAAACGGCGCTTGATCGCGGTCGTTACTGGCTATAGTTGATAAAAATACGGGTAATTTAGCGATACCAAATTGCGTAATAATATGTTGGAGGTTATCGTTAAATTGGCTGATCCCCGAAAGATAAGCAGGTGAGTCAAAAGCAATCGATTGGTTTTTGGCAATACTAGCCATAACGGTACGCGATGCATGATTATTCGAACCAGATCCCGTGTCGGCATGACTGATATCACTACTGGAGCTTATATTTAGTAAAATAGACTGCAACAACTGCACCAAACGCCACTCTTTGAGAGTTAAGTACAACAGGTTCAGCCCATGACTGCCCAAGCCCTGATAACTAGAGCCGACCCCCATAACGCCTAAATACTCATTATGTCCAGCGTAGATATATATAGCATCAGGCTCTATAGCCAGTACTTCATCGACAAAATCACGCAGCATATAGGTATTGATGGAAGACATCGCCACATTAATCACTTCGATATGACGCTGTGGATATAACCCCTTTAACCGATGTTGCAAAATTCCAGCGGGTGCACCGAACCGACCATAGGGAAACCCTGCAGCAGTAGAACCACCCATAGCCACAATCCGGAGTGAGTCCTTGGGTTTATGAGCTAAAAAAAACTGCGTATCAATGGCAACATTCGGCGCCGCATCAGGGGAGGGGAAATAACGTTGGATCACTTGCGGATTAGGTTGCATATAAGCAGGTTGATTAGGCACTGGTATAAATAACTGGTGGCTATTGCCATAACCAATAATACGTAATATCCCTTCCAATCCCAATAAAACTAGAATCGGGATGGAGAGTGAAATAACGTAAAACAATGTGTGGGATTTTTTCATTATTATTATCCACAGGTATGCAAGGTGACTATGTTTTCGAGTATATATTGTTTGAACTTGGGTTCACAACTTTCTAGGTATTTAATTAACAAAATATTAACTTCCCCGCAGGTTTTATGGCACAATTAGTCATATAAAAGATTGCCACAATAATTATAATGACTAAGCAATACATTTTAGGTATCTCTGCCTTATACCACGACAGCGCAGCTGCACTCATTTTGGATGGGGCGATCATCGCCGCTGTTCAAGAAGAACGATTTACGCGTCGTAAACACGATCCTAGTTTTCCTCATCATGCGATTGAATATTGCTTAAATACTGCTCAAATAGAACTGAGTGACATCCATGCGATTGTTTTCTATGACAAACCGCTATTAAAATTTGAACGTTTATTAGAAACTTATCTAGCAAATGCTCCTCGTGGTTTCCGTTCTTTTGCTCGGGCGATGCCAATTTGGCTAAAAGAAAAACTCTACTTTAAGCAATTACTCAGACGTGAATGTCGAGCGTTAATTCATCGCCGTCGCGCAGAAGCCAAAAACACGTCTATTGAAGCACAAATAGCACTCGATAAAACACCGGCACTACCAGTATTAGGCTTTAGTGAACATCATTTATCTCACGCAGCCTCTGCGTTTTATCCTGCACCTTTTGAACGAGCTGCGGTATTGTGTTTGGATGGCGTTGGTGAGTGGGCCACTAGTAGTGCCTGGATTGGTCAAAAATCCAATTCTCAAAACTCATCTTCCCACAAACATAATCTTACGCCTTTATGGGAGCTGCATTTTCCCCATTCGTTGGGACTGTTGTATTCAGCGTTCACCTATTACTGTGGGTTTAAAGTGAATGCCGGTGAATATAAGCTAATGGGACTGGCCCCTTATGGTAAACCCGTTTATGTTGAATTCATTTACAGGCACTTAATTGATGTGAAGGAAGACGGTTCATTTTCACTGAATATGCGGTATTTCGCTTATCCAGCGGGAGACACAATGGTAACCGACGATTTTTGTGAATTGTTTGAAGGAGCGGCATTAGCGCATGATGCTCCGGTGACACAAAAACAAAAAGATCTTGCTGCGTCGATCCAAATCGTTATTGAAGAAGTGGTATTGAAAATCGCTCAGCATTTGTATACCACCACTGGGTGTGAGTATCTATGTTTAGCTGGTGGGGTGGCACTTAATTGTGTCGCTAATGGACGTTTATTAAGAGATGGACCGTTTACGGATATTTGGATCCAACCTGCTGCTGGTGATGCCGGTGGAGCTTTAGGTGCTGCATTAGAATATGGTTATCAGTTGGGTGACGTCACCGGTACAAACTTACCAGATATGCAGCATGCGTATCTAGGTCCAGAGTATACCAATACACAAATTATCTCTGCTTGCGAGCAATGGCGAGTCGAGTATACCCCTATAGATAATGACTTAATCTACAGCCATACAGCCCAATTAGCTGCCGATGGCTATGTTATCGGATGGTTTCAGGGGCGTATGGAGTTTGGGCCACGTTCTTTAGGACATCGTTCTATTATCGGCGATCCACGCTCCGAGACCATGCAATCGGTTATGAATTTAAAAATTAAGCAACGTGAATCTTTTCGCCCATTTGCACCTGCTGTATTGCAAGAGCATGCGAGTGATTGGTTTGCGCTAACCACACCTAGTCCCTATATGTTGTTAGTTGCTGATGTGATAGGAAAAGTGCCGATACCAGCTGTCACACATGTGGATAACTCTGCACGGGTGCAAACTGTCACCCCAGAACAAATACACTTTTATCCCTTGATCCAAGCGTTTTATGAGATTACGGGAGTCCCCATTTTGATTAATACCAGTTTTAATGTCCGGGGGGAGCCACCCGTTTGTTCACCAGCGGATGCTATTCGCTGTTTTTTAGCTACTGATATGGATTATTTAGTTGTGGGTAATATGCTGTTAGATAAAGCCGCTATGCCTGCCGCCGCCATAGCCCAAGCCAAAGAGGTGACCTTTGCCAAAGATTAACGTTATTAATATTGTGAAGCGTGCATGGCTACAGATTCAGCTGCCGATGTTGCAATTCACTCAGATCAAAGGTTTGCGTGATTTTGCGTGGCAGTTTAGTGTCTTGATCAGCATCGTTTTCATGGGGTTATTACCTTGGCTATTTAGTGCAAGTATTCCATTTTGGCCATTATTTATTGCCGCGTATCTGTTGGTCAGTGCGGTTATTTATCCCAAAGCCATTTATCCTATTTATGTCATATGGATGGTGATCGCCTCTGTATTAGGATTTATTAACACTCAGATCTTATTGGCACTTGTATTTTATTTGGTATTTGCACCAATAGGCTGTATTTTACGCCTAACTAAAGGCTTACAGTATCAACATCACAGGTCGCAAAAACTGAACAGTTATTACATAAAGCGAAATGAGCCATTAGACAAAGACCATTTAACTAAACCTTTTTAGTCTCACTTTCTGTCAGATGATGACTAATCCATTAAAAAGAAGTAAAGCATGAGCGAATTTTTATCTGATTTGTGGGAATTTTTAAAAGTCCGCAAAAAAATCTGGTTATTACCCATTATCGTTGTTCTAGCCTTATTAGGCGGAATTGTGGTGGCGACTCAACAATCCTCATTAGCGAGCTTTATTTATACGTTGTTTTAATCATTCTTAATTAATCTTCGTTATGAAAACGTATGCAAGGGATCTATCCATCCTTTTTGGGTATTCTCTATACCAAGCATATTTAGCGTATTAATCTTGATGCGTAATTAGACGCGTTTTTATATGGAATCAATTATATGATGGTCACCAACAAATCTGCACACTTACTTAATATCATAGCACTGAGTGTCATGGGTGCACTTACCGCTTGTAGTCAAGCTCCACAAAATCAAATGCAGCAGAATCAATCTCCTGTTAAGTCGGCAACGCATAGTACAAGCGTTGCGCTTTCTCAAGCTGTGCAACTCAGTTTACCAGAACAACAAGGATGGCAAATGCAGCAGGGCAGAGGTGCCGGGAAGCCGGTGGTATATCAAGTCTTCACCCGATTATTTGGTAACACAAATACCAATAACATTCCGTGGGGTACGATCGAACAAAATGGGATCGGTAAATTCGCAGATTTCACAGATACCGCCTTACAGGGCATTGCTGAGTTAGGTGTATCTCATGTCTGGTATACCGGTGTGCCACATCATGCACTCGTCAATGATTACACCGCTTATGGGATCAGTAATGATGATCCAGATGTAATTAAAGGAAGGGCTGGTTCGCCATACGCAATCAAAGACTACTATAATGTCAATCCTGATTTAGCGGTTGATCCAGCACAGCGTTTAGCCGAATTCGAAGCACTAATAGCCCGTACCCATGCAAACGGAATGAAAGTCATTATTGATATTGTACCCAATCATGTCGCGCGTCAATATGAAGCCATCTCTCGACCTGAAGGGATCACTAATCTGGGTGAAAAAGATGATACGACGGTAACTTATGCGCCAAACAATAATTTTTATTACGTGCAAGGCGAATCTTTTCGTGTGCCAGAGTCGCGCAACGGCTATCAAGTGTTAGGGGGCAAACCGGCACTGTTAAAAGATGGTCAATTCAGCGAAGATCCGGCTAAGTGGACGGGGAATGGTTCACGTGCAGCTCAACCGGATCTCAATGATTGGTATGAGACAGTTAAAGTCAATTACGGTGTTAGTCCTGATGGAGCGTATGATTTTCCTAGACTCCCACAAGGTTATGATCAAAAAGGGGTCGCTGAGCATCACGCATTTTGGCAAGACAAAACCTTACCTGATTCATGGTATCAGTTTTATCATATCGCCCATTATTGGTTAGAAAAAGGTGTCGACGGCTTTCGCTATGATATGGCTGAAATGGTACCGAGTGAGTTTTGGTCATTTTTAAACTCATCGATTAAAGTGCAATATCCCGATGCATTTTTACTTGCTGAAGTCTATAACCCAGACCAGTTTAGGGAGTATTTACATATTGGTAAAATGGATTATCTGTATGACAAAGTCGATTTTTATGACTCCCTAAAAGCGGTGATGCAAGGTCATGGTGATGCGGCTAATTTGGCACATATTCAAGCGCAAATTGCTGACATCGAGCCACACATGTTACATTTTTTAGAAAATCACGATGAACAACGCATCGCTAGTCCAGATTTTGCAGGTGATATGCACAAAGGCAAACCGGCATTAGTTGTATCGGCATTGATTTCTCGTTCCCCGACGATGATTTATTTTGGTCAAGAAGTGGGTGAAGATGGCAGTGAAGAGACAGGCTTTGGTGATCCGACCCGTACCACCATTTTTGATTATGCCGGTGTGCCAGCTCATCAACGTTGGATGAATGATGGTCAGTTTGATGGCGGTCAGTTAAGTGCCCTCGAAAAAGCCCTTAGGGAGTATCATGTTAATGTCTTGAATATCTCAGCTAATCATCCAGCAATGAAAGGTAATTCTATCCCTTTGCATCACACTAATCTTGAAGAATCTAGATATGGGAAATTGCATTTTTCATTTGCTAGGTATGCCGATTTAGGTGTGAATGAGCAGGGCGAACAACAGCATGTCGCATTGTTAGTCGTGAACAATTTTGATGCACAACAGAGCCTGCAAACGAGGTTGTCAGTGCCTCATGATGTGTTACACAAGTGGGACTTGCCTGTAGGGGACTATATCATGAAGGATCTTTTAAATAGTGGGTTAACGACGTTACGCGTAACTAATGAGGGTGGTGTTGAAGTGGTTGATAATACAATCCATGCCAGATTTTCTGTTAATTTGGCGCCACTTGATTCAGCGGTATTTGAAATCACTTGGTCAACACCTACCGCGCAGTAATAAGTGCTAATTAGGAATTACATTATGTCATTTTCAACTTTTAATATCACTCGCTGTGTGCGACATACCACCTATGCAATTGCGATACTCTCGTTTACATTTGCCGGTGGTGCACAGGCTAAATCTGTTGCGCAAAACACAGTCGATGCAGTCAGTGAACTCAATCATCAACCAGGTATCTTAACTTATCAATTGCCTCAAGCAACGGTCCGAATCACAGCGTTAACAGAACATAGTTTTGAGGTGTTTTATGAACCTGATAATAGTCGTCAACTACCTTCATTTGCATTAGCCAAACGATCGTCTTTAGCCACAACAAGTGTCAATACGACACCGAGCCATATCGAGCTGTTCACTACAAAAAGCTACGCAAAAATTAATCCTAATACAGGTCAAATTGCATTTGGTTTAACGGGACAGCCGGTGGTTGTGGAAGAAGAAGTAGGGTTGTTTTTTACCCAAACATTACGTGGTTTTCGCTTTTCCTTGGATGCTGATGAGCAGCTCATGGGCGGTGGCCAGCGTGTGTTAGGAATGGATCGCAGAGGCCATCGCATGCCACTATATAACCGCGCACATTATGGCTATACCACGCAATCTAATCAGATGTATTATTCTTTACCTGCCGTAGTTTCCGATCAAAACTACGCACTCTTGTTTGATAACTCCGCGAATGGGTTTTTGGATATCGGACATACTGATAAAGATGTATTGCAGTTTGAAGCGGTTGCTGGGCGCACAAGTTATATTGTTGTGTTAGGTGAAGATATCACTCAGGTATCTCAACAAATAGCACAAGTTACTGGTAAACAGCCATTACCTCCACGTTGGGCGTTAGGAAATTTTGCCTCACGTTTTGGTTATCGTACCCAACAAGAAACACAAGACACGGTAAAAGCCTTTATTGATGCTGATATCCCGTTAGATGCTGTTGTGCTCGATCTGTATTGGTTTGGCCCAGACATAAAAGGCCACATGGGGAATCTTGATTGGGATCGCGTCGCGTTCCCTGAGCCAGAACAAATGATTCAAGGCTTTACCGAGCAAGGTGTCAATACCATCGTCATTACTGAACCGTTTATCTTATCGAGTTCAGCGCAATGGGAATCAGCAGTGGCCAATCAAGCGTTAGCCAAGAATTACACAGGTCAACCCCGCCGTTTTGATTTTTATTTTGGTAATACAGGCTTGGTTGATGTATTTGATACAGATGCGCAGCGCTGGTTCAACCAATTTTACACCAAACTATATCAACAAGGTGTGACCGGTTGGTGGGGCGATTTGGGGGAGCCAGAAGTACACCCTGCGGACAGTTTACATCAATTTGGCGAGTTAACTGTCACCGGTGATGAGATCCATAATGTGTATGGGCATCAATGGGCCAAAATGGTCTATGAGCATCAACAACAGTTAGATCCTTCTATACGTCCATTTGTGATGATGCGAGCTGGGTTTTTGGGCTCGCAACGCTACGGGTTGATCCCCTGGACTGGTGATGTATCAAGAGAGTGGGGCGGACTCGTACCCCAAGTTGAACTGGCACTGCAAATGTCGGTATTAGGCCTAGGATATATTCATTCGGATGTGGGGGGCTTCGCTGGTGGGGAGACGTTTGATCCTGAACTATATATGCGTTGGACTCAATTGGGCGCGTTTTCTCCAGTATTCAGACCACATGCCCAAGAGCATATTCCTTCTGAACCGGTGTTTCATGCACAACCCGTCAAAGACCATTCACGTGATTATATTAAGTTACGCTATGCGCTGACACCTTATAACTATACGTTAGCAATGGAAAATAGCCTCTCCGGCATGCCACTAATGCGACCAGTGAGCTTTATTGACAGCGAACAGTTCACCCAGTCGGCTAGTTATTTATGGGGCGATAGTTTTTTAGTTCATCCTGTCACAGCGCCAAATGTTACAGCGGTTAATATCGATTTGCCCGATGGAGTCTGGTTTGATTATTTTGACGGTGAGCGGTATGAGGGGAACCAAATCGTCGAGGTGAGTGCGCCTTTAAACAAGCTGCCGCTATTAGTTAAAGCCGGTGCGTTTATCCCTATGGTCGACGCTCAACAGCACTTAAAACAGTATTCGACGCAAGCTATGACGATGCATTACTACCATGATAAAAGTGTTGGTTCGAGTCATTATCGATTGCTCGAAGATGATGGTGTCGCGCCGGATTCAATTGCAAATAATGCTTATCAAAGTATTCATTTTAGTAGTGCCTCGACTGATTCTATCATTGCCATCGATGCGCAAGTGCAAGGGGACTACCATAACGCCCCAACGACACGTGCGCTTACCTACGTGGTCCATAATATTGAATCTTTGCCGCGAGTGATAAAGGTTAATGGCCAAGCGGTAACCGCACAACAACGTCAACAAATGTGGGATAAGTACACTCAACAGTTGAATGTGCCGGTATCGTTAGCCCAAGGAATAGGGGTGTTAATCACGCTATAAGAGGAAAGTACTAGCGGCATAGGGTGGGGCTGACGATACCCTTATGCCGTGACAAAGATACGTAATTGTTCTTTGTGATTACGTTCGTATTGCTTTAATTTGACAATTGTCGCTTCTGTGAAAATATGACCTTCAGCTAACATTAATACGTATTTTTCATTGTAGATATCTTTACTTAACTCCATACCCACTTTGACTTCCGCTAGTACTTTGGAACCATCATCAGGCAAGGTTTCATGTAATACATCAAGTTTTGCTAATACATCTAATATGTCAGGATCATATTTCGTGCCTCTGTGGCGATTAAGTTCTGCTTTAGCCTCAATCGCATCGAATTTTTTAGACGATATTTTACCAATACGATAGCGCCAAAAATCACGAGCAACAAATAAAATACGCGCCCCGACAGGAATATCTTTGCCAACACACATGTCGGGGTAGCCCTGACCATTAAAGTATTCAAACTGACTTTGGATAATGTCAATGACAGGTTGAAGATGCGGTAGAGGGGACAACATCATTATCGCGACATCAACTTGACGCACATACGCTTTTTGTTGTTCGTAATTTAAATCATTAAAAGCAGTATTAAATAAATGCACTTCTTTGCCCAACAAACCAATTTGACACAATAATGCAGCTTGTTGAATATGCTGTATATCTGTCGTTGGTAGCTTCATTACCTTGGCGAGTTCGGTTGCAAGTTTACTGACGGATTGAGCAAACAAGCCATCTAATTCTGGGTGAACCGATATACAGTTAAATAGCACTTTCTCAGACGCGCTTTGTTCGTGTTTGATCTTCTTTAAAGCTAGTTGGATTTGTTTAGTTTTGAGTTCAACTTTTTATCTAATGACTGCGCTAACTCTTTTAAAGCACGATTTTGCTTGAACAGTTTTTGTTGTAACGTGTGATTTTCACGTTTGAGTTTGGTGAATTGTAAACCATCTTTTATGGTGAGCAATAAATCCTGATTATCCCACGGTTTTTGAATGTAACGATGGATCCCACCGTGATTAACTGCTTGCATGATAGAGTCTAGATCGGCAAACCCCGTTAAAATCACGCGATAAGTTTCTGGATACAGTTGAGCAACTTTTTCTAGTAATTCAGAGCCTGACATATTGGGCATTTTCATATCAGACACGATCATTGTAATGTCGTGTGTAGCAAATAACTCTAACGCTTCTTGGCCACTCGTCGCTGTTAACATGTTAATGTTTGTTTTATGAATAATACGTTTAATCGAACGCAAAATACTCGGTTCGTCATCGACAAACAACACCGTAAAGTGAGGTGAGGTTACTTGCGTCTTTTCTGCAGTCATGTCTGTCAATGTTGTGATTCCAATAAGCGCATCATATTTATGCTAGCGAAACATTTGTGGTATTGTCGGATAATAAACAGACTAAATTTTCAGGTAATCGTAGTGTAAAACAAGTACCCACTCCAATTTCGCTGTTGACTAGAATTTCACCACCATGCTCTCTAATTATACTAAACGAGATCGATAGCCCTAAACCTGTACCATCGCCTTCGGGTTTAGTCGTAAAAAAAGGGTTAAACAATTGAGCAATATTTTCTTTGCTGATGCCTGAGCCATTATCTGTAATTGCAATTTCTACAAAACCATTGTTCATAGAACTCTTAACCGCAATTTTACCGTTTTCTTCAATCGCTTGCCCAGCGTTAACCAGTATATTGGTTAACACTTGAATGATTTTTCCTACATTTATTTTAATGTTTGGGATGTTTGCATCTAATTGTGTACTGATTTCACAATGATATTTGAGCTGAATAGATACCATTTTAAGGGTGGTTTCAATACAATTATTGATATTAAACCATTGTTTATTATCATTATCCGCTCTTGAAAATGCTTTCATGCCAGATACAATATCACTGACGCGTTCTAATCCATATTTAGATTCTTTAATTAACTCAATACTATCTTCTAAAATAAAATTAATATCATGCTCAGTTAACAGAGACTGTATTTTTTGATTAAGTTTACGCCGTTCAAAGACATCATCACTGGCGATAAACTGTTGTAAACAATGTAGGATTTCAGCAAACGAATCATTGTAACCCTGTAAACTATCGACGTTACTTTTGACAAAGCCAATTGGATTATTAATTTCATGCGCAACACCAGCTGCAAGTTGTCCTACCGATGCCATTTTCTCTGCTTGGCTTAATTGTGCTTGGGTTTCTTTTAAGCTTTTGTTTATTTCTTGTAACTTACGATTACTCTTTTTTAGCATGGATGTACGATTAACTATTTGCTCTTCTAATGATTCGTTAAGTTCAAATAGTTCACGTTGAAATTTTTTAGTGCGTCGAGTTTGTTTATTTAATGCGTCGATCAGCTCATTAAATGCTTCTCCGACAACGGATATCTCCTTATCGTTATCAAGGGTGTTGATTTTATCTGTGATTTTTTCGCCGGTAGTCAGTTTGGCCGTGATGTTTTCTGCACTGACTCTCAGTTGAGTTAATTGTTTAATGAGATAGCCACCAAAGATGAACGAGATAATGCTGACAAAGATGATTTCTGCAAATGCTACGCCTGCGACGACAGATTGAATTTCGTAAATTGAGGCCGCAATTGAGTTGGTTTGCATCCCTAGTTCAACTCGACCAAATAATTGCCCATCAACAATAATTTCAGCATAGGTATCAAAAATATCATCATTTACCTTGTTAATTGACGTGTTAAAATTACGAGTTTTGGCCAAGATGGCAGCTGAACCGGCTTGTGCCAAGACCTTATTATTAGGTCCCAGCACCCGTGCATAGGCGATATCGGGTTGTTGTAAGATGACATTTACAAATGAATCAAGGGAGGCGACATCATAAGTCACAATTGCATCAGTGGTCATTGACGCAAAAAGTTGTGAGCTTATTTGGGCTTTAGTTGTCAAGCTATCATGCAGAATGTCTTTGACTAAACTGGTGACCATGACTGCTAAAAATAGCAAAAATGCCGCCTCAATAAAGGTGACACCAATAGCTATTTTACTACGCAGTGTGTTAATCATTTTACTTTAACATGCCCTTTAGATATATTTAAATTTCTAACATCATCCCAATCTGTGTCATGTGCTATGACAAACGCTTCCATGCCGAGATATTTTAAAATTTCTCTACCTTTGTCGGTTGTATGCAGATTTTCTAAAGCAGTTTGTATGGCAACCTTATCCTCCATTGACAAAGATTGTGATACCGCAATCGCATGAGGGGTATATGGCTGAGTGGTCCATAATATTTTCAGTTGAGCGCGAATGTCATCAGGCATGTTGTTAAATGTGCGCATCACACCGCCACCGGCAATAAAAAAACCTTTGCTGACATTTAAGTAGACAGAGTCATGTGATGACACGTAGCGAGGGACAAAATCAACCTTATTCAACGTTAATTCTGCTCGAGGTAAAATAGAAGCGGCAAATGCTGCTGGAGCAGGGAATGCCAACGTTTTATCTTGCAAGTCGAGGATTGATTTAATGTTGCTATCGATACGTGTGACTAAAATACCTGTTATCTGTTTATTGGCTTGTTTTGCAATCGCATGATATTCATTAAATTCAGCAAAATAAACGTAATGAAAAGGATTCATGTACGCAATGTCATACGCATTTTCACTTAATCTCTGCTCAAAATTAGGAATGTTTTTGGCCGTAGCAAATTTGATGGTTAAGCCTGTTTGGGCAGATAAGTATTGAGTTAATGGCACCCATGCATTAGCCAATACATTGCTAGCTTGTTGTGGCACGATACCAAACGTGAGGGTTTTGTTTGAGGGAGACTTTGGTGCTAACTTTTGCGCGAGCACATTGGCTGACAATGTCAGCGATAACGTTAAAAACATAAAAATAAGCATGCGCATGGTCATTCTCCTTGGGCAAGTTGTTGAACGGTCGATATAAGCGTCTGGTTGGAATAGGGCTTTTGAATGATCGCATCAGCACCATCAATCAGCACCTGTTGCATATTCCCGATGGCGGTGCCAGAGATAATAATAATTTTTATATTCACAAATTCAGGGTTTTCACGGGTAAATCGTAATACATCTAAGCCATTAATACCGGGCATGTGTAAATCTAACGTCATGATCTGTGGCTTATGTTCATACAGCAATGCTCCTGCCTGAAAGCTATCTTGGGCAATAATCGTGTCGATGTATTGGCGTTTTAAGACCCTTGAAATACTTTTACAAACGTTGATATCGTCGTCAATGATTAGCACCTTAGGTCGTTTTACGGCTTCTTCAATGACAGCAGTTTCATTGGTTAATGGCAATGCATTGGCTTTACAAAACACAATGAAATCTTTCTTTGCTACTCGGTTATTCCCTCTGCCGGGTAGCTTGTAACTTTTTAATACTCCTTTTTTAATATAACGAATCACCGTTCTAGGTGTGATACCGAGTTGTTTTGCTATGTTACCGGTAGTGAGATATTCCATTTTCACCTCTTATTTCTTGTCGCTAGTTAAGTCCTTGTATTAAGCGTAGTGTAAAAAAGGCAAAGCGACATAAAAGAAATTTGCGACAATTGCGACACAAGATTACACTAGGAAAAACCACAATTACTATTTTCAAGGAATGAAAATGAAATCATGTTTGTACTTATTACTCCTAAGCTCATTATATTTATCGACCAATGTGTCAGCATTTGAAGCAAAAACGAATAAAAAAGCTGAGGAACAAAGGCACTTTTCCATTGGGATAAATGGCAATGCCATGCTACGTTTTGAAAATGAAACTTTTGCCGTTAGAAATCCACGGCAACGTTTACGTTTTATTGGCCGAGTAGGTCTTACTGCGAAATATGCTGAGTTTACATTTGTTTCGCGTCTATCAACGGGGCTGAAAAATCGACAAAATGTTCCAGCTATTACTGTCATTAAGTTTAATTCTCAACCTCAGCCGGATTCTGATATTTTTGTTGAACGTTTGTTTATGCAATATCGCACCAAACCAATAACGATTACGGTGGGCAAACAGCCTTGGGCGTTTGCTAATCAAACCGATACGTTTTGGGATCGCCAGTTAAACCCCCAAGGTGTCCATGCTAATTATCAATTTGGGTCTGGTGATCAAGCACGAGTTGCATGGCTTAAGCCGCTTGATGGGGCAACTGATACCGTCGGAAAACTGGTAATTGTACAATATGAAACCAGTATTCCCTTAGCCCAAGGTAAACTAGTATTAGCGCCCTGGTGGGTCGATTATCAGGGAGGGAGTGCGCAATTTGCCAAGCGTGATACACAGTATGATCACCAATCTCTTCGTTTTTCAGGTGTTTTTGAGACTGGGCTATGGCGTTATGGGGTTGATGCGGGATATACCTTGGATGCACCTGAATTAATCTCTGGTAATAAACAAAACCAATCACTCGCTATTCAGGTTAATTATGGTAAATTAAAAAAACAAGGAGATTACCAAGCTCATTTACGATTTTTTAGAATTGAACGCTTCGGAGTCATCAGTGAATTTGCACAAAATGCAACAGCAGGATTTGCGACCGCAAATATTAAAGGATTTGATACTCGTGTCCGATATAGAATCAGTCGTTCTGTATGGGTTGGAGTTCGTTATAGCCAACTAGATACCATAACCGGCACTGTAGAGAGTAGTCATCGTTTTAGGATAGAAACTGCGGCAACATTTTAATTGATAACCAAGAGAACTCCAATGAGTCAATCTAAGCAGACTGTACTGATCGTCGATGATGAAATTAATATTTTAAAGTCTATGAGACGCATGTTTAAACAAGCAGGGTACGAAGTCTTTACTGCTGAGTCTGGTTTAGAAGGATTAGCCTTGTTAGCGGATGAATCTATTCAAGTTATCTTATCTGATTTTCGCATGCCCGTAATGAACGGTGGTGAATTTTTAGCGCAAGTTAAAATTAATCGCCCTGATGTTGTCTCTTTAATTTTGAGTGGCTATGCTGATTTTGATTCTGTGTTAGCAGTCATGAATCAAGGCAGTGCCTTTAAGTTTTTGACTAAGCCTTGGGACAACAAAGTGTTGCTGCAAGAAATTGCAAATGCGTTTGTGCACTATGAAACTAAGCTGCGCCAAGACACCTCCTTAGAACAATCCAAATATTTTGATAATATCAACGAATTCAATGGTGCAGTTGAGAGTTTTGTGTATGAAAATATTCCATTTAGTATCGGTTATTTTGAACTAACGAATGCCAATGATTTAAAGCGTCATGACGTTGCGCTAGAGCCATTGCTTAGTAAATTACAACAGTACATTTCGAATCATTGGGGTAAACAATTTTCGCTTTATAGCATTAGTGATGTCGCAGTGATTATACTCACTCATGGTTGCCATGAACAAAATGTACAGATTGATTTTTCGCGCTTAGTATCGGGTATCGAACAGGATAGTTGGCATCAGATTGAAGATAACAAAGTTGATGTGAGCGTCAGTTTCATTTCCTCTGAAGACTTGGATAAAACGACTAGTTTTATCGTTGAAACCCTGCAAGAAGCCGCTGTATTGATTAATGCGAGCTCTGAATTCATGGCGTTAAACAACCAATACTTATTAAAAAAACAACGCCAACTCACTATCAAGTCCGACGTGACTCGAGCATTAAAGATGAATCAATTTTCTTTGGTATATCAACCTAAAATCACAATGCAGACCGGATTAATTGAAAGTGCCGAGGTATTATTACGCTGGCGGCATGATTCTTTAGGTTGGGTATCGCCTGGTGAGTTTATTGATATAGTTGAAGCGGATGGCCAGATTCATGACATTGGTGACTGGGTTATAGACAATGGCTTAGCTGAACTGTCCCGATTATCGCGGATTTCACACGAACTCCAATCCTTCTCAATTAATGTATCAGCTAGCCAACTATTAAATATAAAATTAGTTCAGACAATCCAAGATGCGTTGCACAAATACAATATCGATCCACGAAAACTAGAAATTGAAGTGACTGAAACCAGTTTAATCAAAAATTTAAATACCACATCAAAAACTCTCAATGCCTTAAAGAACCTAGGGGTTAAAATTGCGATTGATGATTTTGGCGTGGGCTATTCATCGTTTGCGTATCTGACTAAACTGCCAATAGATGTACTTAAGTTAGATCGAGCATTACTTGAAGATATTGAGTACAACCAAGATACGCAATTGTTAATCAACAATTTGGTAAAAACGTGTCATAACCTCAATATTAAAGTGGTTGCAGAAGGGGTTGAAACTAAAGCTGCACTAGAAAAAATCAACATCGCAAATTGTGATTACGTGCAAGGGTTTTATTACAGTGCCGCAGTATCGAAAAGTGAAATTGAAAAGCTAATAATCAAACAACCTTTCCGGATCCGCAACACCTAAACACTGATTTAGGGTAACGCCTTCCTGAGTTCTATACTAAGGGAGTGATTTCCCATTTAGAAGTAGCAAAAAACACCTTACTCGGACCAAACTGTTGTTTGGATTTCCACGTGTATTTATTGATAATTACATTAACCCCTGAATGTAAGGTATGCGTTGCTTTAATAGTTAAATGTTGCGCAAATTGTTGTTGTTGATGTTTATTTTCTACGATTTTTTCTTTAAGCCAGTTGAGTAGCTGCTTTTCTTTGATGATCGCAGTTTCTAACAGGTTAATTTTACTACTGAGTTCAGGTGGAAGCTTCTTGCCCTTAAACCCCAATAACGATTTTTGATGTTGAGTGTAAGTTGATCGCAATGACTCGTATTGCTTTTTGAGTGATGTAGCAGCTCGATGTACATTATTATACTCTTGGGTGAAATCAATCGAAATGCTACTCCCTGAGGTGGCACCAATGACACCTGCAGTGATTTCACCGCGCCCTGAAATTTGGCAGCCGATTAAAATGCCATCGGCTTTATCTTGCTTACCCACAAAAATATTACCTTTGCATACTATTCTTGAGAACGCGAGTTGTTTACGAACAATTAAATCGCCGCCACAGATAATATCTAAGCCCTGTGCATTTTCAATACAGACAGTACCACCTGCACGAATGACGCAATTGGGGACTGTATTATTATCGACCGTTTGCCCCGCAGCGCCTTGGGTAATGATAATATCGCCTTTGGTTTCCAAATAAGCGGATTCTACAAACCCATTGACCGTAATATCGCCTTTGGCGATGACTTTCATTTTATCTGCGACATCGCCATTGATGATTACGGCACCTCGATAATCGATATTACCCGAACCAACATTGACCCCATTACTGACAAAAACCTCATCCACTCGGACTTTAAAACCATCAAATTTAGGCATACCATCACGATCTGCGATGTCTTTATCATCAATTTTGGGTCGTAGAATTCGCTCTAATGCATTTTCTACCAAGTGCATACACTCACTGGGTTTACCTTCTTTTATAGGTAAGCCTTTGGCAATGACTTCGCTGATGGATTTTCCAGTACTTAATGTTGCAGCACGTTCAAGTAATTCTTCGATGCGCTTGCGGCTAATCCCTCTCGTCACCAATTTTTCATAACAAAATGTAATCGCTTCGGATGTCGAGGGGATCTTACCACCATAGGGGGCGGTCACTTCTAAGCGGGCACTCATTTTATCATCGGCCACAGTCAACACTAGTTGTGCGTCTTTAATGATCGCAAACGTCGTTTCATGTTTGACAGCGTTAGCTTGTTGCAAATCGGCATTGATATCGTCAATAAACTTGCCGATTTCATCAGTTAATGGAAAATATTGTTGGTGTGGAGTCCTTAAAAAAAGAGTGATTAATTGTGCGGTGTCTATAGGACCGGTTAGCTGACTGACGTCAACCAATACAATGACATGTTGCTCTTTTTCATTAAATTGAAACTTAACACCTTGCATTTACAGGCTCCATTGATACTTCAATCCATGTGTTAATAAATTTCTTATCTAATGTTATCTGCGCAATTGATATTTTACTTGAATTATTTTGCATAGAACGGATGCTTTCTGCCATATTCGAACAATGCATCTAAGACGACTTGTTGTGGCGAGTTTAACGCATACATCGTTTTGCATTGCTCAATTTCTGCAAAGTATTGATTGAATGATAGTTTATTAGCCATAGGCTGAGCGAGTTGTAAACAATGGTTGTGCCATGTTGTTTGTTGCTCGGAAGTAAGTTGACCAGAAGTCAGTTGTTCGGGATGGTTACGCCCGATAAAACGCAATAACAACTCCGCTAACCTTGGCGTAGGACTGCGTTTAATCAATGTTGGCAACTCTTCTGGCGTTGCATAATGTATGGAGGTACAAAAATCCTTTTCGGCTTTGCTTAAAAAGCCTCCACTATACAAGCTAGCCTCTACATCAACCGATTCATCTTCAAACTCACGTACAAAAACTTGGCGAATTCGTGCTAAGAGTTGCGGGGCATCAATCGACATGAGTGCGGTGTTTAACTGTACTAAGCGTGCTTCAATTAACGGTAAGTCAAGTTCAAGCTCTTGAGCTCGAGCAGGTGACAAAGTATTGGTTTTGGCGATGAAAGGGCATTGATTATGTTTGATTTCCAGCGCTGCAAATTCTGGGGTGTCGACATGTCTGTCTTCACGTTTAACGTAGCGGATTGCCTGAAGTTCACTGTCGTTGAGGGTCAAAAGTGGCGTAATATCCTTGGTTAGATCAACACAAATAGTGGCATTACTATTGGTGGGGTGATCACAAATAGGAACAATATAACTCACACATCCATGTTTAGCAGAACGAAAAGGATTAATATAAAGCAAAGATTTACCCTGATGTTGTTCCAGTAAATCGAGCACCGCATGCTTGGAGCGCAATTGATAAGCATAGGAAAATAACTTCGGTTGCGCTGTTTGAATTAGTTTAGCTATTGCGATGGTGGCATGAACATCACTTAACGCATCGTGTGCCTGCTCATGAGTGACGCCATTAGCTTGGGTCAATGATTCTAGTTTAAAACTCGGTAGCCCTTTGTCATTTTCTGGCCACACAATTCCCTCAGGGCGAAGGGCATAACATGCTCTGACCAAGTCAATAATATCCCAGCGACTATTACCATTTTGCCATTCGCGTTGATAAGGATCATAAAAATTACGAAACAAGCTAAAACGAGTGAATTCATCATCAAATTTGATGGAGTTATAACCGATACTACAGGTATTAGCTTCACTCATTTGTTGTTGAATTTGACGCATAAACGCGTATTCAGTTAATCCTATTTGTAACGTTGATTGTGGGGTGATACCCGTAACTAAGCAAGCTTTTGGGTGTGGTAAATAATCTGGGTGGATTTTAGCAACAATATTAATAGGTTCATCAATAGGGGTGAGGGACAAATCAGTTCGGATTGCCGCAAACTGGCACGGGTAGTCATGTTGTGGCGATATGCCCCAAGTCTCATAATCATGGAATAAAAAGCTTGGTGTTGATTGTTGTGGCATATCGGCATGCACCTATAATGAATGAGCATTTAATGTATGAATAAAATAGAAAATAGCACGTTATTAATGGGGATGAAAGGATAGCAATTTAGAATGTTTAAGTAAGGAAGCTGTTATGAAACAAATCAATTCTGTCTTTGCAGAACGCTTAGGTTATTTTGTTTAGGCTAGCTCACTTTTTATGCGAAAATTCACTAGGAGAAGGTGAATCAGAATATTCATTTTGATCAGGATGGCGTTTTAAATTCATCAAGTACTGATTATATAATGCTGTATTTTCAGTACTCAATTCGCTCTCATTCTGCAGCTCTTTAATCTTATTAATAATGTCTTCTTGCTCCTCATTAATCGCTTCATGTACGGCTATTTTAACTAATACTTTTAACAATGATAACGCGATGGCAATGTTGTTAGGAGCTAATACAAATGCTTGACTTAGGTTCATAAAAGCAGGTTTAAAGCGGTTGTTTTTATAATTCACTTCGGCCATTTCTTTTAGTTCTTTTGGCGTAAAGTTGATCTCAGTTCGTTCGATGGATTCTTGTTCAAGATATTTGTCTATAACCTTTGACGACAGACTATCACCGGCAATTTGTTTTTTGACGATAGATAAAATACGGCTGGTTCTTTCTCTATTACCGACTTCGTGAAACGCCTTCATTTTATCTAAATTATCTTCCAACAAGTCATGTACTGAGTCATCATAAATTTGTGTCAGTAGATTATCCGCTAGGCTTTTATTTTGCACCAAGGACGCCATACGTGCTTTCACTACAATTAATTGATTGTTGATTTCATTATCGTAATTGGACTGTTCTAACTGTTTGAGCAGCAAATTGGCGTTTTTGAGTAAACTTGCTGATTCGGATTGATGTGACGCTGATGCTAAATCGATGGCAGAGCGAATGACATTTAATCGTAGATGAGGAGAGTCATGAATCGAGTTTTTAGCATATTTATAAATAGTGATTGTTGCTTTATATTGCCCTAAGCGGTCATGATTTAAACGGGCAAGATCCCACAGTTTCTTATTTCGGTTAATATTGCGAGGGGCTAATAATGTTGCGCGCTTGATATAATTATAGGCTTCCTTAAAGCGTTCATTATCAATGCAGTAGGATGTAATTAAGTCATAAGCAGCAAAGCGTGTGTCATCGCGCAAAAACAAATCACCCAACATGATCTCGGCTTCTTGTTCCCTTTTTAATTTGAGTAAACTACGACATAACTCAATATGTAGCCAGCTGTAATTATGTTGATCAAGTAATTTGCGATAATACCGTTCAGCCTCATCAAACTGGTGCAGTTTAAACAAACTGGTCCCAATAATACGTTTGATTTTAGGAAAATATTCTTCCAGTTCTGGCATTTTGAGATTGCGTTCAGCGGTATAAATTGCGGCGGCAAACTGTTGTTTATCAACAAAAGAAAATAACTTATTGAGACGTTTTCGCGAATTAATTAAAAATCCGACACGACTAATAATGGTGCGTGTATCGAGAGGTTTGGCCCAAAAGTCATCAGGCTCAAGTTCAACGATACTATTGACTAGATCTTGTGACGTATCCGCACTTAAAAATATGACTGTGGTTTGCGTATTTATATGCCCACAAAACTTGAGTTCTTCATAAAGGTGAAATCCGTCTTTATCACTGTTGACATTAAAGGATAAAAAGATGAAATCAAATGTAATGGTTTCACATAGACGTACGGCATAATGGGCATTCGTTGCCGAATGGATTTTGTGAAAACCTAAATTAGTTAGAGTCTTTTTCAATGAATCATGGACTAGCGATTGATCATCGATAATCAGAACACGGTAATCATTCATATTTGGGATTTTAACACCTTATACAATCTGCTTTCCTTTGCCGACATCCATTGTTATATTCTTATGATATTAACGGCTACACGATAAATATCTTAAGGGTATTAGGATGATAAATGCATTACAGGCTAAATCAATGAACACGCTTAGACAACGACACAATCCTCTAGTCACCGCTGTAATAACGACCATGCTGGTTACACCGTGGATGTTACATGCAAATTTAGTGCAAGATACACCATTATCAACGGTCTCAACAAACCCAATAGCCATCGCCCTACATGGTGGGGCTGGTACGATTACCAAAGCGAATTTATCGGAACAACAAGCACAACAATATCGAGCGAAACTAGAAGAAGCATTACTCGCTGGATATGCTCAGTTAAAAGCCGGTAAAGATGGCCAGTACGCTGTTATCAGTGCGATTCAGATATTGGAGCAATCGCCCTTATTTAACGCCGGCATTGGTGCGGTTTATACTTATGCAGGTGATCATGAGTTAGATGCGTCAATTATGCATGGTGCTGAGCGTCTTGCTGGTGCGGTATCCGGCGTTAAAACCATAGCCAGTCCGATTGCCGCAGCACAAGCAGTCATGAACCATTCTGTCCATGTTATGCTCAGTGGTAGCGGTGCTGAAGAGTTTGCTCAAGAACAAGGACTCGCCCAAGTAGACAATCATATTTTTGATACCGAACGACGATTGAAGTCGTTACAAAAAGCCAAACGCGCGATTGCCGACTCACAGACTGAGTTACTTGAATTTCAAGATTACAAATTTGGGACCGTCGGAGCGGTTGTATTAGACCAGCAAGGTAACGTCGTCGCTGGCACGTCAACGGGCGGAATGACAGCCAAGCGTTATGGTCGGATTGGCGATTCTCCGATTATCGGTGCGGGGACGTTTGCAGATAACGATAGTTGTGCCGTCTCTGCAACGGGACATGGTGAGTATTTTATTCGCTATCAAGTGGCGGCGGATATTTGTGCACGCATGGCATATCAAGGATTAACATTGCATGCGGCTGCTGATAAAGTGGTTAATGAGGTGTTAGTTGAGGCGGATGGTTCGGGTGGGGTTATCGCTATTGATACAGCGGGTAATATAGCTATGCCATTTAATACTGAAGGCATGTATCGCGCGAGTATCGATATTCATGGTAAAATGAGCGTTGCCATTTACCGATAATAATATTTTTTTATGACTGAACCTGTTGTTCCTGTTGGGCTTACTGCAAGTGACATAGCCCAACATGCATTATTTAATGACCAACTTGCCCTATGTATGGGCAAGGATCGTTTTCGTTTTACCCGTCGCTATCGCGAAATACAAGCATTAGATGGTGAAAAACTCGCCACTGGTTTAAGTAAATTAGTCGCTCAGATTAATTTATCGCAAACACGTGTAAAGGAACGTCGCCAGGCGTTACCCAAAATCACTTATCCAGATTTACCAGTTAGTGAACGCCAAGACGATATAAAGCAAGCCATCCTTGACCACCAAGTCGTGATTATTGCCGGTGAAACAGGTTCAGGTAAAACCACGCAAATTCCTAAAATGTGTTTGGAGCTAGGCCGAGGCGTTACTGGGACGATTGCTCACACACAACCACGTCGCTTGGCGGCTCGCAGTGTCGCTGCAAGGATTGCAGAGGAACTTGATACTGAAATAGGGCAGTCTGTCGGGTTTAAAATTCGTTTTAGTGATCATGGTAATCAAGACACGCATGTAAAATTAATGACGGATGGGATTTTGTTAGCAGAGATCCAGCATGATCGTTTTTTACATCAATACGACACCATAATCATTGATGAAGCCCACGAACGTAGTCTCAATATTGATTTTTTATTAGGGTACTTAAGACAGTTATTACCCAAACGTCCCGATTTAAAGCTGATTATTACCTCAGCGACCATTGATCCTGAACGATTTGCCAAACACTTTTTTGATGCCCCTATTATCAGCGTCAGTGGGCGAACTTATCCTGTCGAAATGCGCTATCGTGCTTTGGTTGATGACGATGATGATATCGATGTTGGGCAAGGTATTGTTAATGCGGTAACGGAGCTTCGGAAAGAAAAACCCGGTGATATTTTAATATTTTTGAGCGGTGAACGAGAGATCCGTGAAACCGAACAGCTATTAAAAAAACAACTATGGTCAAATCTTGAAGTGGTGCCGTTGTATGCGCGTTTATCCGCAGCCGAGCAAAATAAAATTTTTTCCTCGCATACCGGTCAACGTATTGTGCTTGCCACCAACGTCGCCGAAACCTCATTGACGGTACCTGGGATTAGATATGTTATTGATCCCGGATTTGCGCGGATATCGCGTTATTCGTACCGGTCTAAAGTTCAGCGCTTACCGATTGAAGCGATTTCACAAGCTTCAGCTAATCAACGCTCAGGACGCTGTGGACGAGTAGCTAATGGTATCTGTATACGCTTATATGCCGAGGATGATTATTTAGGACGCAGTGAGTTTACCGATCCGGAAATTTTACGCACGAATCTCGCGTCGGTTATCTTAAAAATGTTAGCACTTGGCTTAGGTGATATTGCTGATTTTCCATTTGTGCAACCGCCTGATCCTCGCTTTATTACTGATGGCTATCGTTTGTTGCAAGAGTTACAAGCGATTAACTTACATAAAAAACGTCCATCATTGACGCCATTAGGCAAGCAGATTGCACGTTTACCGATTGATCCGCGTTATGCTCGCATGGTCATTGCTGCGCAAGGACATCGTGCCTTGCATGAAGTCGTCATTATTACTGCAGGATTATCGATTCAAGATCCCAAAGAACGTCCTCGTGAAAAGCAACAAGCTGCTGATGAAGCGCATCAACAATTTGCAAATAAACAATCTGATTTTATTAGTATTTTAAATTTATATTCGGCTTTTTGTGAGCAGCAAGCGAACTTAACTCAAAACCAAGTGCGCAAATGGTGTAAAAGCAATTTTGTGCATTATATGCGGATGCGCGAGTGGCAAGATATCATCTCACAGATCAATCAATCATTAAAAGAGCTGCAGATCCAATCTGATCAACAAACACCTGATTATGATGATATTCATATTAGTTTAGCGACGGGGTTATTATCCCATTTGGGTTTGAAAGACAAAGGGCGAGAATATTTAGGGGCACGTAACAGCAAGTTGATGATTTTTCCTGGTTCTCCCATGGCAAAGCAAGCGCCTAAGTGGATGATGGCTGCTGAATTGGTTGAAACGTCACAATTATTTGCGCGAGTGGTGGCCAAAATCGAACCACATTGGATTGAACCTTTATGTGAGCACTTATCTAAGTCGAGTTTGAGTGAACCGTTTTGGTCAAAGAAACAAGGTGCGGCTCAAGCTTATGAAAAAGTCACTTTGTTTGGGTTGCCGCTGATCCCTCGCCGTGTTGTGCATATATCGGAACGGGATCCGCAAGTTGCCCAAGGCTTGTTTATTAGTGAAGGACTCGTCAATGGGTTAACTAAGCTCAACTATCAATTTTTAGGGGATAACCAAGCGTTATTAAGTTTAGGGCATGAGTTAGAAGCCAAATCTCGACGTCGTGATTGGTTGGTCGATGAGCAAGTCTTAGGTGATTTTTATGCTGAAAAACTACCCGAACATGTGGTTAGTGAAGCGACCTTTAGAAAATGGTTTAAGCAGCACAAAGACAGTGATTTGACCTTTGATCCTGAGCTGGTATTTCGCAAAGATCCCGATGCAATAAACCCCAATGCCTTTCCTGATACATGGAAACAAGGCAACATTAGTTTACCTTTAGAATATGTGTTTGAACCTCATCAAGCTGATGACGGAGTCAGCATGTTTATCCCAATTGGTCTGTTGAACCAAGTTAAAAACTTAGGTTTTGATTGGTTGGTACCTGGCTTTAGACATGAATTGATCGTGTGTTTGCTCAAGGCATTACCCAAACGCTTACGTCGAAATTTTGTGCCTGTACCTGATTATGCAGAAGCGTGTTTACAAAAGCTTTCGGCAGTTGACAAACAAGGCGCGCCTATCGCATTGATTGATGCATTGGCACATGCGTTGTTTACGATGACAGGAGTTAAAGTTACGGTCGACGATTGGCTTGAGCAAGACGCCTTAGCATCATTACCACTTCATTTGAAAATGCGGTTTGTGGTGATGGATGAACAGCATAATGTGATTGCTACAGGACGTGATTTACCACAACTGCAAGCGCAATTACAAAATAAAATCAAAGACACATTAGAACAAGTTGCCAGTCCTGAACTGGAGCGAGATAATATTACGCAATGGGATTTTGGCGAGTTACCATCAACTTTCACTCATAAAACTGCCGGTTTTGCGATTAAAGGCTACCCTGCACTGGTTGCGAAGCGACACAACGTCGCTATTGAATTATTTGATTTAGAACATGAAGCGCATGCTGCGCATCAGTTAGGTCTGTACAAGTTAATTCAATTAGCTATTCCATCACCATTAAAGTATGTACAAGAAAAACTGCCGAATAAAGCTAAGTTGGGCTTATATTTTAATCCCTTTGGCAATGTAAAAGATTTAATTGACGATTGCATCTTAGCGGGTATTGCGCACCTAGTAAGGCAATTTCAGACTGATAAACAAAGCGATATTCGACATGAACAAGAATTTGCGCAAGTGTGTGATTTTGTGCGAGAACATATTAATGAAGAAGTATTAGCGATCACCGCAAAAATTGAAACAGGTTTAACCTGTGCCAATCGTATTCAAAAATCGACTAAAGGCAGTATTCCGTTAACGATGCTTGAGGCGGTGGGGCATATCAAGTCACATTTGGATTCATTAGTCTTTAAACAGTTTGTATTTATGACCAGCACTGCGAAGTTAGATGATTGGAATCGGTATTTACAAGCGCTTGAAAAACGAGTCGAAAAATTAAAAATTGATCCGACTAAAGACCGCTTACATCAAGTGCAAATCGATAAAGTAACCGGTCATTACGAAAAAAAATGTAAAAGTATTCAACATGGGGAAGTGATGCCCGATAACCTAATAGAAGTTAGATGGATGATTGAAGAATTGAGGGTGTCATTTTTTGCACAACAACTAGGTACGGCTTACCCAATTTCGGTAAAACGTATTGAACAGGCACTAAATGCGGTCTAAATGTTGACAAAGTGTTCTCCAACATCTAAAGGTTAACTATATTATTTTGTCTTAAAAGGAATTCAAAGATGCTAGCTTATGAAGAAAACCGTAATTTTTATCGTATGTTAATTAATTCACAGTGCAAAATAGTACTTGATGGTGAGGTATTATTTGGTACATGTAAAGACTTAAGCGCGACAGGTATGGCGTTTCAAGTCAGTTCCAAAGCGATTCCATTGGGAACGATATTAGATATAGAAATTGATTCGCAAAATCGTGAGATCCCATCATTATCTGCTAATGCTGAAGTTGCTAGAGAGCCGATTGCGCAAGAAGGTGGTTATTTGATTGGCGTTAAGTTTCATAAAATGAACTAACTTAACGATCAGCCCCCTCAATGATAGAGGGGGGAGCAATTAATTGGTATGTTTAAAATACTTGGCACAACAGTCCTTTCAAGTAATAACCTTCAGGAAAGTTAGTTGCTACTGGATGATCACTGGCTTGTGAATAGCGCTTGATGATCCGGACTTCACGACCTGCATCCAATGCTGCATCTGCTACAATTTTTTGAAATAATTCGGCACTCATCAATCCAGAACAGCTAAACGTACTTAAATAACCGCCAGATTTAATCGATTTCATTGCATACAAATTGATATCTTTATAACCTCTTGCAGCCCGATTTAGTGTGGATTTAGAATCAACGAACTTTGGTGGATCGAGCACGATATGATCGAACATCGACTCGCTATTGGCGTAATCACGTAGTAACTCAAACACGTCTTTTTTAACGAAACTCGCTTGCTCAACATCCAAACCGTTAATGATTAAATGCTGTTTAGCCATATCTAGTGCTGGTTGCGACACATCGACATTAGTCACATGCGCTGCGCCATATTTTAAGGCATAGCTGGCAAAGGTACCGGTGTAGCAAAAGCAATTTAATACCTGCGCGTCCTGCATGTATTGTGCTGAAATATAGCGATTGTCACGCTGATCTAAATAAAAGCCGGTTTTATGGCCGTTTTCAATATCGACGATAATCTTTACATCATTTTCATGGATTTCAATCGGCGCATCCACAACCCCTTGGACGGGACCTTTGATTGGCTCTAAACCTTCTTTTTTGCGAACTTCTACATCACTACGATCATATATACGATGTTCAGGAAAGCATTTGTTCAATGACCATATGATTTTATCGCGGTGCTTTTCAGCACCTGCACTAAGGAGTTGTAGCACAAGCACATCGGCATATTTATCGACGGTTACCCCTGGTAAACCATCAGATTCAGCGGCAATAACTCTATATGCATTCGTGTTGGCTTCTTTGATGACGTGTTGACGTACAGCGATAGCCGTCTGGATACGTTGGCTAAAAAACACATTATCAATAGATTGGTTTGGCTCAAATGTCCAAATCCGCACTCTAATTTGTGAATCAGGAGAAAAAGCCCCACGACCTAACCAGACATTTTCTGAGCTATAAACGTCAACGGTATCCCCGCGTTGACAACGTCCTTCAGTGCGCTCTACAGCTTTACTGAACACCCATGGGTGTCTGCGTAATAAGGATTTTTCTCGGGTAGGGTGAAGATAAACTTTAGACATAAGGACAATTACACTTGTAGTATTTTAACCAATAATTATACGCGGAATTACATTAGATCAATAGATTTAATATTGCGTCAATGCGTTTAGGGGCATTAACTCGGTTGGTAACCGCTATCAATTTGACTATTACCTTTTGCAGCAAGCTCAGCGGCTTCGCGTGCTAAATCATCACATCGTTCATTTTCAGGATGACCTGAGTGACCTTTGACCCAGCGCCAGTCGATGATATGAGGTTGCACAGCAGCATCAAGTGCTTGCCATAAATCGGCGTTTTTAACGGGTTTTTTGTTACTGGTTTTCCAGCCATTTTTACGCCAGTTATGGATCCACTGATTAATGCCATTTTTTACATACTGGCTATCGGTAGTGAGGATCACCTTGCACGGTTTACGTAATAACGCTAATGCTTTAATCGGGGCCAGTAACTCCATACGATTATTCGTGGTTGCGGCATAACCTTCGGCAAGCTCTTTGCGATGATCACCATAAATTAAAATTGCGCCATAGCCACCAGGACCAGGGTTACCCAAACAACTACCATCGGTAAAAATATGAACTTCTTGCACGTTTTACTTATGCCTTTTTTCTAGAATTGATATACTGCTTTTACCATATCATAAAAACGAGAATAGCTATGCGCCAAATTATCCTAGATACTGAAACAACCGGTATGAGCCGTGAATCGGGTGAGCATTTTACTCAAGGTCATCGGATTATTGAAATAGGGTGTGTAGAGCTTGTTGATCGAAAATTAACCGGTAATCATTACCACGTCTATATTAACCCGATGCAAGATAGCGATCCTGAAGCGATTGCTGTGCATGGGATTACCAATGAATTTTTGCAAGACAAGCCGGTATTCAAAGATATTGCACAAGGATTTATCGATTTTATTGATGGCGCAGAATTAGTCATTCATAACGCACCGTTTGATGTCGGATTTATGGATATGGAATTTGCGATTAACCCTGCAACTGCATTGCGTCGAACGGAACAATTTTGCACAGTATTAGATACGTTAGTGCTAGCCAAAAAGATGCGCCCTGGTCAGCGTAATAACTTGGATGCATTGTGTCGTGAGTATGGTATTGATAATTCGCATCGAGAGTTACATGGTGCGTTATTAGATGCGGAAATTTTAGCCGACGTATATTTATTGATGACTGGTGGCCAAAAAGCCTTATCACTGGAAGCTGGCACTAAGTCGGCATCAGGATTTGACGATATCGAAAAACTAGCGCCTCGACAAAAAGGTATTAAGGTAATTCAAGCTTCTGCCGATGAATTAGCTAATCACGAATCACGTTTAGACATTGTCGAACAAGCAGGAGGCAAGTGCTTGTATCGCCAATAAAAGGGCAATATGCACGCAGTTAAACTACACCCGACCCACCTTTATACTTGTGCGTTAGCGAGGGTAACCTCGTTATGCCTGTTATTACTTCTATTTATTGTTTCATCCTTCTATTATACTCACGCTCAATCGTTTACTGCCGAGCAAGTGCAAAAGCTCAACCAAAATAGCGCCCAAATAAATAATCCTCTTACTCATATTGATGATGCGTTTGCCAATGACATTAAGCTATTGGACAATCGTTTTCGACTTGATTATGCAGTAGACGAAGTCACAATGGTGTTTTTTCGTGAATATGGTTCTGCTCCTGTGGTGCTAGTGCGACCAGATGGGTCAAAAATATTTCAATACACCGCGTTGGGGCAACAAATAACGTGGTTTGATAGCCCAACTTATGACATGATCAATATCAAAAAACCAATGGCCGGTCCTTGGCAGGCATTGGGCAATATATTAGATGATTCGCGGATCATGGTGATATCTAATCTCGCGCTAGTTTCCAATCCACTTCCGGTTGAGTTGTTTTCTGGGGAAATCATAAAAATGAAATCGTTTTTACTAAATGATGGACAACCCATGACCTTTGCACCGTTTTCAGAAGCAATCAGGTTAACTGTAAGTTTAATTAGTACGAACAAACCGGAAGAAAATAACTTCGGCTCTCGAGCGCAGACCGTCGCCGTATTTGAAGACAATGGTCTGGGTCTAGATGAAAAACCCAAAGATGGTGTGTTTACGGGGCAATTTAGATTAGATGTTCCTGATGGCGAGTGGCAAGCGTTATCAAAAATAGAGACACCGATGTACACTCGAGAAAAAGTCGATCCGATAATACGTGTGTATCCGTCACCGATTGAATTTGATTTGGCATTAGATCAATCAGAACAAGGCGACGGCATGCATTTTATAACGTTTAAACAAAAATACAAAAAATTTGATCCTACTTCCTTATTAATTGATGGGGAAGTGCGTTTACCCAATGGAGTTTCACAATCATTTTCGTTAAACGAACAAACCTTACGTGCTAAACGCTTAGGTATTGATAACGTTGCACCTGGGGTGTATAGAGTCAAAGCAATGGCATTTGCACGGACGTTAACAGGACGAGAGGTAATGATTAACTTACCGGAGTATTCATTTACGGTAGAGCCCATCGTTATTGTGCCACCAGCCCCAACACCTCAAGAACTGGAACAAATTCGTTTAGCCAAAGAAGAAGCGGCACGTATTGCACAAGAAAAACAAGATAAAGCATTAATGAAGAAAGCGCTGGCTATTAATGGCTTTGTATTGTTTGCTGGGGTGGTAATTATGGTCGCGATTCGTTTATGGTTAAATTATCAAGCTCGACCTAAACCTGAGCTTGAATCCGAAACGGATACATTACTGCTCGATGATGGTGACTTAGAGTTAGATAATACACTTAACTTCAAAGATAAAGTGCTGTTAAAGATAAAATCCCTTATTCCAAGCAAAAAAAATACCAAGCTCAAGACAGAAGAACCCGCGCTAGAGGGGCTTGATTGAACGAAAATTGTTACTTTTGCACATTTAATCGGCAAACGATCAATAAATTACATTTTTATACAAAAAGCTATTGACCTTTACTAGGTCTAAACGTATTATCTGCGCCCGCAGTAGGGAATAACTTTATTTCTTACCGCGAATGTAGAAAGTGGAGCGGTAGTTCAGTTGGTTAGAATACCGGCCTGTCACGCCGGGGGTCGCGGGTTCGAGTCCCGTCCGCTCCGCCACTTTTACATATATAAGCATCAAGCAACATTGCGCTGGAGTGGTAGTTCAGTTGGTTAGAATACCGGCCTGTCACGCCGGGGGTCGCGGGTTCGAGTCCCGTCCACTCCGCCAATTTTTGTTTGTAGTTTATAGTATCCCTGTGCGGAGTGGTAGTTCAGTTGGTTAGAATACCGGCCTGTCACGCCGGGGGTCGCGGGTTCGAGTCCCGTCCACTCCGCCATTTATATGCTGCATACCCCGCAGCGCGATTTAACACTAAATCTGGTTTAAAGGTTAATCCTTAGAAATTGGTTTGGTGTTTTTTTGTATCTGAAATTCATTGAATTGGTAACTTACCATTCCTACTTAAGTTATATCCAAAATAAGTACAGAAACTTGTAACTAACTGTATTTAATTTAAAGGGTTAGTTGAAATTTACACTTTAGTTATCAATGAGCCATCCCCATTATTCATCGCAAATATGTTACACATAGTTACACCTGCTCTCACTGCATTTACAACATATTTTCGTATTTAGTCCACAATATAATAGTCATATCGCAGTATATTTTATTCGTGACATTACTTTTGGAGAAACATGATGAGCATTATTAAAACAAGTTTAGTGGTTGCACTGGTTTCAGTTTCTGCGAGTGCGTTCGCTAAGCCAGCTATTGAAGCGGCAGATGCCTCTAAGGCGAGTGAACTATGTGTTATCGCTGCAACGGGGAATAAACAGCAATTACGTGTCAAGATTAACGATTTTATTCCTAACACTACTGTAAATAGTCGTAACTATCGTTTAATAGCGAACAAGTTATCTTGTAATGGCAACAACGTGGTTGATTTTGCCCAAATACTTGGCAATGTAGCTATCGCTGAACATTTAGATAATTACCGCAGAGGTAACGTACAAATACGTGATCTTGCGAATAATTTGAGTGGTAAAGTGATATTTACCCAAGGATAAAACAAGAGTGACTAGTGCCATATATACAGTAGGATCTGTATTGCAATGGTTGCTAGTAGGTTGATTTTATATCAATGCCATGCTTATTTATGCTGTGAGAGCATGGCATATACTTTGATCTATTTGATTATTAGTGTCAATATTGCCTCTCAATAATAAGAGAGTGCATTGCAATGGCTAACACCCCAACGACTAACACCCCTTTCTATTCCTTTTGCATGGCAATGACTGTCATACTGATATTATCTATTAGTCACAATGCTATTGCCCAGCAATCTACCACCTACTTAGATGATGCCTCACACCAATTTTGGCATGATGATAGTACCTTATCAGCCATTACTATTCGCTTCAGTCAAGCTCAATGGGATCTATTATTACAATCCAGCGCCAGCGTGCGCAATGAAGTCAGCGCCACGATGCAATATGAACATCTGGGTATCACTTATACCTTGGACAATATTGGTGTAAAACTCAGTGGTAACACGAGCTTTGTGTTACCTATCAATAGTAATGGTAATTTGATCCAAGCGAATTACACGTTGGACTTTGATGAGTTTGTCGATGATCAAGCATTACAAGGTATTGCAGCGTTAAAACTCAAACGCTTTAAGGACGATTCGACATTTGTACGTGAGCCGCTATCTAACCGTATAATGCAAAACTTTGGCATATTTACGGTACATTCCTCCACCCACGTTAAAGTGTTTTTGCAGATAGCTAACCAAGTCACTGTTTACACTGGTATTTATCGTTTGAATGAAAGTGTTAATCGCAAAGAATATATCAACAAGCGTTTTGCTAGTGATAATGATAGCGGTTTTTTGTGGCAAGGAAATTATAAAGCTTTCGGTCCTGCGTTGTTTTCTCGTATTACTGCTGATTGGGATGGTGTTGCGGATCGTGACGATGCAAGCTTTGAATACAAAGGTAAGGGCAGTAAATTTGACGAGGCGCATGCACAATTGGTGCGTTTAGCTACTAACGTTACACAGCTCGAGGGCACTGAGTTTCACGATTACGTTGCCCGTCATATTAATATGGAATTGTTTTTAAAATCGATGGCAGCAGAAGCGGTGTTAGGTCATTGGGATGGGTTTTGGGGCAATGCGAACAATTATTTGTTTTATATTGATGAACAAGAGGTACTGCATTACATACCTTATGATACTGATAACACGTTGGGCACGTCTTTATTGATGGATGATTCTGGTGAACAGCCAACTATCAATTTTGGTCAAAGTAATAATACCCCGATGTTAGTCACTAAAATTTTGCAGATTGACGAGTATCGCCAGCAGTTTTTACGTCATACTTATGAGCTGGTCACTCAATCGGGCTTAATGGTTGAAGCGGATGCTTTGACTTATATAAACACGGTTCATCTATTAATAGATAGTGATTTAAACAATGTGACCAATCAGAATAATCAAATCGCAGATAAACCCGCAGGTTGGGCTAATCAAGGCGATTACCGTTTGTATGATTTTAGCACTGGCCGTAACTGGTATCGCACGCGTAAAAATGCTGTTGAACGTTTTTTGCCGCCACCTAATGCTAGTGCAGGTGAGAATATCAGCGTCACACAGGGTGAAACAATCGGGTTAAATGCCAGTGCATCTTCGTCTGATTTTGGTGACATCGTCAGTTACAACTGGTCAACGGGGGCAACGGGTGTCACACCACAAGTCAGTTTTGCGGATGTTGGTTTCTTTGTCGTTACCCTCACCGTCGTCGATAGTCTTGGCTTAAGCAGCAATGATACGGTAAATATTACTGTTAATGCTGCACCTGCTGTAGTGAACCCAACTCCCACGCCTACGCCAAGTCCTATACCCACTCCTGAGCCTTCGGCTAGTAGTGGCTCCAGTCTGCCATTGATACCAATGGGATTACTTGGATTGTGTGTATTCATCAGACGGTTCAGTGCCTGTAAACAATGCTAACCCTGTTATTACTGACTAATATTGCTGCGACCATCGCTTTTGCCATATCTGGGGCCTTGGTGGCGGCTCGCCGTCGATTGGACATTGTTAAATTAGTAATATATCGTAACAGGAGTGAATGTAATGGCTATCAAACAATTTATGAGTTTATTGTGTGTCGCGTGCGGTTTGATCGGGGTGAGTCATTTGACCTTCGCTCAATCAGCGCAAGATCCCATTCCGCTTGAGACGATTGTGGTTGAAAGTAAAGTCCCTGTTTTATATTATAAACATCAGTTTGAACAAGCAGAATTGGATTTTTACGAACTGTACAACAGCTTTGTTGATGAAGACAAATTCAAAATGCGTTGCAGTCTACGACGAATGACAGGCTCGCATATCAAGCGAACGTATTGTTACCCACAATATTTGCTCAATCAATCGGCTCAAGCTTCAAGCGCGGCTATGAGTAACACCGATCCATCCTTATTAAGAGCGGGGATCATTCGTAACCCGCCTTCTGCTAAAATGATTGAATTTTTGAGTACACGCGACCGCAAAGCGTCGTTGATATATGCAGAAGAGTTAATTAAAAAACACCCAGCGCTGTATCAGCAGTTACTCAACATGCACAAGGCTGAGCAATTGTATTTAACTAAAAAAGCCCAGCATAACCAGAAAAAATAAATCCTGTTGCCACAAATGTCACAACAGGGTTCATAGATTGAATATAGAGCGGACTAATTATTATTTAGCAAACGCATCTTGTAGTGGCGGTACGACTTGTTTTTTACGACTCAGTACACCATCTAACCATACTTCATTTTGTTCCACGGTGACATCATAGGCACCCGCAATTAAGCTCTCATCATCAGAAGCAACCAGCATCAATGAACCTTCTTTCATGATATCAGTGAGTAACAACATGACTGAATGACGATTACCTTCTTCTTTTAATTTAATAATATCAGCAGCTAAATCCGCTTTGATGTCATCAAACACAGATAAATCGATCACTTCTAATTGACCAATACCCACTAAGTTACCATGCATGTCAAAGTCTTTGAAATCACGCATCACTAAATCACGTGCAGGTGTGTCTTGTACGGCAGATTTGACTTTAAACATTTCCATACCGACGGCTTTGTAATCTTCGATACCGGCAATCTCTGCTAATGCTTCAACGCATTTAATATCGGCAGTCGTACAGGTCGGAGACTTAAAAATGACGGTGTCAGATAGAATTGCACACATCATAATGCCCGCATAAGCAGGTGGGATCTCAACTTGATAAAAGTCATACATCATTTTAACGATGGTATTACTACAACCTACTGGACGGATCCAACATTCTAACGGGGTAGAAGTGGTTAAATCACCGAGTTTATGATGATCAACGACACCCACAACGGTTGCTAAGTCAATATCATCTGGGGCTTGCGTTTTTTCAGTATGATCAACAATATAGACTTCTTCACCGGCGTAACTTAATTTAAGCTCAGGGGCCTCAAAACCAAAACGGTCTAAAATGTACTGAGTTTCAGGGGTGACATCGCCTAAGCGGGTAGGGATAGCGTGCTCACCGATTTGATTTTTTAAATATGCAATCGCTAATGCGCCGCAAATTGAATCTGAATCAGGGATCTTATGTCCCACAACATACATCGTCATTACTGTTACTCCATAAAATTTTGTGTATTGTAATAAAACACGCCGCGGATGCCAATAGACATGTGGTTGTAGAAGGCAGTTTTTTATTTACTGGTTGTGCCATTTCTTCGCCATTCGATTTTACCTAGAACGGCAAATCGTCGTCATCATCAAAATCAGGTGCCGGCATGGGCTTGGGCTGTGTAGGTTTAGCGGGTGCTGCTGCGCTAGTCGAATTACCAGCAAATACCGCTGATTTTAAACGGTCGATATTACTTTGCGCATTGGCTTGCTGTTCATCCGGCGAAGTGGCCTGTAACGAATAATAATTATTACCGTTTTTGTCTTTGCGCTCCCACGCACTTAACGAGTATTCTTTTCCTTCAATTGTAATTTTACCTTTAAAGTTAGGCTGAGTGTCTTTATCTTTGTACGCGTTGAAAAATAATACACCGGTGAGATCTTTTTGTTGAAAGTTTTGTTGGCTCATTAGCTAATTAATCCTAGGGTCGTCTATTGGTTCAAAATAAATAAGGTATACTATATTTTTGCTTGAATAGACGTATTTGTAAACATGCTTCGCTTTTTAAATAACACTCGCTTGCATACGCCGGCCAATTTTTTACTGATTATGACTTTTTGCATGGCCTTGGTGTTTTCTACGTGGCAGGTATTGCTGAATAACTTTGTTATCGAACAAGCAGCCTTTACCGGCAAAGAAATAGGGATCTTGCAATCATTACGCGAAGTTCCTGGTTTTCTGGCGTTTACAGCAATCTATGTATTGTTGTTCATTAAAGAGCAATTATTTGCCACACTTGCCTTGTTACTCACCTGTATCGGTGTCGGCCTAACCGGGTTTTATCCCAGTGCCATGGGCTTATATGTGACCACGGTCATTATGTCTATTGGTTTTCATTATTACGAAACCGTCAATCAATCGTTAACATTACAATGGCTCCCCAAGGACCAAACAGCTTCCTTTATGGGACGAGCCTTATCGGTTAAAGCGATTGGGGCATTGAGTGCTTATGCCGTAATTTGGGCATTGATGGAATATTTACAATGGCCCTATGTACAAGCCTATGCGGTAATTGGTGGGTTAGGGGGGATGGTCGTCATCATGTTGTGGCTGAGTTTTCCACAGTTTAACGCTACAACAATACAGACCAAAAAACTCTTCGTTAAAAAACAATACAGCTTGTATTACGCGTTAGTGTTTTTTAGTGGGGCTAGACGCCAGATTTTCATGGTGTTTGCTGGATTTTTGATGGTCGAAAAATTTGACTATTCGGTTGGACAAATTAGTGCGTTGTTTATGATTAACTATGTATTCAATTTGTTTTTTGCTCCCAAAATTGGCAATTGGATTGGGAAAGTTGGAGAACGTAAGGCATTAGTCTTTGAGTATATTGGCTTGATAGGGGTATTTGTTAGTTATGCTTGGGTAGACAATGCCTATATAGCAGGAAGTTTATATGTCATTGACCACATGTTTTTTGCCTTAGCTATCGCGATGAAAACTTACTTTCAAAAAATATCTGATCCCCGCGATATCGCCGCCACAGCGAGTGTGAGTTTCACCATCAATCACATTGCCGCGGTGGTTATTCCAGCGTTACTAGGGATCTTATGGTTATCCTCACCAACCAGTGTATTTTATATTGGGGCGGTGTTTGCTTGCTGTTCGTTAGCGTTGGCTTGTTTATTACCGTTGCACCCGCAACAAGGAAATGAAACGCGCTTTGGTGCGATAAGGTAAATAAGATGCCGCTATTTACTGTAGCACCAAATCTTTGAATTTTAATAAGTTAGTACTGGGAAGTAATGACACAACCCGGTCTTCTTTTTCTAAGAAGGTGTAAGGGATGATTTCGCTACTGAGCATCGTTGGCGAAGCTTGACCTATGGGTGAACCTGATACGGTAATGCCATTTGTTAACACCGTGAGTATACCGGACTCGATGGGCATGGAATGCTCTTGAAACCACGCAATTAATTCTTCAATCATATTGTTAGTTTCAGTGCATAATGCTTCTGTTGCTTCAATAAACACGCCATTAAATTCAATCGACGTTGAAATAGCATCATGTAAAATAAGGGATTGTCGGATAGATTGTATATGAGCTTTGGTGCGATCATTTAAGACCAATAAAGCTAATTTATTAGATTGATTATAGGGAGGCGCAAGTGGCGCAAATAAAAACATCGAAGCCATACAACACTCATTGGACTCATTTATTATTGGCATAATATAGCACAGAGAATATGACACAGAGAAAAAGAATTTAACCTCTGGCAACGAAATGCTTCGCTATCCCAGAGGTTTGATGGATTTTTAAACAGTGTTGGTCAAGGTCTAAGTTGACCAATTTAGCGCATTAATACCGCTTGATATGGGGCAAGTGTTACTTGTCCATCAGCTATATTTAATTCAGTTAAGTTATTTAACAACACTTGTGCCTGTTGCATATTAATACCACCTAGATCGGCAATATTTAACGTCACCGTGTCACTTGAGAAGTTTAACAACACTAAAATCTTATCTTCATCCAAGGTTCGCGTATACGCATAGACTTGAGTATGCTCAGGCAATAACAAATCATAGGCTCCGTAAATTAAGGTTAGATTATTTTTACGTACTTGGTTTAAGGTACGGAAATAATTTAACTCAGAGTCCGGATCCTGTTCTTGGGCTGCAGCGTTAACCTCAACATAGTTTGGGTTTACTTGGATCCACGGTGTACCGCTAGTAAAACCACTATGAGCACTATCGTCCCAATGGATTGGCGTACGTGCGTTATCACGAGCACACAATTTATGAGATTCTATAAACTGTTCTAAGTCGCCGCCTTCTTCTTTGGTCAGGTTGTACCAATTAATCGTCATAATATCTTTATAATCTTCGATATTATCAAACTTAATATTAGACATGCCTAACTCATCACCCATGTAATAGTAAGGTGTGCCGCGCATCGTTAATAAATACGTAGATAGCATTTTGGATGCAATACGACGATGTTCAGGTGCATCTGACGCCCAACGTGTAACCATACGAGGAAAATCATGGTTACCGAAATAAATCGTGTTCCAACCTTTATCAGCTAGTGCCGTATCCCAATCAGACATCACTTGTTTGAATTTCACTAAGTTTTGGAAATCGTCATTGACGATAAACCGATCACCGACACCAATTCCTTGATGGTCAAAATGATAGTTCATGTTCAGTTCTTGACGATCTGCATCGACCAAATTCAAGACATTATCTGTGTGCGTGCCAGGACCTTCTGCAACCGTCATAATGTCATAGTGCTGAAGTACTTCACGGTTCATTTCATGCAAATATTCATGTAAACGAGGGCCTTGAGCATAAGCATCGATCATCTTTTGCCCTTGATACTTTTCTTCAAATTCAGGATAACCATCATGCTTGGAAATAAAGGTAATGACGTCCATACGGAAGCCATCAATGCCTTTTTTAAACCAAAAATGCATCATGTCGTAAATTTCGGCACGTAGTTTAGGATTTTCCCAATTTAAATCTGGTTGCTTAATCGCGAAATAATGCAAGTAATAGGAATCAGTCGCTTCGTTATAGCGCCACGCATTGGCTTCAGGATCAAAATAACTCCAGCGACGCGGTGGTGTGCCTTTTTCTGCTGGCCACCAATGGAAATAATCATAGTAGGGATTATCACGTGATTGTTTTGCTTCTTGAAACCAAACGTGTTCATCACTACAGTGATTGACGACCAGATCCATCACGACTTTTAAACCGCGTTCGTGCATACCGGCGAGTAGTTCTTCAAAATCAGCCATGTCTCCAAATTCAGCCATAATGTTACGATAATCTGAGATATCATACCCATTATCATCATTCGGTGAGCTGTAAATTGGATTTAACCAAATAATATCAACACCTAGATCTTTAATATAATCTAGACGGTTAATGATGCCACGTAGATCACCGACACCATCACCATTTGAATCCTGAAAACTGCGTGGGTATATTTGATATACCACACCTTCTTTCCACCATTCACGTTGAATACTTGCTAATTTCATATACGTTGTTCCTGTTCTTCATTTTGTTGACTAATTAATGCATCTTTTGAGGTGTCGATGCGCAAGGCTAAGACTGCGCCGACTAAGAATAATAAACCACATAAAGCTAATGCGTTGCGTGGATCGCCACCTAACACAGAGTCATAAACCAGACCAATACTCAGCATTTCCATAATTTGAGGTAAACAGATCATGGCGTTAATCAGACCCATATAAATACCAATTCGCATAGCGGGAGCAACATTTGCACACATGATAAATGGTACCGTAATCACACCAGCCCAACCCACACCAACTAATGCCATACAAGCTAGTGTCATATACAAATCAGTGGTGAGCTGCATAGATAGGAAACCTAAACCGCCAATGGCTAAACAGACCGCATACACTTTGTTATCCCCAAATTTATGGATGGTTTTGGCAATAAAAAATGACACGATTAACGTAGTGACGTGCATCACTGCAAAGGCGGTACCGCCTTGTGCCGTACCTTCAGCAAAACCAGCCGCATCAGGGGTAGGGGCGTCATATACATGATAAGCAATGGAGAGAGACAAATACTGCCACATTAAAGGTAAGCCAAACCAAGTTACTAACTTAACCCACCATAACTGGCGTAAAGATAACGGCATGTCTTTTAATGCAGACCAAAGATCAGGCAAAATACTCGAGAGCACTTTTCCTTTATTTTTAGCTTTAAATTCTTCGATGTTTTCTGGGGGATATTCGTTGGTCTTGGCAAATGACCAAAAGGCGGTGATTAAAATAACAACCACACCACAGACAAATGAATACTTCACAATGTCAGGGATTGTTGTGCCATCGGTTAATGCAGACACCCCAAAGAACAGCATAATGACAGGCATTAAACTTGCCAATATTTGGCCACCTGAGATCATAAATGTTTGTAGTGCAAAGGCAAAAGGACGTTGTTCACGATTGACCATATCACCAACCATGGCGCGGTAAGGTTCCATTGCTGTGTTCATCGCAGCATCAAGGATCCAAAACAAGCCCACGACCATCCATAATTCTGGGACATAAGGCATAAACATGACAGCAACACTACCAATCAGTGCGCCCCATAAAAAGAATGGTTTACGACGACCAAAACTAGTCCAAGTTCGATCACTAATCGCACCAATTAAGGGTTGGATCAATAAACCCGTAACCGGTCCGGCTAACCATAATAACGGTAACTGGTCATAAGATGCACCATGATAGGTAAAAATGGGGCTTAAGTTAGCTTGTTGTAAACCAAAGCCATACTGGATCCCAAAGAAGCCGAAACACATGTTCCAGACTTGCCAAAAAGATAAACGAGGTTTAATTCCTGAGTTCATACTGTGTCCTAGTAATGTTAATAATACGTTAACCACTGTAACATAAAGGATAAACTTAATCGATTAAGCGTGCAAACTAATTATCAGATAATTGTGGAAAATAATTTCAAGTTAATAAACAGCGCACAAAGGACTTGTATTTACTAGCGATGCATTTGACAATAAGTGCTTATTTTTTATTAATAAAAACTTCAACGGATAAACTAAATGAGCTTAGTGGCTGCACAAAATGTGAGCAAAACGTTTCAAGATGGTGAGCATAAAATTACTATCCTACGTGATGTTAATTTGAACGTTGCGGCAGGTGAACACGTTGCCATCGTCGGCGCATCGGGTTCAGGAAAAAGCACATTACTACATATTTTAGGTGGGTTAGATACACCGAGCTCTGGAGAAGTGTTTATCGACGGCAATGACATTGCCAAAGCGAGTGACAAACAAAATGCACGTATGCGCAATCAAGATATCGGTTTTATTTATCAGTTCCATCATTTATTACCGGAGTTTAGTGCCTTAGAAAATGTGGCGATGCCATTATTGATCGGAGGTGTCAGTGACCAACAAGCCCAAGAACAAGCACGAGCGTTATTATCTGAAGTGGGCTTAAGTCATCGTTTAGGGCATTTCCCTGGACAATTGTCTGGCGGAGAAAGACAACGTGTTGCGATAGCCAGAGCCTTAATCAATCAACCAAAAATTCTGCTCGCTGATGAGCCAACCGGTAATTTGGATGATGCGACGGGTGACGAGATTTATCAATTGCTTGCCACCTTAAAAGCTCAGCATGGTTTTGCGGCTGTCGTGGTGACGCACGATCTGCGTTTAGCCCAAAAACTCGATACCCAATATCGTTTGATTAAAGGTCAACTCAGTGCAGGTTTAGCATAATGGCGTCAACTTCTATGCCTGAGTTATGCTTAGCATGGCGTTTGGCTTTGCGCTTTAGGCAGAACAAACAAGATCAGCGTTTTGTGTCATTTATTGCAGGCGCTTCTATTGCTGGGATCAGTTTAGGCTGCGCGGTACTCATCTTATTATTGTCCGTTATGAATGGCTTTGAACGTGAATTGGAGCAGCGAATTTTGTCGGCAATCCCACATGGGGAATTGTTTGCTGTTTCTCCAGCCGGATTAGCTACGTTGGAAACAGGAATGCTTACTATCGCCGCTGATCCCAATGTCAAAGCGGTCTATGCTTACACCCAACAATCCGCGCTATTGCAAGTCAATAATATATTACATGGTTTGAGTGTAACTGGGTTAGATCTGAATGTTAGCACCCATCCTTTGTGGCAGTTTGTGACGCCATTCAGCGATGTATCCCAAGGGGACTTGCCGCCGATTTATTTGGGACAAGCCGTCGTGGCAAAGTTTGATTTACAACCTGGGCAAACCGTTCAGTTATTGATACCGTTGTCTGATGGCGGGCAAGGCAGTCAGCAATTTAAAGCGCCAACCTTGTTTCAAGGGGTGTTGGCTGGGACGATCCATGTGGGCGGAGAAGCCGATCAGTTATTAGCGCTAACATCATTACAAGCATTGAATGATTCGTTAGGGATCACCTCCGGAGCTAAAGGGCTACAAATTTATTACCATGATGTGTTTGCTGCATCACAATTAACCCATGCGATTGGCTACGATTATCCAGAGGGCGTATATATTTCTGATTGGACTCGGACACACGGCCATTTGTATCAAGATATTCAATTGGTCAAAGTCATTGTGTATATCGTGTTGTTACTGGTGATTGCTGTGGCGTCATTTAATATTTTATCGTCATTGACAATGGCAGTAAAAAACAAACAAGCGCATATTGCAATATTGAAAACAATGGGCGCAAGTCCTGAATTTTTAGCCCGTGTGTTTGTATTACAAGGCTTATATAACGCATTGCTAGGTATTGTCAGTGGGACATTGATTGGCGTGGGATTAAGTTTATATCTGTCTGATATTATTCGAGGCCTAGAGAAGTTTTTTGGAGTGGCGGTGTTATCTGGAGATATTTATTTTATTGATTTTTTGCCGACCCAACTACAATGGACGGATGTCGTCGTGACTGTGATACTGGCTTTATTATTAAGTGTATTGGCTACGCTATACCCCGCAAAAAAAGCAGCTAACGTAGTCGCAGCGAAGTTTTTACACTAGTCAAAATTGCAAAAAAAGAGAGCAAATGATGCTCTCTTTTAATCGTAAATTCCCAATCTAGTGTCTTTTTAAAGAGCTATTTAGCTATCTTCGTAACGAACACCCGCTTCAAGGTCGTTATACACGTCTTCATCTAGCTCACCTTCACTTTTAGCGACAATACACGCCACCATACAATCTCCGGTGACATTAACGGCCGTTCGTGTCATATCCAGTAATCTATCCACACCAATAATCAACGCGATACCTTCGACAGGTAAGTTAACTTGTTGCAATACCATCGCAAGCATTATTAAACCTACACCAGGCACGCCCGCTGTGCCGATTGACGCCAATGTCGCAGTCAATATGACCATGAGAAAATCAGTAACCGATAAATCGACGCCATATACTTGGGCGATAAACACCGTTGCGACACCTTGCATAATCGCTGTACCATCCATGTTAATGGTGGCACCTAATGGAATAGTAAAGCTCGAAACGGAAGATTTAACCCCTAAGCGATTTTTAGCGGTATCCATTGTAATCGGTAGCGTAGCATTAGAACTAGAAGTACTAAATGCAAACAGTGCTGTGTTACGCATTTTACGTAATAAAATAATCGGGCTTAAGCCGCTGAGGGCTTTAAGTATAATGGGGTAGGTGATCAAGGCATGCATTACTAATACGCCGAAGACTAAAAAGAAATATTTAGCTAGCCCCAAGATCGTATCCAAACCAATGGTCGCAAACAATTTAGCCATGAGTACAAACACACCATAAGGCGCTAGGTTCATCACCATAGTCACTATGTTCATGATCACGGTATTGATATCATTGAACGCTGCTGCAACCCGTTTACCGGTATCTCCAGCCATCGCTACCGCGATCCCGAATAAGACTGCAAAGACGATAATTTGCAGCATATTGCCTTCCGCCATTGAAGCGATAGGGTTGGCAGGAAACATGTTAACAAAGACTTGTACTATATTAGGCGCTTCTTTAGACGTGAATTGTGTTTCAGTCGTCAGATTTAGACCTTCACCAGGGGCAATAATTAAGGCCATGCAAATCGCAGTCGCAACAGCGATTGCTGTTGTCATAACATATAAGCCAACTGATTTTCCACCTAAACGACCGAGCTTGCTTGGCTCAGAAAGACTACTGGTACCGCAGACTAATGAGACAAATACCAAGGGCACTACTAGCATTTTTAAACTGGCAATAAATATCTGACCTAAACCGGTAAAGATACCATCAATGAAAATCGCTTTAATCGAAAATGCGATGCCCAATGCACTAAACTGCAAATCACCACTGTCGCCCATGATGAGTTTGAATAAAAAGCCGATCAATACACCGGCAATCATGCCAATAAAGATACGCGCGGTGAGAGAATATTTGTGGGTGGGGTGTGACAATGAATCAGTCATTATGGACCTCTTGTTATTATTTAACCCACACTTTACAAACAATTAGCCTAATTGAAAAGGATAAACACTGCCTAAGTGTAAAATTTGCGTCAACTCATCCAATGCACTTTGTGATTCTAGTAGTAAACTCGGATCGGCTAAATCGGCTATCGCTAACTCATCACGGTAATGTTTTTCGACCCATTGATTCAACTCAATAAATTTCGCATCAGTTAACCGAGTATGCTGATTAATCGCTGCTTGTTCGTGTTCTTTTAATGCTACACGCAGACGTAAACACGCAGGTCCTCCACCATTTTGCATGCTTTGTTTTACATCAATGTACTGGACATGTTTGATGGGAGTGGATTGCTTCACTAAATCATTGAGATATTGATACACAGCTGGATTTTCTTGACACTCCATTGGCGCAATAATCGTCATTTCGCCATTAGGTAATGTAATGATCTGTGTATTAAACAAATAACTTTTAACAGCATCATTAATACTAACTTGCTCCGTGAGTACTTGAATGAAGTGCATCTGGGTATGGCCCATTTTACGTTGGATTTCATCCAAGACAGATTCGGTCTGTGCAAATGCTTGTTGATGATAAAACAAGACATTTTGGTTACCCACACTAATCACATCATTATGAAACACGCCTTGGTCAATGACCTCTGGGTTTTGTAAGGCAAATACGGTGTTATCTTCTGTCAGGCCATGTAAACGAGCCACAGCTTGGGATGCTTCAAAGGTCTGTCTGGCTGGGAATTTTTTAGGTGCAGGCTGACTGGCATCAAATGCGTGGCGGCCATATACAAAAAACTCGACACCCGATTGATCGTAGGCACTGCAAAAACGCGTGTGATTAGCTGCACCTTCATCCCCAAAATGATCATTTTCGGGTAAATGCTGATGATGAACGAATACCTTAGGATCATTAAAGGTAGCACGCAAAATACGACCGGTAACTTCAGGTTCAATTGAACGATGAAATTTGTTGGTTAAGTTAGCAGGGGTGAAATGGATTTTACCATCGGCACTATCGGCACTAGGGGAGACAGTCGCAGCATTGGCTGTCCACATAGACGACGCCGAATAACATGCCGATAAGATAACGGGATCAGATTTCGCTGCTTTGTTCAGAACTTGAGCATCTGTACCGGTAAAACCCAATCGACGTAACACGGATAAGTCTGGACGAGCTTGAGGTGCAAGGACACCTTGCTGCATGCCTAAACCCGCTAAGGTTTTCATTTTAATTAAACCTTGAAGCGCAGCTTGCTTGGGATGACTCACCCCTTTTGCATTATTAACCGAGGCGACATTACCATAAGATAAACCAGCATAATTGTGAGTAGGGCCGACCAGCCCATCAAAATTCATTTCCACATGTTGCATAACTTATCCTTCTATATAAACTATGATGATAATTGACTTTCATGATAGCTAAGATTAATGTGCAGAGCATATTCGCTATGCCTTTTGCAGTACTAATCATAACCTAAGCTCGATATTATGAACTATGATTGCAGAGTAGCGCAAACCTTATTTATTAAAAAATCTTTATAAATTAAACACTTACGCTTTAATTTTTGGGTAAGTATGAATATTTTCTTGTTTTATATGCAGTTTATAGATATATCTTAAAAGGGCTACATCGTCTATATAGTGTCAATGAACACTAGTATAAGTGATAAATTTTTAAACATTTTCAAAGGATTACCTTCCCCTATGGCAAAATCATTAGTTATTGTCGAGTCGCCAGCCAAAGCGAAAACAATAAATAAATATCTAGGCAAAGATTTTGTTGTGAAATCCAGTGTCGGGCATGTTCGCGATCTTCCTACTAAGGCGTTAGGTAATGTTGCACCTAAAAAACCAGCAAAAGAGCTCAATACCTGGACAGACAAGAAAAAAGCAGAATATTTACGTCAATTTGAATATGACAAACTTGTAGACCGCATGGGGATTGATCCTCAACATGACTGGCAAGCCCATTATCAAATTTTGCAAGGCAAAGAAAAAGTTGTCGCAGAACTTAAAAAACTAGCTAAAGACGCCGACACTATCTATCTTGCAACCGATTTGGATAGAGAAGGGGAAGCGATTGCTTGGCACCTCCAAGAACTATTGGGGACTAAAGGTAAAACCTATCAGAGAGTGGTGTTTAACGAGATCACCAAGTCTGCTATTCAAGATGCGTTTGCCAATCCTGGTGAGCTGAACATCAACCGTGTAAATGCCCAACAAGCGCGTCGTTTTCTCGACCGTGTTGTAGGTTTCATGGTATCGCCATTATTATGGAAAAAAGTTGCTCGTGGCTTATCTGCGGGGCGTGTACAGTCAGTTGCCGTTCGTTTAGTAGTTGAACGTGAACGTGAAATTAAAGCTTTCCAGCCAGAAGAGTTTTGGGATATTCACGCTGACTTGCAACAAACTAGCGTTAAAAATACCACCGTTGACTTACGCATGTTGGTGGCTAAACATGGTGATAAAGCCTTTAAGCCGGTTAATAAAGCGCAAGCTGACACCGCGTTAAATGCTTTAAAAGATGTGCAGTATTCTGTTGTCGCTCGTGAATCTAAACCTTCTTCTTCGCGTCCAAGTGCGCCTTTTATTACGTCCACATTGCAACAAGCTGCGTCAACTCGCCTTGGCTTTGGCGTGAAAAAGACCATGATGTTAGCTCAGCGTTTGTATGAAGCGGGCCACATTACCTATATGCGTACCGATTCAACTAATTTAAGTAACGATGCAGTAGCTGCTGCGCGTAATTATATTGAAACCCAATTTGGTGCCAACTACCTACCTGAGAACCCAATTCGTTATGGTGCAAAAGAAGGCGCTCAAGAAGCTCACGAAGCGATTCGTCCTTCAAATGTTAAGCTAACTGCGGCCTCATTAGGTGATATGGAACGTGATGCTCAGCGTTTATATGAGCTGATTTGGCGTCAAACGTTAGCGTGTCAGATGTTACCAGCTAAGTATGATTCAACGACATTACGTGTCAAAGCGGGTGAGTATGAGTTAACTGCCAAAGGACGAGTGTTAAAATTTGATGGTTGGACGCGTGTTCAGCCTCAAGTTAAACGTAAGGGGGATGATGATTTACTCTTGCCTGATCTTAAGCCTGGTGACGTACTTGCGTTACAGCAGTTAGATCCAAAACAACATTTTACTAAACCGGTTGCTCGTTTTAATGAAGCATCCTTGGTTAAAGAATTAGAAAAACGCGGTATCGGTCGTCCTTCAACGTACGCATCAATCATTTCTACCATCCAAGATCGTGGTTATGTGCGTTTAGATATGAAGCGTTTTTATGCGGAGAAAATGGGGGAGATCGTATGTGATCGCCTTACTGATAATTTCTCTGAACTGATGTCGTTTGATTTCACCGCTAAGATGGAACAGCGTTTGGATGATATCGCACATGGCGAAAAACGCTGGAAAGACGTGCTAAACGACTTTTATGGTGATTTTTATACTCAACTCATGCAAGCTGAAAAAGACCCTGAAGAGGGCGGTATGGCCCTCAATTCAGCCGTACCAGTCAATGTGACCTGCCCGAAAGAAGGCTGTGGTCGTGATATGAATATTCGTACCGCATCTACTGGGGTGTTTTTAGGGTGTACCGGTTATAACTTACCCCCCAAAGAACGCTGCACGCAAACCATGAATCTTACTCCTGGTGATGAAGCGATAAAAGTCGCCGATGAAGATGATTTTGAAACTGAATTATTACGCGCTAAACACCGTTGTCCAATCTGTGATACAGCCATGGATAGTTATCTGATTGATGAGACGCGTAAATTACATGTCTGTGGTAACACGCCGACCTGTCCTGGAACTGAAATTGAGACGGGTACGTTCAAAATAAAAGGCTATGAAGGCCCATTAATTGAGTGTGATAAATGTGCGAGTGACATGGAACTGAAAAACGGTCGCTTTGGTAAGTATTTTGGTTGTACTAATGAAGAATGTACCAACACGCGTAAATTGTTACGCAGTGGCGAAGCTGCACCACCCAAAGAAGATCCGGTATTTTTACCAGAACTACCTTGTACGCAATCCGATGCACACTTTGTGTTACGTGATGGTGCCGCAGGGATATTTTTGGCGGCACATAATTTTCCTAAATCCAGAGAGACTCGAGCGCCTTTAGTCGCTGAGTTACTCGAATATCGTGACCGTATTTCACCAAAATTTTACTATTTGGCTGATGCACCGGTAGCAGATCCTGATGGGCAACCTACTATCGTAAGATATAGTCGTAAAACGAAAGAACAATACGTCATGTCTGAAGCTGAGAAAGGCAAAGCATCCGGTTGGTCTGCATGGTATCAAAATGGTAAATGGGTAACTGACGATAAACGTAAGAAACCTGCTGCGAAGAAACCTGCTGCTAAACGTAAACCTGCCGCTAAAAAAGCTGCAGCGAAATAACCGAAAGCATAAGAGACTATAGCTAATGGCATCATTACAAGATCAATTATTAAAGGCTGGTTTAGCGGATAAAAAATCCGCTAAGAAAATCAAGCAACAAAAGCATAAAGCTAAAAAATTAGCACAGACCCAGAAAGTTGTCGTCGTTGACCAAGCAAAGCTGGATGCTCAAGCGGCATTGGCCGCTAAACAGGCCAAAGATGCTGAATTAGCCAAAGAGCAAGCGGCTGTGCGCGAAGCTAAAGAAGTGCTCGCCCAAGTAAGGCAGTTGATTGATACTAACAAACAACCGCGTGTGAAAGGCGATATCGTCGTTAATTTTACCGATGATAATCTGGTCAAGCGTTTATATGTCGACCAAGCAACTCATCAACTTATTACTCAAGCCCGATTAGCCATTGCTAAATTACATGATGGCTATGAGCTAATACCCGTACCTGTGGCTGATAAGATTGCAACGCGTCATCCAGAAGCTATTGTTTATCGTGCTGACGATGTCCCTGAGACAGAACAAACCGATGCGCAGGATGATGAATGGTATGGCGATTATGAGATACCTGATGATTTGATGTGGTAAAGTCGGTTGAGTCATCAAATTGAATAGACATAAAAAAAGCACCTAATTAGGTGCTTTTTTGTTTCTAATTCACAGCGCTAAATTAACGCTGTGAGTCAAACGAGTTATTCAACACTCGCCGGTAACGTAGTCGGTGCAGACACACGCGATGTCACACTTGTCATATCAGCGCGCTTAGCTGTCTTAACGTACTCTGGACGGGCATCATCTGCTCGAGAAGTAACGCTGATCTCACCAATCTCTTGTGCAATGACTTTAGGCAATGCAGTTGGATGTGATGCACGCGCTTTAGGCTGCAATGCAGTAGCGACTGGCGCTGCTTTTACCACAGGAGCTTCAGCTACAAGTGCTTCAACCACTGGTGCTTCAACTACTGGAGTCTCAACCACTGGTGCTTGAACAGCCGGCGCTACAACAACCGGCGCTGCAACTACAGGAGTTTCAACAACAGGCGCTTCAGCTACAGGTGTTTCAACAACTGGCGCTGCAACAACAGGCTCTGCAACATTAGGAGCTAAGTCTTCCTTCGCTTGTTCAATCGCTTCTGATGTCGCTTGAATTGCTTCGTTAGAAGTTTCAACAGCGTTGTCAGATTCGATTATAGATTTCTTACTTTCAAATTCAAGCACTTCACTTGTTTTTGTGACAGCCTCAGCATGCTCTGGATCAGATTCATTCATCGACTCTAATGGTAACTGAGTTTGAATGACGTTATCAGAAGCGTCAGCAGATGCCTGTTCTTCTTGCTTGCGTTTTTGACCCGCAGCACGAGCATGACGAGGAGAGCGACGTGAACGTGACTTCTTCTCTTGTGCTGTTGTGTTGTCGTCAGTGCTGTCATTTGCTAACGCAGTAGACTGTGTCTCTTGAGTTGCCGTTACAGGTGTCTCAACTTGAACTTCAATAGCAGCTTGATTTTCAACTGGTACATCTGTGACTGCTGTTACTGCTGCGTCATCTTGAATGCGAACATTTTTACGTGTATCGCGACGTTTACGACGTTCTTTAGGAACGGCTGGCGTATTATCTTCAGCTTCAACCTCATTTGTTTTAGTGCGAGGTTGGCGACGTGGTGCAGCAGCTCCGTTAGTCTCTACGTTATCAGTACGTTTACGATTGCGGTTATTACGACGCTGTCCTTCTTGACCTTCTTTGTTGTCTTTAGTACCGCGATTATCTTTAGTTTCAGTCGCTGTATTACCAGTCGCGTCTTTGTCTTCAGTTTGCTGTCCACGACCGCGTTGATTTCGGTTACGGTTACGGTTTTGACTTTGACGACGTTGGTTATTATTACGAGCTCGACCTTTCGCTTGAGGTTTTTCTTCCGGCTTAGGTGCAAATAGCGCAGTGATCCAAGCAATAAAACCTGCAATGATACCTGTTGTCGCAGCTGCTTTAGCCGGTGTAGGTGTAGGTGTTGGTGCGGGCGCTGTTTTCGGGGCAATCATACCTTTCAATGCTGGCTCTTCACGTTTAGTTGGGAGCGCAGCAGCAGCTTCTTGAATTTGCTCATTTGATTCCGCTAATTCTAACGTGTAGCTGATTTCAGATACTTTATCTTCTGGACGGCGACGTGAAATTTGGAAGTTAGGCGTAGATAAGTTTGGATTAGGTAAGACTAATACATCGACCTTATTACGATCTTCTATTGCCCGAAGTGCACGACGTTTTTCATTCAGGATATAAGTAGCAACATCAACCGGTAATTGTGCTTCAACTTGACCTGTGTTGTCTTTGATACATTCTTCTTCAATGATGCGTAACACAGACAAAGCTAACGATTCAGTTCCACGAATTGTTCCGTGACCGGCGCAACGAGGACATACGTTATGCGCAGACTCACCTAATGATGGACGTAAACGTTGGCGAGACATTTCTAACAAACCAAAACGCGAAATACGACCAAGTTGAATGCGAGCACGATCTCCACTTACCGCATCTTTCATACGATTTTCAACTTCACGTTGGTGCTTGTTAATCGACATATCAATAAAGTCGATAACCACTAAACCACCTAAATCACGTAAACGCAATTGACGTGCAATCTCATCTGCTGCTTCAAGGTTAGTATTAAATGCCGTCTCTTCAATATCGCTGCCCTTAGTGGCGCGAGCAGAGTTGATATCGATTGATGTTAATGCTTCTGTTGGGTCGATAACAATTGAACCACCAGAGGGTAAACGGACTTCACGTTGGAAAGCCGATTCAATTTGGGTTTCAATTTGGTAATGACTGAATAACGGCACATCACCTGTATAAGGTTTTACGCGACTAGCAAAGTCAGGACGTACTAATTCTATATGTTGTAGCGCTTGCTCAAAAATCACCGGCTTGTCAATGATGATTTCACCTACATCGCGACGAAGATAATCACGGATAGCACGAACAATAACGTTTGACTCTTGATGAATTAAAAACGGAGCAGGGCGGTCTTTGGCAACTTCCGAGATCGCTTCCCAATGGGTTAACAATACTTTTAGATCCCATGATAATTCTTCTGTAGATTTGCCAACACCAGCAGTTCGAACGATTAAGCCCATTCCTTTAGGAAGATCAAGCTGATCTAATGCGGCTTTCAATTCACTTCGTTCCTCCCCTTCGATGCGGCGAGATATACCACCTGCACGAGGGTTATTAGGCATGAGCACTAAATAACTACCAGCAAGGGAGATAAACGTCGTTAAGGCAGCGCCTTTTTGACCACGTTCTTCTTTATCTATTTGGATTATAACTTCTTGGCCTTCTTTGATAGCGTCTTTTATATTAGGACGACCTTCAAAGGTGTAGTTATTAGGGAAATAATTACGGGCAATTTCTTTAAGCGGTAAAAAACCATGACGGTCAGCACCGTAATCCACAAACGCAGCTTCTAAGCTTGGCTCTACACGAGTAATAGTACCTTTATATATGTTTGCTTTTTTCTGTTCATGACCGGGGCTTTCGATATCTAGATCATATAATTTTTGACCATCGACAAGGGCGACACGCAACTCTTCTGATTGAGTTGCATTTATCAACATTCTTTTCATTTTGTATTCATTCTTATATAAGGTGCGGACAGGCAAGAAAGGGCTCGAAGTGAGCTTAAACAAGGACTGCACTAAACGCGCAGGTAGGATTATCCGTATATGTGTAGTCGGTACTGGCACTTGTAAGGTGCAAGAGTATCGTCAATATACTAGATTAAACATGTTTTATTGTAATCACAGGGCTAAGGGGAAAGGGTTAAGAGCTGTTGTCATTAACAACGATTCGAGCCTTATCACTGTGGTAAAAATTCTATTCTATTATGTCTGCACAATGTTTATTTATGCACAAATTTACGCGCTGCTATCTGTCATCGTATCTTCATGAATGTGGCTTAATAATAAGAAGCGTGTTTCACATCCATTCACATGTTTCATGTAAGGGGCAATCTAAACGTAATTTGTGCTCATCCGGATAAAAAGGCGATGCGTTTTTACATCAAACCCAACGTTATTTGGGTATTAAATCTACAATTTTATCCGCAGTTGATAGCTGATTTTGTGCATTCAGGTATCCAACTAACACATAGTATCCTCCGAAACCTTATTTTCTGCAAGAAATAAACCGCACAACCTGTTAATAATCAGGTAAAATGCGCGGCTATGAATACAGAAACCTTCCAAAACGTCACATTTGTCGAGATTGAACCTGATCAAGCTGGGCAAAGGATTGATAACTTTTTAAAAACGCATCTTAAAGGTGTCCCTAAAAGCATGATTTATCGGATCTTACGCAAGGGGGAAGTGCGCGTGAACAAAAAGCGCATTAAACCTGAATATAAGCTCCAAGGTCATGATTTATTACGTATCCCACCTATTAGGGTGAGTGATTCGCCTGAGCCGGTGAATGTCAAACTCGACAAAGTTGCCATGATGCAAGATTACATCTTGTATGAAGATGATCGCGTGATGGTTATTAATAAACCATCGGGTCTTGCTGTACATGGCGGTAGTGGGCTTTCATTTGGTCTGATCGAAGGTTTAAGGGCGTTACGTCCTGACGCCAAATTCTTGGAACTCGTGCATCGTATTGACCGCGATACCTCCGGTATATTGTTAGTGGCTAAACGGCGTTCGGCATTACGCCATTTGCACGAACAATTACGTGAGAAAAAAATGACCAAGCGCTACCATGCTTTAGTATGGGGTAAGTGGCCAGATAATCGCTTTAAAGTTAAGGCAGCGTTACAAAAGAATGTACTTAAATCTGGTGAACGCATTGTTAATGTTTCTCCAGAAGGGAAACCTAGCGAAACGCGGTATCGTATACTCGAGCAGTTTAGTGACACAACGTTAGTTGAAGCATCACCAATCACAGGCCGAACGCATCAAATACGCGTGCATTGTCTGCATGCTGGTTTTCCAATATGTGGTGATCCTAAATATTGTGATGATGAGGGGAATGCTCAATTAGCACAACGAGGTTTAAAACGATTGTTTTTGCATGCCCATAGTTTGTCATTTATTCACCCAGAAACACAAGAGCAAGTCACATTTAAAGCACCCTATGATGCTCAGTTAACAAATATTGTTAAACGGTTAGGTCAAGCATGAACCGTGTAATTACAAATCCTTTTACTCAATATCAATGTATCATTTTTGATTGGGATGGCACGGTAATGGACTCAGCGGGCAAAATTATTGCCTGTATGCAAATCGCAGCCAAAAAATGTGAGTTACCTGTACCTAGCGATAACGATGTTGCGCATATTATTGGTATCAGCTTGGCACCGGCAATAGCGCAACTTTTTGCATTAACGGATAATGTGATTATTGAGCGCATGGTTACAGCATACAAACATGCGTTTTTGGCTATTGATACGACACCTTGTCCTTTATTTGTTGGTGCGCATGAATTGTTTACTCAATTACATCCTCACGTCACCTTAGCAGTGGCAACAGGAAAAGCTCGACGCGGATTAACTCGTGCATGGGAAGCGACGCAAACGGGTCATTTCTTTACGGATAGTTGTTGTGCTGATGAAGCACAATCTAAACCTCATCCAGAAATGTTAGAGCATATTTTACATCGTCAAGGGTTAACACCTCAGCAATGTTTGATGGTGGGGGACACCACTTATGATATGCAGATGGCACAATCCTTAGGCATGGATAGAATTGGTGTTGATTATGGCGTGCACCAGCCACACTTGTTACACAACCATGAACCTAAAGCGATTATTTCAGCACCTTTAGAATTATTGAAGCATATCTAGAGTTTCACGCTTAATTCCTATTTCTTAGGGCTTAAGGCGTTACGCGTAACAGGCTTGTATTACTTTAACCCAAGGGATCAAGACCTAGGCTTTGTAATATGCTGGTTAACTCAATCAGGGGTAAACCCACTAACGAATTGGGGTCGCGTCCACTTAAATGCGTAAATAAGGTGACACCCAAACCTTCACTTTTGAAGCTACCGGCACAGTCAAATGGTTGTTCAATTTCTAGATACCGCATGATTTGTTGTTCGCTTAATTCTCTAAAACCAACGATAAACGGCTCCACCACTTTGCGCTGGTTTCCGGTTGTACCATCAAGTACACACAAGCTAGTATAAAACGTGACAGTATTACCTGAACAGGTTGATAATTGCATGTAGGCTGTTTCGATATTACCGGGTTTGGTTAGAATTTGATTATTAATGGTCGCAACTTGGTCACTCCCGATGACAATAGCATCGGGATGATCTTGTGAAATGATGTGTGCTTTTTCATAGGCTAAACGACTGACTAACGCTGCTGGGCCTTCATTCTCAAGCGCTGTTTCATCAATATTCGGTGAGATTGAGTCAAATGGTAAGCCTAAACGATGTAATAATGCTCGTCGATAAGGTGAGGAAGATGCTAAAATGATTTTTTTCATAAAGTTTAATTATCTGCGCAATAAAGTCTTGGATTTGTCTATATTAGGCGTATCGAGCACAAATGCCAATAATTAAGCTTTTGTCACGCAAATCACCTCGATTTGATTGACTATTACAGGATATATCTATAAGATGCGCGCGTTATGCAGAAAGTAAAATTGCCAAAAACCATTGACCCTATCAAAAGTGCTAATAAATGTTCAGAGTATTCTGGCGTTTTTAATGCTTCGGATATGCCTAGGTGGCAAGCAGCAGTCGTTAGTTGTGCCGATGTGATTCACGTCGAGGCTAAGTTTGAAAAAGACGCGCAGAGTCTTACTTTGTTTCACGGAACACTAGACACGACAGCGAAACTTATCTGTCAACGGTGTAATTCGCTCCTAGAGCAAACAGTGCATGTCGATTATTGTTTCACGCCCGTGCAGGGGCCTGATATTGACGAACTGGAGTTACCAGAGGCTTACGAGCCGGTTGAAGTTGATGAACACGGAATAGTGAGTCTACTGCAATTATTCGAGGATGAATTGATTATTGCTTTACCTATTGTTGCGCTCCATGCAGAGGATGCGTGCACAGTAACCAAAGACGATATGACGTTCGGTATACTCGAACCGGAGCAAGAGCGACAAAACCCATTTGCGGTTTTACAAGAACTTAAGCGAGACCAGGAGTAATTTATGGCTGTACAAAAAAATCGTAAAACACGTGCTAAACGTGGTACGCGTCGTTCACATGATGCGTTAACAGGCGCTACTTTGTCTGTTGATTCTACATCAGGTGAAACTCACCGTCGTCACCATGTGACTGCGGACGGTTTCTACATGGGCAAAAAAGTTATTGGCGCGTAAGCCAATTTCATGATGCCTACACTAACGATTGCGTTAGATGCGATGGGGGGCGATATTGGCCCCCCAATCATTCTTGCTGGAGCGGTTCAAGCGCTGCAAGCACACCCCAATTTACACATCATAGCCTGTGGTAATGCACAACAGATTGCATTAAATACCCATGAGCTAAAATCAGATATTGCTTCGCGCATTACTATTTTTCATTGCCAAGACGAAATCACAATGGCTGATAAGCCTTCATTTGTGCTGCGTCACAAAAAAGACGCCTCTATGCGTCGCGCAATCGAATTAGTTAAAGATGGCAGAGCGGATGCGTGTGTCAGTGCCGGGAATACCGGTGCATTATTTGCTTTAGCCTCTTATATATTGCGTACTTTACCGGGTATTACTCGGCCTGCATTAATCACTTCGTTACCAACCCAAAATTCTACGCCTGTTTGGCTACTAGATTTAGGTGCAAACGTAAGCCATGATGCTGAAACATTATTTCAAAATGCAGTGATGGGCTCAGTCTTAGTGCAACATTTAACCGATATTAAGCATCCTCGTATAGCTTTGTTGAATGTGGGTGAAGAAAACAATAAAGGCAATGCTCAAATAAAAGTCGCGGATTCACTGATTAGTCATACTCCTTCGCTGAATTATATTGGTTATGTTGAAGGGACGGATTTATTTACTGGTAAAGCTGATGTGATCGTGACAGACGGCTTTACTGGGAACGTTGCACTCAAAACAAGTGAAGGTATTGCCAAGTTTTTATTGAATGAAATTCAGCGAACTGCACAGTCATCTTGGCTGCATAAACTTTTATCAATCATTGCGTTACCGTTGTTCCGTCGCTTGTTAAAAAAAATGAAAGCTGACCAGTATAATGGTGCGAGTTTGATAGGATTGCAGGGTATTGTAATAAAGAGCCATGGGAATGCCTCAGCCAATGCAGTTTTCCATGCCATCGAGCAAGCTGTCCATGAAGTTGAGCAACAAGTCCCTACAAAAATAAAAACCACAATAGAAGATATTCTGCTGGAGTAATCAACAATCATGTATTCTCGATTTATTGGTACGGGAAGTTATTTTCCTTCTAACGTACTTACTAATGCTGACCTTGAACAAATGGTCGATACGACCGATGAGTGGATCACTGATCGTACAGGGATCCGTCAGCGTCATATTATCGGTCCAGATGAAACTGCCGGCACGATGGGAGCTGAGGCGGCGAAAGTCGCGATTGAGCATGCAGGAATAGATAAATCGACTATCGATATGATTGTATGTGCAACCACGTCAGGCAAAAATGCCTTTCCTTCTACAGCCTGTGAGATCCAAGGCATTTTAGAGATTGATGGCATTCCTGCATTTGATGTTGCTGCTGCGTGTGCAGGCTACTGTTATGCCTTAAGTGTAGCAGACCAATATATCAAATCAGGGATGGCAAAACGCATCCTAGTGATCGGTACTGACTGTCTGACACGCATGGTTGATCCGAATGATCGCTCGATGGTGATCTTATTTGGTGACGGTGCAGGTGCAACCATCATTGAAGCCAGCGAAGAGCCAGGGATTTTATCTACCCATATTCATGCAGCAGGTTCACATTCAGATTTATTATATGTCGGCAATCCAACACGCGGTGATGAGGCCTCAGTGCATGATAATTGGGGCATCATGAAAGGTAATGAAGTATTTAAAGTTGCCGTAACCAAATTAAGCGAAGTGGTGGAAGAAACCCTTGCAGCCAATAATATGGATAAATCACAATTAGATTGGTTGGTTCCGCATCAAGCTAATTACCGAATTATCAAAGCGACAGCGAAGAAGTTGAATATGTCTTTGGATCAAGTTGTGTTGACGCTTGAACATCATGGTAATACTTCTGCCGCAACCGTGCCTACCGCTTTAGATGCTGCAATTAAAGATGGTCGTATACAACGTGGACAACATTTATTGTTAGAAGCGTTTGGTGGCGGATTTGCGTGGGCATCAGCCCTAGTACGTTATTAAAAGCA
>Ga0206125_10000334_pt1 | contig 63014 bp, 49 predicted proteins | sample Helgoland_Spring_4_FD_148598 | JGI IMG/M metagenome (GOLD analysis project Ga0206125, IMG submission 148598) | Pelagic subsurface seawater microbial communities from Kabeltonne, Helgoland, North Sea - Helgoland_Spring_Bloom_20160331_1 | ecosystem: Environmental > Aquatic > Marine > Epipelagic ...
ACATAATAGGCATAGGTATAGTTAGGATTGGTGGGTATTACAACACCTTGTGGACCCGCACTTCCCGAATAAGATTCAGAACCATCAGGAAACAATTCGGTATCGTAGATCAAGGTAAAATAATCTTCTGTCTGTGCTTGTAATTGAAAACTTATTAGGAAGCCAATAAATAGGCTCAAAGAAGGTTTTTTAAAAAAAATAAAATTCATACGCAAAAATTCTTGAATTAGAAATATTTTATCATTTGTTACTTTATCCACAAATATACAATATTTAATATTATATCATTTTTTAATTATCGTTTAAACCCTATGCCGAATTTTGTAATTAAAAAGACATGTTTCGTCAAAAAACTGCAAACTCGAAGTATATGCCCTAAGTTACGAACCATCTACACTACCCATTTAAGAAGAAGCATACTATTATTGCATTGTGACAGATAGGTTATTTATAAAAACAAAACAATTCCTAAAAAAAATGCAATCATGATTTCAAAAACGACTACTGGGCTCTTTTTTCTCCTTTTATTTAGCATTGTGAGTTATGCACAAGACACAAAACATCCCAACGTGCTGTTTATCATGTGTGACGACCTAAATGATTATCTGGGTGCTTTTGGCGGTCATAAACAGGTACATACTCCTAATATTGATAAACTGGCAGCTTCGGGTACTGTATTCTTAAATGCGCAATCGAATGCTCCTGTATGCCAACCTTCCAGAAATAGTATTTTTACCGGGGTGTACCCACATGATTCAAAAGATTATGCCTGGACGCCCATGTTGAAACAACCCGTATTAAAACACAACAAAACATTGATACAACTCTTTAAGGAAAACGGATATAAAACCTTGGGGAGCGGAAAACTCACCCATGGAAAACCACCAAAAGAATGGATGGAATGGGGAATGGACCACACCATTAATTACGGCCCTGCCTATTTTAACGGCGAAAAGAATGTGGCACATCCCGCAGTACCGGCTCCCTACAATTCAATTGGAGCCGTTGACGGCTCTTACGGCCGCTTGTCAACTGCCGGAACCTCCTCAGGAATCAAAGGCGAAAAAGGTTGGGTTTTGGGTTGGAAAAAAATTCCAATGCGCTATATAAACGACCAAGATCGAGACCTATTACCGGACGAGCGACACGCAGCATGGGCACAACAGAAATTTCAAGAAATGGCTTTAAATGAAGACCCACAACCCTTCTTTATGGGGGTTGGCTTTGTACGTCCGCATACACCATTACATGCTCCCGACAAGTACTTCGATATGTATCCTATTGATGAAATTGACTTGAACCCTTGGTTAGAAAACGATGAAGCCGATACTTTTTGGCTAGAAAACTTCAGCGACAAAAAGAAAGGTCCAAAATATTATAAAATGCTAGTTGAATCTTACGATGGAGACAGAGAACTTGCCCTTAAACATTTCTTGCAAGCCTATTTGGCCTGTGTTACTTTTGTAGACGTACAAATAGGCAAAGTACTGGACGCGCTCAATGCTTCCCAATTCAAAGACAATACCATTGTGGTCTTTACCAGTGACCACGGTTGGCAAATGGGTGAAAAAAGTTATTTGTTTAAAAATTCGCCCTGGGAAAAAAGCGCTCGTGTCCCTTTAATTTTGAAAACTCCGGGTACCAAAGGAGGAGAACGTGTAGCACATCCGGTATCTTTAGTAGACCTATTCCCTACACTTATTGATTATTGTCAGCTAGAAGGTTCTCATAAGAAAAATGAGCAAGGTGGTGACTTAGGCGGACATAGTTTACGCCCACTTATAGAAAAAACAAATGATTGGAAAGGTCCGAATGGCGCTTTGACCATTGTAGGAAACTATGGAAAAAACATCCCAACCAGCGGGCAAAATTTCTCATACCGAACCAAGCAATACAGATATATTTCCTACGGCAACGGCAAAGAAGAATTGTACGACCATGCCATAGACCCCAATGAATTTACCAATGTTGCGGGAGACAAAAAGTATAAAAAAATAAAAAAAGAGTTGAAAAAAGAAATGCAGGAGATACTTAACCAATAAAATCTTTAGTCTGACCTATCCTGACTCTTTCTACAATTTAAGACTTGGTAATTTTGTAAAACAACAAAGAAATTCAAATGAATAAAAGCATTGCAATAATAGGTTTCGCATTGAGTTGGGTGGCCCTACAAGGCATCTCAGCCACAACAAACCCAATTGAGAAAAACAGAAAAAAACCGAATATCATCATCATCATGGCAGATGATTTGGGTTATATGGATGTCGGTTTTAACGGCTGTAAAGACATTCCAACACCTAATATTGACAGAATTGCCAACAATGGCGTTAAATTCACCAATGGCTATACCTCCTATTCAGTATGTGGCCCAAGTCGTGCCGGACTGATGACGGGAAGGTACCAGCAACGTTTTGGTTTTGAGCGCAATCCGCAGTACAAACCTCATGACCCAAATATGGGACTGCCACAAACGGAAAGCACTTTGGCAGAAACATTGAAACAAGTAGACTACAAATCGGGAGTTATCGGAAAATGGCATTTGGGGGCAGACATTTCAAACCATCCTCTCAACAGAGGTTTTACCGAGTTTTTTGGTCATTTAGGTGGGGGTCATAATTATATGCCAGAAATGTTAACCATTGAAGACAGTTACGGAATCAGCACAGAAATGGAAAGCTACCGAACTTGGATTATGAGAAATCACACGCCCGAAAAGACAGACGAATATTTGACCGACGAGTTTTCAAACGAAGCGGTTCAGTTTGTCAAAAGAAATCAGTACAATCCTTTCTTTTTGTTTCTTTCCTACAATGCTCCACACACACCCCTGCAAGCCACAGAAAAGTACTTGAATCGTTTTCCGGATATCAAAGACAAGAAAAGAAAAACCTATGCAGCAATGATTAGCGCAGTGGATGACGGTGTAGGACGTGTACTGGATGCTTTGGAAGCATTGAATTTAGACGAGAATACCTTGGTTTTCTTTTTATCTGACAATGGAGGACCTGAACCCAAAAACGCTTCAAACAATGGGCCGCTTCGGGATGGAAAAGGTTCTATTTACGAAGGTGGCTACCGCGTTCCTTTCGCGATGCAATGGAAAGGTACTGTAAAGCCAGCAATCTATGAGCAGCCTGTTTCATCCTTAGATATTTTTGCCACGATCGCCGATTTGTCAAAAGCTCCTATTCAAGAAGAAAAACCTTTAGACGGGGTGAATCTCATTCCCTACCTCACAGGAAAAAAGCAAGGAAAACCACATGAAAACATTTTCCTACGTAAGTTTGATCAAAATGTACATGCGGTTCGTCACAACGATTATAAACTGGTTGTGAAATTCGATTCCGAAACCAAAGAGCTTTATAACATCGAAGAGGACATCAGTGAAAAACATAATCTGGCAAAAAAACATCCTGAAAAAGTGAAAGAATTGGATGCTATGAGATTGTCGTGGGAATCAGAACTGATAGATCCTCTCTTTTTAGGACTGATTCACACAGAAGCCTGGCAGAAAAAAATTCAGAAGAATAAAAAGAGGAAGAAGAAGAAGAAATAGAGCTTGGCTGGAAGCTGGAAGCTGGTTGCTGGAAGCTGGAAGCTGGTTGCTGGAAGCTGGAAGCTGGAAGGTGGTTGCTGGAAGCTGGAGGCTGGTTGCTGGAGGCTGGTTGCTGGAAGCTGGAAGCTGGAAGGTGGTTGCTGGAAGCTGGTTGCTGGAGGCCGGAGGCTGGTTGCTGGTTGCTGGAAGGTGGTTGCTGGAAGCTGGAAGCTGGAAGGTGGTTGCTGGAAGCTGGAGGCTGGTTGCTGGAGGCTGGTTGCTGGAAGCTGGAAGCTGGAAGGTGGTTGCTGGAAGCTGGTTGCTGGAGGCTGGTTGCTGGAAGCTGATGGCTGATGGCCGGAGGCTGGAAGCTGGTTGCTGGTAGCCGGATGCTACAGGCTACTCACTACCGGGTCTGATTGTTTTCTTAGTTTCGTATCACATCGACACGCTAAATGAACGCATCGTCCCCTTCCAAATCAGAAAAAAATTACATCTTTGTGTAGACATATTTGATATCTATGAGACACGCAATTACAGTATTTCTTTTGCTTACTTTTTCATTCGCCTCCTTTTCACAGGTCAATGATTGGGAAAATCCGCAGGTTACCAGAGTAAACACACTCCCACATACAGCACAACTTGTCGGATACTCTAGTCAGAATACAGCCTTTATTGGAGATATTGAAGATTCAAAATACTACCAGTCTCTAAATGGCTTATGGAAATTTAATTGGGTGTCCACCGTTGCAGAAAGACCTATTTCGTTTTATAAAAAAAATGCAGATTTGAGTTCATGGGAAACCATAGAAGTGCCCTCCAACTGGCAAATGAAAGGCTATGGCAAACCTATCTACACGAACATTGTATATCCTTTCGACAAAAATCCACCTTTGATAGCTGGCGCTAATGGAAACAGCGTTGGGAGTTATGTACGCGAGTTTACGATAGACTCGAACTGGAAAAACCAACAAATACAACTGCGCTTTGACGGTGTAGAATCTGCTTTTTACCTGTGGATCAATGGGAAAAAGGTTGGTTATGCTCAAGACAGTAGAACCATTGCCGCATTCGACATAAGCCCTTATATACAACCTGGAAAAAACAGCATTGCTATACAAGTGATTCGTTGGTCTGACGGAAGCTATTTGGAAGATCAGGACTTTTGGAGACTGAGCGGAATTTACAGAAATGTATATCTGGTTGCACGTCCTAAAGTTCAGATAGAAGATTATTTTGCAACCACCTCTTTTGATACCGATTTTAAACATGCCAAGCTGAATATTGATATCACAACCAAAGGAACTTCCAAAAAGAACCAAGTAAAAATTGAACTGTATAATGACCAACAAAAATTGATTGTCAGTACCACAAAAGAAATTCCTGACAACAAACAATTGGAGGTTTCTGTTCCGGTAACGGCACCTAAAAAGTGGTGGAATGAACAGCCTTACCTTTACAACTTACAAATTTCTTTATTAGATAATAAAGAAAAAACGCTCGATTTGGTTAGCAGTGATATAGGTTTCCGCCAGATAGACATCAGAGGAAGAGAAATCTTTGTCAATAACAAGCCTCTTATAGTGAAAGGTGTAAACCGTCATGAACACAATCCTGTTACAGGACATACCATTTCAAAAGAGCAAATGGTTAAAGAAGTTATACTCTTAAAACAACTCAACATCAATACCGTTAGAAACTCGCATTACCCTGCAGCCCCTTATTTCTATGACTTATGTGACCAATATGGAGTTTATGTAATCGATGAGGCAAATGTAGAATCGCATGGGATGCGCTATAATGAAGCTTCTCTAGCGAAAGACCCGAACTGGGAAAAAGCACATGTAGAACGTATGGAAGCCATGGTAGCTCAAAACAAAAACCACGCGTCTATCATTATGTGGTCTTTAGGAAATGAAGCCGGAAACGGTGTAAATATGGTGGCTATGGACAAGGCTTCCCAAGCGATGGATTCTACACGCCCAACGCACTACCACTTTACTAGTGGTCCTAAAGTTGGTGCAACCTTGGGTGGGGGTGTGTACAAAGGCGGAAAAAATGCTGGTTTTGGACGCTATCAGTCGGTAGACGATTTGATTGCTATTGACAAAAAGAATCTGGACAGACCTTATATTGTTAATGAAGTAGCACATGCCATGGGGAATGCTATGGGAAATTTAAAAGAATACGTTGATGTATGGGATAACTACAAAGGTATATCTGGAGGTTGTATCTGGGATTGGGTAGATCAGGGTATTTTAACCAAAACTGAAGATGGGACTCCTTATTATGCTTATGGCGGTGATTTTGGAGATACCCCGAACGATTTGAATTTCTGTTTGAACGGTATATTGTTTTCCGATTTAAGTCTTTCCCCAAAAGCGATTGAAGTAAAGGATTGCTTTCAAAATTTTGATTTTGAATGGAGGGCCGATTCACCAAAACAGATTGGTGTAATCAACAAACATACCAACACACACCTTAGTTTCTACGACCTTGAATGGGAATTGTTACAGAATGGGCTACCTATAAAAAATGGAAAATTTCCAATTTCAGAAGCAGCTCCTTTGCGCAAAGGTTTTCTTAAAACTCCGCAAGAAGTTTTGTCTTTTCTTTCAGATGAAGAGGGAGCATTCCTTTTAAACATTAGGGTAAAATTAACTATGGATGAGTTATGGGCAAATAAAGGTTTTGTAGTTGCCAAAAAACAACTGGTTTTGAAAGAATGGCAGGCACCTGAGTTGACAAAAGAGAAAAGTCCTCGATTGAAAGTCAAAGAAGAAGCCCATCAGTTAGTGCTGTATTCAGACGCTTTTAGCTGTGTTTTTAACAAAGACCAAGGAACGCTTGATTCTTATAAAATAAAAGGTACTGAAATCTTACAACAAGGGCCAAAGCTAAACATTTGGAGAGCCCCTACGGATAACGATGGAAGCTATAAAAACTTATGGCGTTTTAAATCAAAACGCGTTGCTGTACAATGGGTTGAGGCTGGATTTGAAGGTGCTTCCTTACACATAAACAACTTTAATCCTGAAAAAATATCCAAAAGCGAAAGAAAAGTAAGTATCAAAGGAACCTTAAAAAGTCCGGAAGGCACAATTTTGGCGGACATACTTCAAGAGTACCATATCAATGGAAACGGACGTATCCATTTAAAAACACATTTTGCACCTTTGTTTAGCAATGTCTCTGTCCTACCTCGTTTAGGCTATGAATTGAAGTTGCATAAAGAATTTCAACAAATGGAATGGTACGGAAGAGGTCCACATGAAAACTATATTGACAGGAATTATGCTGCACATTTAGGGGTTTATAAAAAGCCTGTTGCCGCACAGTTTGTAAACTACCCAGTCCCGCAAGAGAATGGAAACAAAACAGGCATACGGTGGACTACTTTGTCGAATGATAAAGGTTTGGGGTTAAAAATAAGTGGACCAACGCCGTTTGAAACCAGTGCAAGACACTACAGTCAAGACAATCTTACCAAAGCAAAACACAGCTATGACTTGATAGAACAAGATGCTGTTTTCTTTTATATAGATGTACAACAAAATGGTTTGGGAGGTAACAGTTGCGGACCTTTACCTTTGGAACAGTACCTTTTCAAACCTAAAGAAATGGTTTTTGAATTTTATTTTCAAGCAAAAACCAAATAAGTGCACCACATGACGGTGTACACAAAGCCTAAAAAACATTTATAACCATATCACCCTATTAACTGATTGATTTATCCCCTCTTAGAACTGACTTTAATTCTAATTTTGTAGTACACTACTTTACTGTCTCAAAAAACAAATACTACGACAATTGCGATTTCTTATGTATAGAAATTGCTTTTCCCCCGGATTAAAACCTTCAAATCTTTGGATTTGAAGGTTTCTTGCTTTCAATGGTTAGCTAGGAAGCTTTCTTTACAAGGTTGTCTTGTTAGAATTCAATTGTTTTTCACTAATACCCCTCTTACCTGCATGATATCACACACAGAAATAGTATTTAGGAAACTATATTTGTTCCACCTAAATTAACTTTTAACATACTTAATTATGAAAAGAAAACTACTTATTTTATGCGCCTTCTGTGTATCTCTGGCACAAGCGCAATTTACAGCATTACCTTATACTGAAGATTTTGAGGGCGCTACAATTGGCAACAACCCTACCACGGATTTGAGTCCAGTATTTGTAGAGGTCGTTAGTGACGGTGACAATTCCATTACTATAGCTACAGGAAACGGAAGCAATTCAAGTCAGGTACTCAAAGCAGTAGCCACTTCATTTTCTGGAAACAATAGTAATCATTATATAAACTCTCCAACATTTGCTTGTACGCCAGAAACTTCATACACTGTAACCTTTGACCTCTTTGCAACCAGCACATCGACAAATTTCAATATCCTGTCCTCTGCAACCGGAGTTGATTTTCATAATGGTAATGACAGGCTCTCCCCAGAATCTGTTTCAGGAAGTGTTACTGTTGGATCTGTAGCTCTAAAAGTCAATAAAAAAGGAGCTGTAACGGCTAACGAGATTAAAGACCATGCAAATGGATGGACCACAGCTACCTTCGATTTTGTTATTCCTGCGGGGCATAACGCTTTCAGATTTCAATTTTACAAATTTGGTATACATACCATTGAGGTAGACAATATAACTGTTATTGCAACAGACGACCTTAGCGTAGGCGCAATAGAAACCAATGCAGCGGAATTGCAATCTAACTTAGTAACGGATTCACTTACGTTTGTTGCTGATTCAACTATTTCGCAAGCAGTTGCTGTAAATATGTTGGGAGCGCAAACGGTTTTATCATCAACTGATGGAAAAACTTTTGACACCAGCGCATTGAATAGCGGCATTTACATCGTAAAAGCCTCTTTAAGCAATGGCGCGTCTCAGGCATTTCAGATTATTAAAAAATAACTGATTTTACCTACCATAAACAAACCTTCAGGTCTACTGATCCGGAGGTTTTTTTTGTTTTTTAAAATTGGGAGGGAATAAAGGAAACGGTACCGATTTAACGAAAATACCCCTTTAGTTGAATGATATACCCCATTCCGGTTTTATACAATCCTTTACATTTGACTGTACAACATTTAACCATTAAACCCTAATTATGAAAAAAACACTACTTATTTTATGCGTATTATGCGTTTCTTTTGCTCAAGCGCAATTATCTCTACCTTTCACTGAAGATTTCGAAGGTAAAACATTAGATGCCCCTACAGCACCAGATGATTATGTTCAGGAGTTAACTACAGGAGCTACAGGAACCAGTACTTATATTACTGGGGTCAACGGAACTCAGGTGGCGAGTTCATCAGCCTTGACCTATGATCCAGATGGCGTGAAAAATCATTACTTCAGAACTCCGGCTCTTTCTTGTACGGCTGGTAATAGTTATACTACCGTAATTGATGTTGCCTCAAGTTCGAAAAAAGTAAATTTTAGAGTCATAACATCTACCGACGGCGGTGTATTTGATGCGATGGAAGTGGATGATGTAGCTATGACGGCAAGCATTGGTACGGTAAACGATGTTAAAGACCAAACAGACATGCCAAAAAACACCCCTAACACCGTAACCTTAAATTTTGATGTTCCTGCTGGTGCAACTCAATTAAGAATTCAAATGTATGTTTTCGGTGTCAACTCGTTACAAATTGATAATATTTCTATTACGGATGATAATGTTCTTAGCGTAGGTGGCGTTGAAGCAAACGCTGTTAAATTACAATCGAACCTAATTGATGATTCCCTTACATTTATTTCTAACAAAACGATTTCAGAAGTAATTGCAGTGAATTTAACGGGGGGACAAACGGTTTTATCTTCAAATGATGGAAAGACCTTTTCTACCAGCTCGTTGAATGCAGGTGTCTATATCTTAAAAGCTTCCTTAAGCAATGGAGCTACGCAAAGTTTTCAGGTTATTAAACAATAATCGTTCAATTTCCCACAACAAAAACCTTCTTGTTACCTTAGCAAGAAGGTTTTTTTATTGCTTACCGACAACATAACCTGTATATGTTGACCGATTTCCCCCCTTAACACGCCAGCAACCACCTGTTAAAACCGCAAAAAATTATGTTTCTTTGTTTATAATGCTATGTCGGATTTTATCCTTCAGAAAATTGAGGAACCTAATTTCCAGTACTTGGTTCTTTATTATACAAACAACAATAAGTATCTTTACATTAGACACCCCAGCCTATGAAGCTTACGAAATTATTTATATTCCCCTTTTTTGTGTTCATGATGACTTCCATGTATTTGCATGGACAAACTTTGAGTTCAGAACATATTTTTGAATACATTTCTACCAAAGAAGGGCTGTCTCACAACTATGTTTCAAAGATTGTAAGTGATTCACTAAATGTAAAATGGATTGCTACAGAAAATGGGGTTACCAAATACGACGGCGTTAATTTTTCAAGTATCCAGCCAGGAGTCAATTACCCCGCTTTGAAAAATGAAAACATTGAAACCCTTTTTATTGACAGCCATAACAATTTATGGATAGGAACTAAAAGTGGAGGTGTTTCAAAATTAAACATTGCTACGGATGTTTTAGAAAGTTACAACCCTGTATTAGATACTAACTCGGATGGCTCCTATCGTGTACGTGTTATTGAAGAAGACAATCAAGGAAATATTTGGGTTGCAACCCACGATCACGGAATTTATGTGGTAGACCCTATTCAGAAAAAAGTATTGAGAAACTTTAAGACCAATCATGTAAGTTTTATCATTAAAGATAGTAAGGGGAATATGTGGTTCAATGCTATTAAAGAAATAAAAAGGTATACCCCTTCCACAAAAAAAATGAGTACTTTCCACGTAGGGGATTTCATTCCTAAAGCCATCGAAGATCGTTCTAGGAATTGCTTATGGGTTACTGCTATGGAAGTTGGCAAGCCAAAGCCAAGGCTCTATAAATTAAACCTAACTACTAATAAGATTACAGAATACCAAACGAATTTACCTCATAGTATGACAGCGTCGTTATATTTAGATAAAAACCAACATTTATGGGTAGGTACTTGGGGAGCTGGTGTTTATGAATCTGATGACAGTTTTACCAATTTTCATAAAAAGAACCTAGTTTACCCTCCAGACACGAGAAAAGTAATTAATTATGATATTGTTCTAGACATCCATGAAGATAGAGATGGCGTACTGTGGATTTCATCGGATTTTGGAGGTATTGTAAAAATTACGGAGAACAAGGGTTTTCACAATATTGACCGTATTGTTAAAAATAAGACGTTACAGAATGAGATGAATTTTCATTCCATTTTTCATGACGAAAACGAGGTTTTTGTAGGTACACTTAGAAGCGGCTTGTTCTACGGAAAAGATTTAACACACTTGAAACAGTTAGCAGGAACTGAAGAAGAAAAAATTTATGCTGTATCCAAACATAATCAAAACGTATTGGTAGGGGCACAAAAAGGAATGTATGTTTTCGACAAAAACAAAAAACTTGTCAATTACACCAAAATAAACCAAACGACTGCCTTTCTTTCTGAAAATGATAGTACCCTTTGGGTTGGCTCTCAACAAAATGGATTGTATGTATTGAATGTAAGTTCTATTCATAAACCAAAACAAATTAAGGTCTTCAATAGGAATGCTGGCGACTTAAAAAGCAATCGAATTACGAATATTGTTAGTGATGACGACGGAAATATCTGGGTGGGAACTTATAACGGTTTGCATTTATACAACGCGAACCGTCAAACGTTTACCCATCATTCAACTTTACTAAAAAGCAGCATTCCAAACATTATCAATGCCGTCTATATAGAGGGACAATTTATATGGTTGGCCACACCAAACGGACTGTTTAAATTGATCTTTAAGGAAGGTAAATTATCTATCTTAAATACGTACACAACCGCTTTTGGCTTGTCTAGCAATTTTATCTGCGGCATAACTTCAGACAATCAAGGCTATTTATGGCTTACAACCCCAACGAATTTGGTACGTTTTGACCCATTCAATGAATCTGCAATTAATTTCAGTAAGAATGATGGTGTTTATACTACTGTATTCAATTTCAGAACCATTTTTTCAAACCATATTGACGGGATGATTTATGCCGGTGGAACCAATAACTTAACTTATTTTAACCCCGAAAAAATTCACGTTGCACCTTACAAAGAAAAAGTAGTTTTCTCTTTACTAAAAGTGAATCATCAAGAGGTTTTTCCTAATAAAAAAATTGAAAACAAGGTCTTACTTAACAAATCAATTAGCCTTACAAAAGAAATTGAACTGACACATGCACACAATTCATTTTCAGTAGGGTTTACCAATACCAACTTTAATAAAAACACCTTTCTAAATTACAGGTACCGACTTATTGGTTTTGAGGAAGATTGGATCCCTATCAAAGATAAAAACGAAGTAAATTTTGCGGGGCTTCCTCCAGGAGATTACGTACTGCAATTGGCTGCCTCTTCAGATTCGATAAATTGGTCAGAGCCCACAGTATTAGAAATAAAAATACTCTATGCTCCATGGAAAAGTCCGCTGGCATATACATTGTATTTTATACTTGGTGTTCTAATTATTTTTGGTTTTGTGTATATCTTGATGAAACAACTGAATTTAAAGGACACTTTGGAAAGAGAACAGGAGTTAAGCGAGGCTAAATTCACCTTTTTCACGAATATCTCTCATGAGTTTAGAACGCCTCTAACCCTCATCCTAAGCCCTTTAAAAGAATTATTGCAACGCAAAGAAATCAACCCTAAGGTAGCTGAGAATCTGGTTACCATGGAAAAAAATGCCGATCGACTTCTAAACCTTATCAACCAATTACTCGATTTTAGAAAAGCAGATCACGGTTTGTTAAAATTACAAGTAAGCAATGGCAATATTGTCCGCTTTTCCAAAGAAGTATTCCTCTACTTTCAAGAGCAAGCAAATGCGAAGCAAATAGCCTATCAATTTGAAGCTTCCTTGGAGACTATTCAATTTCCATTCGACCGTAACAAAATGGAGATTGTACTGTCCAACCTCATTTCAAATGCGTTAAAATATTCTGGTGAAGGCTCCATTATAAAACTTGCAATTTCTGCAACAGAGAGTAGCTGTATTATCAGCATAAAAGACAACGGAATTGGTATGAATAAAGAGTCTAAAAAAAGGATTTTTGACAGGTTCTATCAAATTAAATCGACCAACACTTCTCAAATTATAGGTAGTGGCATTGGCCTGAGTTTTACAAAAAAGATTGTGGAATTGCATGGCGGAAGTATTGCTGTGGAAAGTCAGCAAAATCAAGGAACCGAATTTATTCTTGACTTTCCACTCAACGCACTTAACTATATGATGGAAGGATTTACAGAAAAGAAGAATTCCGATGAAATCGACCAGTACAAAGTCTTAGAACCTACACCTGTTACTAACTTAAAGGTAAGCGCACATGAACAAACCTTATTGGTTGTAGACGATAATGACGACATTCGAAATTACCTTTCAAAATTACTAAAGGATACTTACAATATTTTACAGGCTAAAGATGGTGTAGAGGGCGTAGACATGGCAATTGAAGAAATGCCCGATCTTATTTTATGTGATATTATGATGCCTCGCAAGGACGGGCTCGCTTTATCAAAGGAATTAAAGACAAAAGTAAGCACCTCACATATTCCTATTATTTTACTGACGGCTCGTTCTTCAAACATGTATGAAATTCAAGGATTAGAGACGGGTGCTGACGATTTTATCACCAAACCATTTGACCCACAAATTGTAAAAGCACGAATTTCAAGTGCACTACAAAACAGAAGTAATATAAGAGAACATTTCTTAAATAAAGTACGGTTTGAGCCCACAACAGAAAGTGAAAACATTCAAGACCCAGATACGTTATTTATTGAAGGCGCTATTAAACTTGTGGAAGACAATTTACTCAATTCCGATTTCGACATAAAAACCATGGTAGATAGTTTACATATGAGTCAATCTTCTTTATACAGAAAAATAAAATCATTAACAGGGCTTTCCTTAACTGGATTTATGCGGTCCATTCGATTGAAAAAAGCTGCCGAAATGATTTTAACTCAAAATGAAAAACTAAGCACGGTAGCACTTAGTGTAGGTTTTAACGACTATAAATATTTTAGAGAATCTTTTAAAAAACAGTTTGGTTGCCTGCCTTCAGAATACAAAAACAAAAAGAAGTAAAGTAGGTCAACCTATAGGTATCCTTTATTTTATCTAACATGGCAATTGAAATTTCATTATTTTTGACATCGCTATTTACAAAATTCGAGTAGCTACCAATTATTTAGAACCAAACATATGGCAAAGAAAAAACTTTCAAATTTATCAGATCTAGGAGGATTTGTATTTTCAACGAATGACGATTTCAAATTAGAACAGGAAGAAACACAAGAAACCCTAGCTCCTAATGAGCAATACTTAGAGGCTTTGTTTTCTAACAAAGGTCGTGGTGGAAAGACAGTAACTGTTATCCAAGGTTTTATTGGTACTGAGCAAGATTTGAAAGCCCTAGGCAAATTATTAAAAACAAAGTGTGGTGTTGGTGGTTCTGTTAAAGATGGAGAAATTATCATTCAAGGCAAGTACCGTGATAAAATTATGGAGATTCTAAAAAAAGCCAACTACAATGTAAAACGCGTTGGTGGTTAGAAAATGGCCTACCAAGTAATTTCGGTTTTACCTACTGATTTCAAAAAAGCATTCGCTTGACTAAAATGGCGATTTCCAAACCAATAGCCTCTATTGGCACTTAAAGGCGAAGGATGACCTGTGGTTAGCACACAGTGTTTTGAAGTGTCAATTTTACGTCCCTTTTTCTTTGCAAAACCGCCCCACAATAAGAAAACTACATTCTCTTTTTCTTCTGAAATTGCTTTTATAACGGCATCAGTAAACGTTTCCCAACCTTTTTTTTGATGTGAACCCGCTTCGTGTGCACGTACGGTTAAAGTTGCGTTTAACAAGAGTACCCCTTGTTTTGCCCAAGCCTCTAAATCTCCTGAACTTGGTGTTTCTTTTCCTATATCAGTTTGAAGCTCTTTAAAAATATTGACCAATGAGGGAGGGTGTTTTATTCCTTCTGCGACCGAAAAACACATGCCATTTGCTTGTCCAACTCCATGATAAGGATCTTGCCCAATCAAAACTACTTTAACCTCTTGAAAGCTACAGTTATCGAAAGCCGAAAAAATAGCATTCCCTTTAGGAAAGCATTGAGATTGTGAATATTCCGTTTTCACAAAAGAAATCAAATCATGAAAATAGTCTTTCTCAAACTCATCAGACAATCTCGTTTTCCAACTTTCTTCAATTTTTATTTCCATAGGGGCATTTTTTTGTGTAGCACTTATAACTGTATACTAGCGATTATTACGAATGTAAAACGCTTATTTCAATAAGTATTTTTAACTCCTGTTTTTTTAAGCTATTTTTGCCAAAACATCTCGTGTTTGTTCGGGATTCAGGCAAGCAAATATAAAGAATTAATGGGATTTATTTCAAAGAAAACACAAGACGATTTAGAGTTTAACACAGTCTTAGAGAAGATAAGCACCTATTGCATCTCCGATTTGGGGAAAGCACTTGTTTTCAAAATTAAACCCATTGCCAACAAACCCGATTTGTTAGTTGCCTTAGACCAAGTAAATGAATACAACAATTCATTTATTAGTGAAAATAGAATTCCCAACCATTATTTCGAAGATCTCGAAGAAGAAATCAAACTACTAAAGATAGAAAACAGCAGACTCGATGCCGCTTCGTTTTTAAAAATAGCAACCAATTCGGAAACGGTCAATTCGCAGCTATTATTCTTTAAAAAATTTCAGGAATACTACCCTGCCTTGCATGCCAAATCTGAAGAGATTGAATATACCAAGTCTGTTGTCGAAGAAATTCAAAAAATAATTACTTCTTATGGAGAAGTAACCGACAAAGCATCCTCGTTTTTAAAAGACATTCGCAAAGAAATACATACGATAAGGGCAAAAATAAGTGGTTCCTTTACAAGGGAGATGAGTCGTTACGACAAGGCTGGTTTTTTGGATACGATTCGCGAATCTGTTATCGACAATCAACGAGTTCTAGCTGTACAATCCATGTACCGAAAAAAGATTAAAGGGAACCTTTTAGGAAGTTCAAAAACGGGTAGTATCGTTTTTATTGCTCCGCAGGCAACGCTAGAATTGCATCGAGAATTGCAAAATTTACTGCATGAAGAAAAGCAAGAAATCAATCGGATCTTAAACATTCTTACCGAGACAATTCGACCTTATTTTCCTTTATTCACAAGTTATCAAGAATATTTAAGTTCCTTAGATTGTATAGGTGCTAAAGCAAAATATGCTTTTGAACTAAGTGCGGTGCTTCCCTCCTTTTCTAAAGCCAAACGAATCTATTTTAAAAAGGCGTACCACCCTATCCTTTTGGAGAAAAACAAAGCTGCCAATTTACCAGTAATTCCTCAAACTTTAGAATTGAGTGAAAAGCAGCAAATAATTGTGATTTCTGGCCCCAATGCAGGAGGGAAAAGTATTACTTTAAAAACAATCGGCTTGTTGCAACTTATGTTGCAAAGTGGACTGTTAATTCCTGTAGACGAAAAAAGTGAAACTCATTTTTTCGACACTATACTTTCGGATATTGGAGACAACCAGTCTATTGAGAATCAACTAAGTACTTATAGTTACCGTTTAAAAAACATGCGTGGTTTTTTAAAGCGATGTAACGATAATTCATTGTTTTTAATTGACGAGTTTGGTACAGGTAGTGATCCAGAGTTAGGAGGTGCTTTGGCCGAAATATTTCTCGAAGAGTTCTATGATAAAAAAGCTTTTGGCGTGATTACAACCCATTATTCAAATCTGAAAGTGCTGGCAAACGAATTGGAAAATGTGAGCAATGCAAATATGCAATTCAACGAAAAGACTTTAGAGCCTTTGTTTAAACTTCATATTGGTCAGGCGGGTAGTTCGTTTACTTTTGAAGTAGCTCAAAAAAATGGTATTCCCTTTAGTCTCATCAATAGAGCAAAAAAGAAAGTAGAAGGAGAAAAAATTCGTTTGGACAAAACGATTTCAAAACTTCAGAAAGAAAGAAATGTCTTACAACGAAATTCAAAGGCACTTGAAGACGAACAAGACAAAGCAAAACGACAAACTCAAAATCTTTCAGATAAAGAATTAAAGATACAGGAGAAACTTTCTAGTTTTCAAGAGCTTTATGATAAAAATCAAAAGATGCTCTCTTTTGGGAGAAAGTCAAACGAATTGTTATCTAAATACTTTCAAACTAATAATAAAAAAGAACTTTTTGCCGAATTTAATAAATGGGTTCTTATTGAAAAGACAAAACACCTTAAGCTGCATCCTCCCGTAAAAAAGAACAAAACGGAAAAGAAGAAGGAAAAAGAAGTTAAGAAAAATAAGGAAGTCGCTCTTCAAAAAGTTGAAACCGAAATTCTAGAAAAAGTAAAAGAGGTTCGAAAAGAAAAAGCAATTGTTGCAAAGAAAATTGCTAAAGAAAAAGCGGCATATAAATTTAAAGTAAACGATAAGGTTCGTTTGATAGACGGAAAAGCCTGTGGTATTATTGATAAAATTGAGAAAAACAAAGTTACAATCGATTACGGAATGTTCACCACGCAAACCGCATTAGACAAAATAGAATTGGTCGTTGCCGCCAAACGTTGATGCGCCTCAAAAAGAATTGACATCAACTGTTGTTACTACAAACGTTTTACGTATATTTAACAAAAATATTTATACCCCTAAGTAAATGAAGCATTCAATTTTAGCTTTCTCAATTTTGTTGGCTGCCATATGGTTATCTTGTGAAAAGAAAATGAGCTGTACTGATTTTAAAACAGGCACCTTTTTAATTGCTAACGACAGTACTTTTGCAAATGCACAAAAAGTAATCAGAACCGAAAATTTACAACAACAAATTTCACCTAAAGGCGACACGCTGTTTGCCAAAGTTAAATGGTTGAATGATTGTTCGTATATTTTGACTTTTGACAAATCTAAAATGCATTTGAATTCTTTTCAAATCAATGTAAATTCAAAAGGTGGCATTTTGGTGGAATACGGACAACCTACAGGAAATGTAATGCCTTATTTGGCTGTGATTAAAGGAAAGACTAAAACGCAAACTATTCCTGGTTATATCAAGAAAATAAATTAGTTTTTAAAAAGTTTATTGAGCCTTTTGAAAAGAATTTGCTTACAAAAGTAGCTTTCTAACATAGGCCTTTTTGTATTTTATTCAAGGATTTCTTGATCTTCGGCCTCTTCTCTTTGTGGAGGGTTGAAATTTCCGTTTGCATCGAAAAGTAAATCAAATTCGGTTTGTGTAAATGTATAGGCTTTTTGTTGTGGTCCCTTATTTTTATACAGGATGGCAAATAACAATCCTGTTAACAAACCTGACAAATGGCCTTCCCAAGAAACTCCTTTTTCAACTGGGAAAATATACCAAAACATACTTCCATACAGAAATATTACAATCAAGGATACGGCTATGAGTCGAAAGTGTTTCCTAAAAACACCACTAAAAAAGATAAAACTAAAAAGCAGGTACACCACTCCACTCATTCCAATATGGTAGGCTTCTTTTCCAATGATCCATGTGAGTACACCTGATATTAGACTTCCAAACAGCAACACTGAAAATGAAATACTTTGGTAAAAGTAAAAGAGCAACAATAGAAATACAAAAACGGGGATACTATTGTTAAAAAGATGCCTTGTATCTCCATGGATAAATGGTGAAAACAAGATCCCTTTTAGACCACCAAGTGTTCTTGGATACACGCCGTACGCTGTGAAATTATAACCGAATTTTATTTCTATCCAGTAAACAAACCACATGCAAAACACAACACACAAGGGTACTCTAAACATATATTTCGAATACTTAAAAGTCTCCATAAATAAAATAAACTCGGTTTTCGTTTTGATTGCTAATTTAAAGTTTATTATGTAATGCAGTGCTCTTAAAATTTGTATTTTTACTTTATGAATGAGCCATTAGCAGAACGTATCCGTCCAAAAACGTTAGAAGACTATATTAGCCAACAACATTTGGTTGGAAAAACGGGTATACTTACGGAACATATTAAAAAAGGCATCATTCCTTCCCTTATTTTATGGGGACCGCCAGGAATAGGAAAAACGACTTTAGCCAATATTATTGCTCAAGAATCTGAGCGTCCATTTTATACTTTGAGCGCCATAAATTCTGGTGTAAAAGACATTCGTGATGTTTTGGACAAGGCACGACAAAGTGGTGGCTTATTTACTGTAAAAAACCCAATTCTATTTATTGATGAAATTCATCGTTTTAGCAAATCTCAACAAGATTCGTTGTTGGCTGCTGTTGAGAAAGGTTGGGTTACTTTGATTGGAGCGACTACAGAAAACCCAAGTTTTGAGGTGATTCCTGCACTACTTTCTAGATGTCAGGTTTATATTCTGAATTCTTTCGACAAAACAGATCTAATAGACCTATTGCATAGGGCTATGGAGATAGATCCTTTCATTAAATCTAAAAACATCAGCCTAGTAGAGACAGATGCCTTGATTCAAGTATCGAGTGGCGATGCTCGAAAGTTGTTAAACGTTTTCGAATTGGTTGCCAGCTCGGAAGAGTCGCCTGTAAAAATTACGAATGAACTGGTGCTTAGTAAGGTTCAAAAAAACACGGTTCGATATGATAAAACGGGTGAGCAGCATTACGATATTGTTTCTGCCTTTATCAAATCGATTCGAGGTAGCGATCCGAATGCTGCTGTGTATTGGTTGGCCAGAATGATTGAAGGTGGAGAAGATGTAAAGTTTATTGCTAGACGGCTACTCATTGCGGCCTCTGAAGATATTGGTAATGCAAATCCAACTGCATTGATTATGGCAAATTCAACCTTTCAGGCGGTGGCAACTATTGGATACCCTGAATCTAGAATTGTATTGAGTCAATGCGCTGTCTATTTAGCAAATTCTCCAAAAAGCAACAGTTCTTATATGGCCATAAACACGGCTTTAGAAACGGTAAGAAGTACCGGCGATTTATCTGTTCCTCTACATTTAAGAAATGCACCAACAAAATTGATGAAGGACTTAGATTACGGTAAAAATTACAAGTACGCACACAGTTATGAGAACAATTTTGTGGCTCAAGAATTTCTTCCAAAGGAAATTGAAAACACAAAATTCTATGAACCAGGTAACAATGCCAGAGAGCAAGATTTTAGAAACACTTTAAAAGCGCGTTGGAAAGACAAATACAATTACTAAAAATTATTTTAGGAATGTCATCACCTGAATTCCTGATGTGCTCGTGAAATCAATTTTTAAATTGCCAGATTCGTCGAAATATCCAATGGTATTGATAAAGTTTCCGTAAGCATCTTTCCATTGTACTTTATATACATTTGGTAGTGATGTTTGAATTAATTTACAAATCAGGTCACCTTCAACATAATCGAGGGTTGGGCTCTTCTTAACATGTCCAACATAACTCCCTCCGGAAGCCTTTACATCTATTGCGAAACCGTTACCATTTGTATAGGTTGTAATGTCGTTTTCAACCGTCATTATGGCTTCTGCTATTGGTAGCGCAGCTGCTTCAGCCGGAACATAGTTATAGGATAAAGCCTTAAAACTCTCCATGGAAGCTCTTATACTTTCGTGATATGCATTTTTGTAGTCCTTTTCTCTACTCACACCTTCTTCACTTGTAAACACTACTTCATTTCCACAGTCTAAGAGTTCGAACCACAACTTGGTCTTAAACATATTTGCTTCTTTATGGTATTTCAATTTAAGACCTCCACAATCAATCATAAGGTATTTTTGTGGAATTTTCTCGTTATCCATAAAACAAACCACATCTTCTTTCTCTAACAAAAATTTAACCAGTGCATTCAATTGGTATTGATTGGCCGATTTTTGAAATGAAAATTGCTCAGGGATAATTACATATGCGTAGTTATGAATTGTTTTTTGAGCTCCAGTTAACTGCACAGCAAAGAGCATCACAGTAATTATGTACTTTATATATTTCATTGCTTTTTGTTTTTATAATCTATAAAACTATTCAAGTCTCTAATATAATCTTCTTCGGAGTATTTGGTAGAAGCCAACACCAAACAAACAGCTCCAGACGAAAAGTTTGTCAATTCTCTCCATATTCCAGGAACAATTAGCAATCCTTTATTCGGTTTGTTTAACATGAATGTCTTTTCGTTTCCAAAACCGTCTTTCGTCACGACATCAAAACTACCGCTTAAAGGAATTAAAAACTGCTGTAACTTCTTATGTGCATGCCCACCTCTAAACGAATCTGATGGCACATCATATAAGTAATACACTCTTTTAATTTCAAAAGGAATAGTCTCTGCCTCCACCACAGCCAAATTTCCTCGGGTGTCTTTAATTTGAGGCACCTCCATTATCCGTAAATCAGCTACTGTATTTCTTGTCATGTTTGAATGCGACATACCCGTCATTTTTATTTTTAAACTCGATCCTTCAATCTATTTCCAAAGCTACTAAAATAATCAGTCAATGCCTCTATCCCTTAAAGAAAATATCATGCATGACTAGCCCTTTATGAATCTTTTCATGGTCTTTGTTTACTCAGGTAATTCCCGATCTCCGAACAAGTGTTTCCGAAGTGCAAAAACAACTATAAAATAATAAAGTACATAGCGAATGAAATGTGCCAAAACAATTCCTTCCGCGCCAAGATCATTAATAAACGTTACTGAAAGACCGTAAAAAAGCACTAAAGATATAATTTCAGTAATTACAAATTCTTTTAATAAGCCTTTGGCTAAAAACTGATATGCTATTATTAAACTTGCAATTTTTACAAAATCTCCCATAAGTTGCCATTTAAACAGGGGTTTCATTCCTAAAAACTCAGGAGATTGTACTATTAAAATAATCCATTCTCGACATACATAAACCAGCACACAACCTATAAAGAATAAAGGCAATAAGGTTTTATAAATCGTAAGTACCTCCAATCGAAATTGAGTGCTTGTTTTTATGGTAGCAAACTTAGGAAGTACATACAGTGAAAACACGGCAGATACCAACGTAAAATATTGATTTGATATGTTTGTCATTCCGGTCCAATTTCCGGCATCGACAACGTCAATTTCCCGAATCAAAAAAGTTCTCAGTTTAATATCTACAAATCCAGAAAGAACTATGGATAAAAACGCCATTATGATATAGACTACCAATTGATTCGCGTAGGGTATTTGAAACGAAAGCTGTTTAAAATTCAAATAGGGTTTTAATACTTTTAAATAGAGGTATCCAAAGAACAATAAATGAAATACCGGGGCAATCGCCATGGCAAATAAGGCACCATCCAATGCATTGACATATACCAGTATAATGACTAATATTGCCGTAAAAACCGATACATAAATACTTATTTTTAAAAACACCTTGTATTTAGAAAGTCCGTTTATTACCGCATTCAATAATGATGACAATGCGATAAACGGTGTTGCAATTGCCAAAACTCTAAACACAAAAACAAAATCATAGTTATTCCCAAATACCCAATCATTAAGGTAGGGAGCTCCAAAGAACAGTAGCAAACACACTAGCAAACTTCCAAAAATCAAAAAAACAAAAGCGGTTGAAAACAATTTTTGCAGCTCATTCGGTGTTTCTTTGTGTTCGGCTACATACTTTACCACACCGTTAAAAACCCCCACAGTAGATAGAGACTCTACCATGGGCAATAGGTTTTTGAAATTTCCAATTTGGGCAACACCGGAAGGACCTAATACCACCGCAATTACCTTTTGCGTAACAAAGGTGACCAACATCTTTAACAGTACCGCCAAGGAGTTGACAGAGGTGATTTTTAACAGCAAATTGTTTTTGACACTAGCGGGTAATTTCATCTAATAGGAATTCAACAGGTCAATAATTTTCTGAGTAACATCCATACTTTGTACCGGGCTAACAGGAATACTCAAGACTTGATTTGCCAACAATTCAGTCAACGGTAAAGATAATTGATTATGTTCTCTCAAAGCTTCTTGTTTGTGTAAAGCAATAGGATAATGTATAACCGTTTGTACCTGGTTTTTTTTCAAATACGCCTGTAAGTGATCTCTTGTATCACAACGAAGCACATAGGCGTAATACACGTGAGTGCCTTCAGTCGTTCGATTTGGCAATATCAATTTCTTATTTTGAATATGCGTGTCGTAGTAGTTCGCCAGAGATTGACGATAAGCATTATCTTCGTCGAGTTTTTTAAGTTTCACAGAGAGAAAAGCAGCTTGCAATTCATCGAGTCTAGAATTACCTCCTTTAAGGGTGTGCACGTATTTTTTTGCAGATCCGTAGTTCCTCAATGCTGAAATAGTAGTTGCCAATTGTGTGTTATTCGTTGTAATGGCTCCTCCATCACCCAAAGCACCTAAATTTTTACTCGGGTAAAAACTAAATGCGGCAGCATCACCAAATGAACCCGCCGCTCCTAATTCATTACGAGCTCCATGTGCCTGAGCAGCATCTTCAATTAACAGTAAATTGTGTTGTTTCGCTATGCTTTGCAACTGAGCTATTGGCGATAGCTGCCCGTATAAATGGACTGTAAGAATGGCTTTCGTTTTTCCGGTTATCTTGGTTCTTATTTGTTCTACATCTATGGTATAATCATATAGACTGGGTTCTATAAGTACGGGAACCAATCCTGTTTTTTGAATGGCCAAAACAGAAGCTATATACGTGTTTGCTGGTACCATTACCTCATCTCCAACTGCCAAAACACCAAGTTCTATGTAGGCCGCAAATATGAGTTGAATGGCTTCTAAACCGTTACCCACACCAATACAATGGGCAACACCACAGTAACTTGCATATTCTTGTTCGAATTGCTTCAATTTAGTCCCCAAAATATAATGTCCCGAATTTAAAAAGGACTGAAATTCGTTTTGAAAATCCGCTTCAAATCGTTTGTTGCACTGTTTTACATCTAAAAAAGGAATCATATCAATACATTTGATAAAAGGTGAACGTTCGCAGGATTAATTTCGTACATCGAATAGGTTTTTGTTCGCGCCCCAAACCCTTCTTTCCATGCCAACAGACCTTCGTTTATTTTTAAACCGCGCTGCTCGTTAGAAATACCAAAGTCAAAATATTTTTTTTCAGAGAAGACGCTAGTGATTAAATGATGAAAAAGGAAATCTAAGCCTCCAAACTTATCGTAGTCTTTCGACATAGAAATGTATTGCGCATGTGCTACCGTTTCAGTTTCAAAAATAGTTGTTCCACCAATGACATCACTCCCTAAACAGACATTAAACTGCCTAATGTTTTTGGGGAATTTTGACTTTAGTAAATGGATCTCATTCAGAGAATGAACTGGCGATACACCATGAGTTTTTTGTAAGTTGGGTGTCAAAATCTGTTTCCAAAACGATGTAAAATCAGACACTTCTTTTACAACTAAATGATGCTTTTCGGCTTTTTGAATCCCTCTCTTACGAAGTTTTGACAACGGAATTTTGTTAGAAAGCTCAATAACAGATGCTACATCCCTTTTCACCAACTTCGCCTGCATCAAAAATTGGAGGTAATCAAATTCTCCGCTTGGACATTGCTCATAGATACTCGGTGTTGGTTTTACAAAGAAACCAGTAACCCCTTCGGCTAACAAATATTCCATCAGCGTCTTATACATATCTAAATACATATTCATTTTGAGCGTGGCAAAAACCAATAAGCCTCCATAGGTTAAGCCCTGATGCGTGTATACATGCGTAGCGCTTCTATTTGCAGGAAGCAGCCCTACTAGTTTTCCTTTGCTATAGAACAATAGAGAATAATCTTCAAACCGATCCTTGTGATATTCTATAAAATCGCGATAAAATAAAAAGGTTGCATTCTTTGAATTCGGAATGAAGGCATCCCAAACAGACTTGTCTTCTATGTTGTATTTTTTTATTTCTATCAATGATGGCGATTTAAGTCTTGTAAAAATAACATTTTAAGTATAAAAAGCTATGAAATATTGTTCTTTTCAGATCAGAGTCCGTGAATTGATTTTTTATCCGATTCTTAGAAGTCCTGTATTTTTAAAAATGATATCTTTGATTCTACAAATCACAGCAGTTATATTTTATGGAGCGAATTTTAGAGAAACAACCGTATTGGGTAGTTACAATTGTATTTTGTTTGGGGCTTTGGCTCAATGCGAATTTTCAGCACAGAATTGCAATGGCTGGCGGTCAGGGTTATGATGGAAAAACCTATTATGCAATTGCCTCCCAGCTTCATGATGATCTTCCTGTTTCGACCAGGGCTCCGTTTGTATATCGACTCGGAACTCCTTTTCTAGCTTCACAATTGCCTTTTGATATTCTTACTAATTTTCAAATTGTAAATGCAATCGCAACTTTGGCTGGCTGTTTATTGCTCTTTTATTGGCTTTCCTTATTTTTAAAAAAGAAACGTACTGCCCTGATTCTAACTCTCATTTTGATGACGCATTGGAGCTTTTATTTGCGACAAATCCAATACTCACCATCGACCTGTGATCCTATGGCCTTTGTCTTTGTCCTATTGCTTTTAATTCAATTAAACAATTTTATAAAAAGCAAAAAGCAACTGCACGCACTGATATTTTGTTGCTTGGTTTTTATTGGAGTTTTCTTTAGAGAGTTTTTAATTGTGTTTAGCCTGGGATTGCTGTTCAAGGAACGGCCATTTGACAAGAACAAACTTTTTTTTATCGATTTTCGAAAATTAATCAAAGGGGCTCTTTGGTTTCTTTGCTCCTTGGTTTTGGGGCTTCTTGCGATTGTGGCCACACACAAAATTGGAACGCCTTCCGATCCTTATTTTAGTTTTGTTTATGCCTTGATCGGCTGGATAAATGACAAATCAATTTTTGAGTATATAAATGGAATGTTCAATTCGTTTGGCCCAGCAGTTATTTTGATATTTATTTTTTGGAAAACCACGAAGCGTTACTTCTCCGAGCATCATGAGCATATTGTTTTAACGGTTGTTGGACTTGCCATTTGTTGGTTTACCGGTGGCGATACCGAACGTTTTTTTATGTGGTTTACTCCATTAACTTTGATTCCCATAGGACTGGCACTGGAAAAGTGTTTAGCCATTGAAAACAGTAAAATAATATGGATTCCAATATCCATTACCACGGTGCTTATTTTTAGAGTATTTTGGGCAATTCCACATATTGATATGGAGAATCCAATCGATCACTTTCCTATATTTCAAGCCTCGCAGCAGAACGCCATTAATCTGTTGTCATATCACGGCAAACATATAGTTACCTATTTCGTATTCGTCGAACATCTTCTTATTGCGGGTTATGTGTATTTTGCCTGTCGCAATGGACTATTAAAAGACAATTCAAATTTTCAAAAGAATCCTTAATAAAAAAAACTTTGTGATACTATTGGCTGTCTACGAATTGCCAAACGTTTATGTACCTTTTAGCTATGTCGACATACTGGTGGTTTTCTATAACAAAATTCCTAGCCGCTTTTCCGATGTCAAGTATTTTAGTTGGCTCAAGAATCAACAGTTCTAGCTCTTGTACAATACTATCAATATCTGGCAAAGCATTGATACAAACCTGATTTTTGTTTAAGTGATAAAAATCTAAAAACTCTTGTTCTGCTCCCGTGAAAACTACTTTGCCCCTGGCCATACTTTCCAATGCGTTGTAGCCTTGATCATAACTAAATACTTGATCCATTAAGATATCACATTGTGCATAAGCCTCGATATAATCGGTATAAGGCATATCTCTAGTGGTAATAACTGCTACCCGATCTCCATGTTTTTCTTCAATGATTTTTAAGGCTTTTTCGAAAATATAATTCCCTTTTGAAAAATAATTAGCCGAATTAATCCCATGAAATATTATAATTTTATTCGATACATCGTGGGCTTCAAAGTCGAATCGACTTATATTTACAGGATTAGGAATGAGTCCTTTGTACTTCTTATTTCCTTTCAAGGGAATATGATAATCTAAATCTGAAGCAATAACACCATCTATCTGTTGAAATAAAAACGAATGCAACCTTTTGTTAGAGCGGTTTATCTTCTTCAAAATATAGGTATAGCGAAGTTCATTTTTAACTAAGCCTTCAAAATACGGGGTAAACATTGAATATTTTAATTTCTTTTGATAGGCGTATGAAACGCTTATAAAATCTGTTCCGCAAGAAAGTAGAAATAGTTTTTTATGTTTTCTTCGAAGTCTTTTCACAAGAAATATTTCAAAATAATTACTTGCTTGAATGGCGTTTTCATTAATCAACTGGACAACATCAAAGCTTTCTAAATTGCGCTCAGCCCAATAGAAACGCAGTCCTCTTTCGATACTACATAAATCGATACCAAACAATCTATACAATAGTACCCTGCCCTTCCTCAAAAGCCACTTTTCGAATAAACGCGATTGAATGTCTATATCAACAGGAAACTTTTTAAAACCGTCTCCCGTACCAATAAGCAAAACCGTATGCCCTAGTTGTTCTAACCCTTCTTTTAAAGAGTTGTGTAAACGGCTATATTCTCCTATTAATAGTATGCGCATAATGCTCTTATTCAGAATTCGTACATTTTGTTAAAACCAATCCTATTACACTTGATAACAGCAATGATTTAATTGTTGCAGGTCATTATAATACTGGTGTATGGAATATGGAAATACGTTTCATCTATTTTAGTTGAAACCGAGTCAAAATGCTTTTGTGCCAATTGTTTGTATTCTTTTTCGTTCCGCACAAATTTACCTCTATCCATTTCTAAGAATTTTCTGGAAATCGAGTTTTGCTGCTCTATATAACAGCCATCAAAGGTGATAAGTTTCCCTGATTCTTTCAATGCTTTTTTCGCTATCGAAAAGAGATCAAATGCTTGTTTATCATCCAAATGATGCACAACTCCAGAAGACACTACGACATCAAACAATCCAAGAGTTTCTGTATCGAAAGCTTCGACTCCTGTACAATAAAAAGTATGTTGGGGGTACTTCTTTTTTGCAGTATCTATATAGTTTGCATCGACATCAATCCCGACATATTCTACTTCCGGCAAAAATTTTAATATATCTCCCGGTCCACAACCGATATCCAAAACACGATCTCCAGTCTTAACATTGACGTCATTTTCAACAAACAATCTTCTGGCGCGAATCCCTCCAACTATATATTGATAACTAGTATATAAAAAAGAAAAATTAAGTATCGATCTAGGATCCAAGTATTTTACCATGCTTCTATAATTTACAATCACAAAACTAAGGTATTAAACTTTATTAACCTATAAATTCATATATTTGATTCACTAACCAAAGACCCTAATGATTGATTTAAATTCCTCTAAAAAAAACGACTTTAGCCTTGTTCTAATTGCCATCATTTTTATTCAATTGGTAGTAGGCATTCAAGGATTTGATGTATGCGACGACGGTTTTGTCCTTACTTTTTATCAGCAGATATTTCACGCACCATCTTCCGTTGAATATAATTTTGTTTACTATTTGTCTGGAGTCGTTGGGGGTATATGGTATGAACTCTTTCCTAAAGGCGGTGTTTTATGGTTTCGGTTTTTTACGGTCATCATCAATACTTTAAAGTTTTTTATTGCCTACCAAATCCTAAAAAATGCAATACCAAAGCGTCTCGCAATCTGTGCTTGTCTAATGCTTTTATTTATTAATAATTTTGGCTTCCTAACCTATTACCACAACTATTTAACAGAGGTATTACTACTTACAAGTATTTATTTTTTTACCAAATACCTCAAAACTAAAAACCTGTATTTTATATTGCTTTTCGGTGCAATAACCAGTATTAATGTATTTTCACGTATCACAAATATTACGTTATTTGCATTAGTGCTTTCCATTGTATTTTACCATTTCATAAAGTCTCATTCCTTTAAAAGCTCGTTCAAACCTGTTTTGATTTATGTACTAGGCGCCATTTTGGGCTTCGGATTTATTTTAATGCTATTATTGACTTTGAATCATCTCGACATTTTAAAGAGTGCTTTGCTTTCTCTTTTTGATCTGGGAAGTACAGAAGGGAGCTCTCATAATGTATTTTCCCTACTTTATATTTATTTTTATGATGTAAAAACTATACTGCAACAAGGTATTTTTCTCTGTATTTTAAGTTCTTTATTTGTAGTCTTTTATAATTACCTGTCGAAAAACAACTACCTTAAAATAGCCTTATGCATTTTATGCTTTTTAATTTTTGTCCACTTCTTTAAAAAACCTAAAATTCATTTTATTTATGCCATTGGACTAATAGGTTCTTTGGTTACTCTTTTCCATAGCAAGTACAATGAACTCACAAGAACATTGGCCTTTATCGGCTTACTAGTACTCATAGTGCTACCCATCGGTAGCGGCGGAGGTGTTTCGAGTAGCGGTTATATGTGCCTATGGCTTTCACTGCCCTTTTACGGTTTCTGGCTCTACAATTTAGGGGATGTTTCGTTTTCCGTAAATTCTTTATCGACACATAAAGCTATTACAATAAAAAAAGATTCTTTTAAAATATTGACACTAATTTTCTGTACTGCATTTCTAGCTACCAAGGCTTATCAAATTTCAAATGCTTCCTATTTTGACCCGGGAAGTCGGTTAGAAAAAACATATGCGATAGAATCTAAACTCGCCAAGGGGGTTTATACAAAACAGCGCCGTGCCACCATTATTAACAATGTTCTATTCGAACTAAACAAACATGTTCAACCAAATGATTATCTGCTCGTTTTCGACAAAACACCTATGTTGCATTTCTTAACAGAAACAAGACCATATATGTATAATCCATGGGTTTGGATCTATGACAGCATTTCATTTAAAAAGAAACTACAGCAAGCAGAAAAAAAAATTAACAGCTATCCGGTGGTCGTGGCTCAGAAATTCGAAACGACATTTTATTTTTCAAATCCAACACCTGATTATTTAACAACCGACCCCGACAATACTTACAATATAGACAGTGCTAAAACCGAAATGCTCTTTAATTTCTTAGACAGAAACGACTATTACCTTGCTTGGAGTAATGCCTATTTCAATATTTATAAAACTGCTAAACGACATCACTAAAATAAGTATCTTGTACTTGAATTGGAAAATCATATTATGAAAAATCTAAAAGACATATCTGTAGTCATTCCTATATATAATGAGGAATCAAATATAAATGAACTCTACGAACGACTTACGAAAACAATCAATGAGATAAGTAGTCACTATGAAGTTATTTTTGTCAATGACGGCAGCGATGATGGGGCTGAACAGAAAATTTTACAAATTTCGAAATTAGACCCCAAGGTTTTTTACATAAACTTTAATAGAAATTTTGGACATCAAATAGCGGTTTCTGCAGGATTAGAAAAATCACATGCAAAATGTACCGTAATTATGGATGGTGATTTGCAAGATCCACCTGAACTCATTTCAAAGCTATACGAACGTTATAAAGAAGGATTTGATGTTGTCTATGCAAAGCGTAATGAAAGAAAAGGTGAGTCTTATCTAAAAAAATTAAGCGCCAAACTTTTTTACAGAGTCTTAGAAAGGTTGACTTCTTTTTCCATTCCGTTGGATTCCGGTGATTTTAGATTGATCGATAAAAAAGTAGTGATTGCCTTAAATGAAATGTCTGAACAAAACAAATTTTTAAGAGGTCAGATCGCTTGGTTGGGTTTTTCTCAAAGTGCCGTGGGCTTTGATCGAGACCCTAGAAAATCGGGTACTTCTGGTTATTCCTACAGCAAAATGATTCGCCTTGCCTTAGATGCAATTACTAGTTTTTCAGACAAACCTTTATTGTTTGTCAGTCGCATGGGATTCTTTATTTCTTTTATCTCATTTCTGGTCATCCTCTTTTCCTTATTCAGTCATTTTTTCCTAAAAAAGACAGTTACCGGGTGGACATCGCTAATTATTTCATCGTCATTTATTGGCGGGATTCAATTAATTTCTATAGGTATAATTGGAGAATATATTGCCCGCATCAACACAAACAGTAAAAACCGGGTTTTGTATGTCGTGAAAAACACAAACATCGAAACAAAGACAACATAATGCAAACCGTTATTTCAAGATTGTGCACGTACGAACGAATTAGCGACACTACGTTTCATTAGGACTGTTCTTTTGCCAACTCAACCACGTCTTCATAAAAACCACTCCAACCTTTCCAAATACCATAATCACTTAATAATTCATTATGAAATAGGGTTGAGAAAGTTCCATTCACTTTTTTCACCTCATTGCACATATCTAGGACTTGCAGTACTGCCTGTTTATAAGAAAGTTTTAATTCTGTATTCAATACGGTATCCGATACCGCAAAGGGAATAATTTTTAAAGGAGTCTGAATCTCAAAGTCTAAATCATAGAAATAAAACGGAGTACAGGTACCTGCTCTAAAGCCTAAATGAGATGAATACCCCATGGAATACTCTTCGTCAATTTCTAAATCTATCAAATTTTGATAAGTTTCTGGCAAATGATTTCTAAGCATATGCTGTCTCGACCTACAAACTGGGGTATTTATTATTGAGGCGAGTTTTTTCGTTTCTTTTTTTAAAAGATCTTCTTTTTTCATCGTAAAATAGGATGCTCCCAAACCAATTTTTACGTAATCCGACATAGATTTTATGAGCAGTCTAAAATTGTTCTTAGTGATCGAAATATTATTATCGAAGGTACTTACGCTTGAAATTAAAAAAAACAAAACCGTCTCAACACCATGACTTTTTTTAATTTCTACAATCTTATCATAAGTATCATATGGATCTTTTCGGAGCTTAAAAAGAACAAGTATTCTATCTATTACTGCCGACCATTGCAGCGTAAAAAAATCATTGATAAACCCTCCAATAGTTCGAACGATTCCTCTCGAACGATATATAAAAGCTTGGTTTACATCGAAAGTGCTAATGTAATTGTATTGACGAGGTACAAACTCATAGTTTGGAAATTTTTGTTGCAACACCTCTAAAAACTTATAACTCCAAATATCAATAACAGGCTTCTTTAAAAACTTGTGTTGAAAAGCTAAACTCTCTTGAACCGAAAAGCGCTCATGTTGGTCTTGAACATGAGGTAAATACTCTTCATACCTACTTATTAAGTAAAAACTTGCCGCAAAAATATCATAAGGGATTGCCGATTTCTTTCCAGCATTAAAAAAACAAGGTACATCCGCTTCCCAGTTTGATATTGTGATATCCACATCATTAATTCCTTGTTCGAATAACAAATCATGCGACCTTACAAATAATTCGTTTCCTAATGGCACCTTTGAATAATTCATTTTCAAACCATTGTATGCGACAAACACTTCTATCTTAGAAGTAAAATCTACTGGTACATTCAATATCCGCACGAAAATATGACGAAAAATGTAAGTAAGTCTTGGTGTTATTTTATGAGTATATATTAGCATCATCGCAACTAGGTATTCGAGCGTTTTAATTTTTGAAATTTACATAAATCCAGTACGAAATATACAGCTATTAATGTAATAAAAGGGTAAAAAGGAAATGAAAATCTAGAATTATCTCCATAAATAACCATAGCCTGAAGTAAGGCTGCAGCTTGAACAGACAGGATTATAAAAACAATCGTTCTTACAATTTTTTCTCTTTTAAAAACCAAGAGATATCCATAATAAAAAGTAGCCAAGAAAAACAACAGATTCAAAACCAGCTGAATCCCTTTACCCGCTCTCCTCCACAAAATAAAACCAGCGTTTAAAAAATCATTGTCAAGGTGCTTCAGCCAATACAAATCATTTCTCCAAAAATCTGTATAGGATATCCCAACCTGTTTAAGATACAACCATGGATTGTCAAGTATCAATTCTACAGACATTTTTCCCAATACTTTTGACAATTCAGGTAATGTCATCCCTGTTTTTAGCAATAACTCATCATAACTGGCCCAAATAGCATTCTTTATATGTTTGTCTTCCAAAGTCTCGTAATTCAATATATGTTTCATATATATTGCTTTGATTTCCATATGATCTCCCTGATATCTATCGAAAAATCCAACGGTTGTTTGCGCCAAATTGATACCAAAATAAGGTGTTAAAGAAAAATTTCCTGTATGATGTTTGTTCACAGAACACCAAAACACAAACGCTATAATAGTTGGCCCCAGTAATAGCATTGTACGTTTAACTATAAAACCTAAAGAGTTTGCTCTATTTTCATACACGTAACAAAGGGCAACCAAAGGAGATAAATACAAAAACATAGTTCTTGTAAACATTAACAAACTGCAAAGCAGGCCTATATAAAACATAATTCTCGAAGTATGCTCCTTTACACAAAACAAATAGACAATACTCATAAATAAAAACAAAGAAAATGTTTCTGTGAGAACGGATTGTTCGTAGAAATAGAAATTGATAATCAAAACAGGTGCTAATGAGATTAAGAACGAAACAGCCCTGGAAAAAAGTAATTCTGAAACCTTAAATAATAGCAGTACAGATGACAAATTCAAAATAAACTGAAAAAAAACCAACAACTGAAAATTCATACCAGAAAGCCCAATTAAGAGGGGGTATCCTGGTGTCCACTCAAATTCATAATGCTGAAAATCAAATGACAAAAGACGTTCTGCTAACCTAATATAATCTGTTGAATCTGCATGGTGATGAGGTTGCACTCCTAAAACCAAAACAAAAATTAAATGTGCGAATAGTGATGTAAAAATTAAAGAAACCAAAGGCCACTGTTCAACAAAATATGTCAGTTTTTTTTGAAAATTCAAAAACATAAAAAATTAAATATAGTAATGAATCCTGTTTATAAAATGGATTCATCTGCAAAGCTAAAATAGTCTTTTTCTGTCAGTATTAAATGGTCTAATATTCTTAAATCTAATGTTTGTGCAGCTTGTACTAACTTTTCCGTTATTCTTTTGTCTGCATTGCTAGGTTTTAGATTTCCAGAAGGGTGATTATGTGCCAAAATAAGTCCAATGGCCCTTAATTCAAGGGCTTTTGCAATTACCAAACGAATATCGACCACTGTGCCTGTTAATCCTCCCTTGCTTATCTGTGTAATTTGCAACACCTTGTTCGAATTACTTAGGTACATTACCCAAAACTCTTCGTGTTTTAATCCACCAATTCTAGGATGTAACAATTTAAAACTTTGCTGACTGCTTTTTACAATAGGTTTTTCGTTTGATTGTTCAAACCGGCATCTTCTACCCAATTCTAACGCCGAAATAATAGCTACAGCCTTCGCCTCACCAATCCCTTTGAAGGCACATAATTGTGCGGCAGACAATTCTGCCAAGTCTCCTAGGTTATTACCATAATGTGCCAATATTTTTTTTGCTAAGGTAACAGCACTTTCCCTCTTGGAGCCACTCCTAATTTGAACAGCAATTAATTCTGCATTTGACAAAGTCTCTTTACCATTATCGATCAGCCGTTCTCTAGGTTGATCTTTTGATTGCCAATTCTTTATTGACAAAGATTGGTTTTCCTTTTTCATAACTTTTTAACCAAATATACACATTCTGAATGGCAAAATAAAGCATTGTACTGCCTACTATATTTCAATTATAAAACGAATACCCCTCCTATGTTTTCAATAGTTAGTATATTTGTATAAAATTCACAGAGATGAAAATTATTATTGCCGGTGCAGGAGACGTAGGTTTCCACTTGGCTAAGTTACTATCAAACGAATCTAAAGACACCTATGTAATTGATTCCGATGCTAAGAAGCTAAAATATATTGACGACCATTTAGATGTAATAACCTTAAAAGGAGATGCAACTTCTCTATCGTCTTTAAAAGATGTTGGTATCGCAAATGCAGATTTAATTTTAGCCGTTACCGAATCTCAAAATACAAACTTAACAATCGCAGCACTCAGCAAAAAACTGGGGGTCAAGAAAACAATTGCTCGAATTTCGAACACCGAATTTTTAACAACCAAAGAAATCAATTTTGTCGAAGTTGGAATTGATTATATGATTTCTCCTGAATATTTGGCGTCTAAAGAAATAGAAACCCTTCTGAATGAATCCGTTTTTAATGACAAAATTGAATTCGAAAAAGGAGCTATAAACATACTCGGCGCACGACTCTCTTCCAAATCGCCATTGGTTGACAAAACAGTTCAGGAGGCAAAGGAAACATTTTCTGATATTGATTTTATTACCATTTCTTTAAAAAGAGAAAATCAGGTAGAAACCATTATCCCAAGAGGAAATACAGTATTCAAACATCACGACCAAGTCTATTTTTCAGTACCCCAACATGCCGTTGACAAAATCTACAAACTTATTGGCAAGCAAAAAATTGGAATCAAAGATGTTATGATTTTAGGTGGTAGTAAAATTGGTCAAAAGGCAGCAAAATCGCTCTGTGACAATAATTTTAATGTAAAACTTATCGAAAACAAACGCGATAAGGCATTTGAATTGGCAGATTCACTATGTGACACCTTAATTATTCAAGGTGACGGTAGAAATGTTGAATTACTGGAAGAGGAAGCTATTTCAAAAATGGATGCCTTCGTAGCTGTTACTGGAAATTCTGAAACAAATATCATGTCTTGTCTAGTTGCCAAGTCGAAAGGCGTAAAAAAAACCATTGCACTGGTCGAGAACATGGACTATATCAACATTTCTCAAACCATTGGTATTGACACCTTAATCAACAAAAAACTGTTGGCGGCCTCGGCAATTTTCAAACATGTACGAAAAGGAAAAGTATTGGCACTCGCCAACCTCCACAATGTAGATGCGGAAGTATTGGAGTTTTTTGTGAGAAGAAATACAAAAGTAACACAACACCCAATAAAGGACATCAAACTTACAAAAAAGGCTGTTTTTGGTGGAGTCGTTCGAAAGGGAGAAGCGCTGATGACCTTTGGAGATTTTCAAATTCAACCCGGTGACAGGGCCATTGTATTTTGTCTGCCCGAAGCTATTGGAGAAGTAGAAAAGCTTTTTAACAATTAAAATATGCATGGATTAAACACAAAAATAATCGTCAGTTTTTTAGGGCTAACCGCTTTACTGAACGGTTTTTTCATGTTACTATCGGCTCCTTTTAGTTGGTATCATAACGAAGCTGCAACCATGCAAATTGTCGCAGCAGGAACACTAACCATTTCCTTAGGCTTCTTCATGTGGTTTTTTAACCGAAACGCACCAAAAACACTTCAAAAAAGAGAAGGTTATATTATTGTTACACTCGGATGGTTTGCACTGACATTGACCGGCGCCCTTCCTTATTTGTTTACAGGAACCATACCAAATTTTGTAGATGCCATTTTTGAAACTATTTCTGGGTATTCTACCACAGGTGCTTCTATCATCAACGACATTGAGGCACTTCCGAAAGGTATTTTGTTTTGGAGAAGTGCCACGCATTGGATTGGTGGTATGGGAATTATTGTACTTACCGTAGCTATCTTACCACTACTTGGGATTGGTGGTATGCAATTGTTCATGGCCGAAGCACCTGGTCCATCAACAGACAAAATGCATCCCAGAATTACCGAAACGGCAAAGCGCCTTTGGTTAATATATGTTTCTTTAACACTCACCGAATTTCTATTGTTAAAGTTTGCTGGAATGAGTTGGTTTGACGCTATCAATCACGCCATGGCAACTATGAGTACTGGTGGCTTTTCAACAAAAAATGCCAGTATGGCACATTGGAACCATATGCCTGTTATTCAATATATCGTAATTGCGTTTATGTTTATTGCAGGTACTAATTTTATATTGACCTATTTTGCCCTTAAAGGTAAAGTGCAAAAAGTGTTTCAAAATGAAGAGTTTAAATATTATTTCTTCGGAGCACTTGGACTCACTTTAGTGATTACTGGAATGATCTATTGGTTCCAAGATCCAAATCTAACAAGCTCAGTGTCCCACACAAAACCTTGGGGCGATTTTGAAAGCGCTTTTAGACATGCAGGTTTTCAAGTGATTGCTATCTTGACAACAACCGGTTTTGTAAGTGCCGATTATACCACATGGAACTCTTTGGCCACAATGCTTATCTTTTCTCTCTTTCTTATAGGCGGCTCCGCAGGTTCTACCAGTGGTGGCGTAAAAATCGTACGACATATTATTATGATTAAGAATAGTATTTTGGAGTTTAAAAAACTATTACATCCCAATGCAATTATCCCTGTACGATACGATGACAAAGGAATTTCGAGAATAATTGTCTTTAATATTCTTTCGTTTTTTGTCCTTTACATGCTCATTTTTATTACAAGTGCGATTATTTTGACATTTTTGGGACTGGATTTTAATTCGGCAATAGGAGCGGCAGCCTCCTCATTAGGAAATGTAGGGCCTGCACTTGGTTCACTGGGACCCGTAGACAATTATTCACATTTATCGAATGCAGCTAAATTGTTTTGTTCTTTTTTGATGCTTATTGGCAGGTTAGAACTCTTTACGGTATTGATTTTATTCACGCCTTTTTTCTGGAAGAAAAGCTAAGGAATATCATACTATCATTCAAATCAGCCTCCTAATTTTGCCAACAGTACAAATTTAAAACATGATAAAATGAAATATAATTACCTCTTTCTTCTTTTTATAAACTCACTGTATTTAATGTCTTATAATGGCTATGCGCAGGAACACCATAGCGAAGAACACAAGGCACACGAGCCGTTTGAAAATCATTTTAGAATGAGTCCTGTTTTGAGTCACACCTATATTCCAAAAGCGACAAGCGAAGGAAAAAGACTCTCCTTAGTTCCTTCCTTTGGTTTTGATGTAGAATATTGGTTCAGTCATAAATGGGGTTTTGGTTTTCACAATGATTTGGAATTGGAAACTTTTGAGGTAGAAGACGGTCATATGTCGACCATAGAAAGAGAATTTCCTTTTGTTACGACCCTAGATGTACTCCACAATTTTCATAAAGGATGGGTACTCGTATTGGGTGCAGGAATCGAATTCGAAAAACACAAAAACTTAGCGGTGATTCGACTGGGATTGGAGTATGAAATTGAAATCGGAGACGATTGGGATGTAGCCCCTACCATTTTTCACGATTTTCGTATCAACAGTTTTAATACTGCCTCTATTGGTGTTGGGTTTGGGAAGCGGTTCTAACGCTGTTTCTTAAATCATAAAAATACCTATCTCTAATTTGAATACACATCCACGTCACTCTGAAACCTAAGACAAAAAGCGAACTGCTATCTCAAAAAAGAAATACTTTCCTTTATCCGTACTAACATAAAACAACATAACACACTGTTGTTCTGCAAATTAGTTTTGTACTCTTCTACTTTTTTAGTATATTTACTCGAAATTGAAAAAGTTAACTACACAAAATTAACTTTTATTCCTCCTCCCCTATTTGTTCAGCATCGGTGTTAATTACAAACCTGTATTACCCGCCCCTAATTAGTATCTTTTATTGCATTTAGTGCAAATTTAGTTTTAGTCCTCCCCCTAATGGAAAGGTATTTATGTCAACTTCTTAAAAGTGACATGAAATAAATTCAAATTTCTAACCTAAAACTACTAATTATGATTGCAAAACTACTTTCAAAAAAAATTAAATTGCTAAACGCAACTAAAAACTTGAGCTTGTTTATAGCTCTCTTTTTCACTTGTAATCTTGTGTTTTCACAAGTGACGATTTCTCCATGGAAAATGCATTATGGTGTTGGAGCCATAAATTATTCTGTCAGTCATCATGGTGATCCGGCGGCCTATTCTCAGGCCAATATACCATCAGAAACAGACAGTCGTTGGATTGCTGCTCCTACAAATGCAAACGGAGAAATTCACTACGCTGTAACATCTATTTTATCTTATTGTGAACGCCAATTAGACTTTACGTATTTCGAAACATTTATCAATATACCTTCCGGGTTTATCGTAAATGATCTTAACGTAACATTTTCTGCAGCAGATGATGGTGCGCGTGCCTATATCTTTAATTCGAACCATCCTGGAGGAACCTTCATAGGTCAAATTAAATTAGGACAAACGCCTGTAACCGCAAACTACGCATCTTTGTCCAAAGCAGGAGAAACAAACAGACTGGTTATTGTTCAGTTTGACGATTGCCCCACAGGAAACAACCTGACGGGAGCTCAGGTAAAAGTTAATGGGGAGGTTGCTCCTATTAGTAGTCTTTCTTTTAACACCGTAGAGGCAAGTTGCACGTATAATGCAAATGGTAGTGCAACTGTAAGCATATCTGGCGGACAAGCGCCTTATACGTATGCATGGAGCAACGGACACACAACAGCCACTGCATCTAATTTGCGCCCCGGAAACTACAGTGTAACCGTTACAGATGCTAATGGAAGTACAACTACCGGTTCGACAATAATTAGTATTGCATCAGGACCAGACAATGACCGTGACGGTGTTTCAGATGCTTGTGATTTAGATGATGATAATGATGGAATTTTAGACACAAATGAATGTATTGATTCCAATTTTTATTGGTCAAATCCACCAACCTTAAGTGGCAACACAGCAACGGGAACCATTAATGGTATTGGATACACCTATACATCATCGGTTGCCGTTAGATCTACATCAGACATTTTTGCACATTCCGTTTTCCCCGGGTCTTATAATGTACCGAATCAAACCTCTATCCAGAATATTGATCCGAGTTCAAACACCTTGACTTTTGACCAACCCATGACCAATCCTATTTTGGTGTTTTCTTCTATTGGACAAAGTGGTATTGCCGTACCTATTACCTTTAGCGCACCTGTACAAATACTTTGGTCAAAAGATGTTGTTCAAAATTCATCTACACAGGTTACCGGACGTGAAGGCTATATGGTAGCGCGAATGAACGGAACGTTTAGCAGTATTTCCTTTGACTATTTAACCTATGAAAACTATGTCAACTTTGCTTTTGGTGCCGATTTTTTCACATATTGCGATACAGACGGCGATGGCAGTATAGATTCTTTTGATACAGATTCAGACAACGACGGATGTCCGGATACTGTAGAAGCCGGTCATTCAGATAATGATAATGACGGTATTCTTGGAAATTCACCAGTGGGTACAGATTCTGAGGGTCGTGTATTACGCCAGGGAGGCTATACCGGTACTACAGATTTAGTAACAGACAACACACAAAACGGTTGTAATGAACCACCTGTAGCAGCTGCCAAGCACATCACTGTGTCCGTAGATGAAAACTGCTCTGCAAGTATCATAAGTGATATCATAGATGATGGCTCCTACGATCCTGACGGAGATGCACTCACATACAGTTTAAGTCCGAATGGTCCGTTTACCGTAGGTGTGCATACCATTACATTAACAGTTTCAGATCCTTCAGGTGAAAATGACAGTGCTACAGCAACACTAACGGTTGTAGACACTACAGATCCCAATGTACTAACCCAAAACCAAACGCTTCAACTCGATGAAAACGGTTTTGCCAGTATCGATTTGATTGATATTGACAACGGCTCTAGTGATAACTGTGGTGTACAATCTATGTCACTTAGCAAAACTGAATTCAGCTGCGCTGATATTGGAAACAATTCAGTAATCTTAACGGTTACAGACACAAGTGGCAATAGTACTACTGGAACTGCTATCGTTACTATCGAAGACATTATAATGCCTACCATACTTACCTTAAATCATAATGTTAATCTGGATGAGAATGGTTATGCCAGTATCGACATCAGCGATATTGACAATTTCTCATACGACAACTGTGAATTGAGCTCATTATCACTAGACAGATACGATTTCTACTGTGATGATATTGGTGAGAATACCGTAATCTTGACCGGAACAGACAGTAGTGGAAATACAGCAACTGCAACTGCAATCGTTTCTGTGTTTGACATCACTGCACCAGCAATAGACCTGTCATTTACACCACATATGTACAAAGGAAAAGTAAAAAAACACTACTATGTGGTGAATTTTGGAGGAATTGACGAATGTACTCTTGACACCATTAAAGCAGTGATTGCGATTCCTGATATCACAGACTTTAAGACCAAGTTTAAGACCATAAAGAGTAAAGGTAAAAAAGGGTCTAAACATAAATACCATGACCATGACAAGTATGCTGAAGCCGAACATTTTCATATAGACCTGAAGAAAAAAACTGTCAATGTCACAGCGCTTGACCCACAAGCTATGTTCGACAAAGTTATTGCCTGTGGTGGATTTGAAGTTACTAATGGGCAGGTCATCAAGCACCATGAAAAATCAAAAGATTTTAAAGTACATATTAAAAATGGAATGATTGAAAAAGTCTATAGTAACGAATTGACCTTGCTGGCAAAAGCAATGGATGCCTCAGGAAATAGTACTATCGCTTGTACTACATTAGAAATTCCTGACAAAAAAGGGCATGGACATCACGACCATCATAACGACAAGAAAAATGGCGACGGAGAAATCAAAATTTATCCAAACCCAAGTACCAAGTACTTCAAAGTCATGCTAGATTATGTTGAGAGTGGAAGCCAAATTCAATTCTTTGATCCTTTTGGTCAACTTATCGAACAATACACATCCGAAGGACACAAAAAGTACATAAAACTGGGTGACAAATATATGAACCCTGGTGTGTACACTGTTAAGATTATCAATGACAATGAAACTATTATTAAATCTGTTGTAAAACGATAACAAAAATTAATCCATAAAAATAAAGAGCTCCTTAGGGAGCTCTTTTTTTTATGGACATAAGAGAAACATTACTCTTTTCTCTTTAACATAATTTTCACGCGAGAGAATTCCGTGGCGGCATCCAGAAAATCAAGCATGGAGTTCCAATGTTCATTCGGAACAAATTTCTTTTCATATATTTTCTTTGTATCCACCAACAAACTGCCTTCTTCAATTCGGAATGAGCTCTCAAAACTCCCTATATCATTGGCAACACTTTGATTCAATTTTTCTAAGCCCACAAGCTCGTACCCCTCTGGAATAGGCATGGATATTGTATTTTCAAATGAACGTTTTGAAGTCAAATACACGTGTTCCTTTCGATTTCTTTCTTTCTCCGTAAAATCTATTTGCTGTCCTATAAAACAGCCAATCTCAACAATATAGTTGGGTCCTGCTCTTTTAATAAACTTTTCTTTTACGACAAAGGACTCTTCAAACACCAAGGTGCTATCCTTGTGAAATCGCCCCGTTTTAGGTATTGCATATGTATATCCATCTACCGTTTCAACTCCCAATTCATAGGCGACCCTTTTTTCAAGATACGTTTTTTGTTGCTTCTTTAAATTCTCAACTTCCCGCTTGAGTTCAACATCAATCTCTCGCTTTCGACTCTTGTATTGCCCTATTTTACTCAAGGTATCGGTATCGTATTTTATATACTCGTCAGAAACAAAATCGGACATGATCAAACACTCGTTTTGAAAGTCTTTTTTTAGGGCTCCCAGATATGTTCTTTTGACATCGAACCGTATTTCTGAAAAGTCTTTGGACCATTGGACCGTTACGTTCTTGTTTTCATAATTTTCTTCTTGTTTTGAATCGGGTAACACCTCTTTTTTTATGGTGTCGATAAGGTAATTATGAACACTCAAACAATAATTCTGCATTCCTTCCAAAACAGTAGGAATTTCATTAATTGTGGTATGCTCGCCATTCCATTGAATATACATTGGTTCTGGAAGGTTCACTCTAAGAATTTTCCTTAAATTTCGTTCTATGAGCAAATTATCCAGCGTCCCATCGTATATTGGTTTTGCTAATAAAATATCATAATCAATATCCTCAGATTTTAAAAACACGGTAAACAGCTTCAAAAAGTCTTTTTCTGACTCAATTAAATTTCGCTTTCCCGTAAACATTACCTCATAATAATATCTATTGTAAAAATAAAAAAACTCGATATACCGGGTGTAATAATAATGCCTCACAAAATAAAATGCTGCTGCCACTTTTTCTTGGTCACTTGCAAAATCTTTTTTCTTCATATATTTTCTCAGCCCGCTAAGGTCGCCAAAGGGGCGCAGTCGCCCGTCGTAAAATTTCAGCACTTCATCTTGGGAAACCTGTGTTTTTATAATTTCTTCTTTTTCGGAAAGAAATGCCATCGCTTGTGCTTCGTATTTACTCGATCTCGCAAAATACACTTGAAATTTATATGCTGGAAGTTCAATCAGTGGGTAAAACCAATTTTTATTTTCATAGGCATCGATTGTATCCGCCGTCAATTCGTAGTGTCGCACTCCTTTCGTGTCTGTCGGTACCGGCAACAACTCAGGCGCTCCATTCAAAGAATTAAAGTTTACAAAAAAGTCTTTTTCTGTTTTTAATGAAAGTTTAAAACTAACAATCGGATACAGTTGAGAAATAACCGTTTCCACAGGCTCAAAACCAAACGCGTCTTTTGAAGAAAAAGGCTCAACTACATATATAAAATAGTCGATGACATCACCGATCTCTAAATTCGAAATGGCGATCTTGGTTTCCCCATCGACAACCACAGCTTCTTTTTTTACATCAACTTCTATTTCCTTTCCATCACTCTTGACAATCTTAACAGCGAAAACAGTTTCTCCCTTTTTCTGAAACAAGCTAGGGCTTCCCTTGCTAGAATAAAACTCTTTTTGATATGCAAACTCCGAAAACTCCAAAACACTGACCTTGTCCAGTAATTTTATCCGTCTTCTCGTAGCGGTTCTATACTTTACTTTTTTACCCGATTTTTGAAAATAGAAATAGTCATTTTTATACAAAATGACGGCTGATTCGTTGCTCCACATTGCTGGTACCTCCACATTGTTTTTCTGTGTATCACTCGCCCCCCAGAACAACTCACGTGCTTCTCGCTCGTATTTACTTTGCCCAGCAGCCATCAGACAGGTAAACCATCCGATTAAAATCAAACTATAATTTTTCATAACTTCTCTTTTCTGACAATCAATTGCTCTTCATATTTCTTTTTTATTTCCTTGACAGCACCATTCCATATGGAAAAGTCTTCTACTCCAATCCTCCCTTCTTTCACGATCACTATACATTCATAAACAACCTTGTCATTGGTCTGAAAAAAATGCAAATCAAAAGAAAACTTTTTATGCTCAACTGAAATATCCTCGGGCAATGACTCAGGAACATAGCCTTTTGGCAAGCTCAGTTCTGTTCGCGTTTTAGACACATATGCATGTCCAAATTGATAGGGCACCTTTCGATCACCCAACTCCAACATAGAAAATTCTTTTTCTATATTGAGATCAATATAAAAGGTATCCTCAAAGAAGGAGACCTTATTTTTGTACTTCACATCAGCAGTCATCGACATAGCTCCTTCTTTTTCATACAAATCACTGTATTGAAGATTCGAAACATGTGACACCAACGGATCTCCAATCAAATACATTTCTAAAAATTCTTGTCTGTTTGTCGCTGCAATGTACTCCGCATAGTGAAACAAATCTGTCTTTTCTGCTCCGGTCACCTTCTTTTTAACGCTGCCAATCAAATCATCTTTTTGAACAACCAGCTGATGTACCGTTTCTCTCAAATTTTTATTCACAGCGGTAGCAGGTACGCGTTCCAGAATAAAATTTTCTCCATTTTCAATCAAGACTTGCCTCCCTTGAATGCGTTCTCCATAATGTCCAAATGCATTATAGCCTTCTGTTGCGTCCAAATAATAATACTGATTATTTCGTACAAGTGTACATATCATATGATTGTCTACCGCCAAACAAGGGGTCGAATAATCATACGCAATTCTGTTGGTTCCTATCCAAGTTAGCCGTGCATCAAAGCCCGCCGTCTTTAACATTTGCTTGGTTAAATTAGCCATTCCCTTACAATCTCCATACTTTTTATCGAATACATTGCTCGCCTCATCAGGCTGAAAACCCGCAATACCATCTTCAAAAGCGATGTAACGAATATTGTCTTGCACCCAATAATATATAGCCTTTATTTTGTCTTCATCTGTCCTAGCATTTGCAATCAACTCATGCGTTTTTACTACATAACTTTTTCTAGGATCGTCCATGCGATTCACAATAGACCGATACCACGTATACAAATCGTCCAGTTCTTCAAAGAGCACTGTACGAACGCCATTTCTCGAATACGCTTTTGGAAGCAACAATATGTGTGGATATATGTAGGTAGCTCCAGGAACATTTTTCTCATTAGAAAACTCCGAGATACTATCCAATGTATAGGTGTAAATTTTGCTGGTTTCGGTTTCTTGAATTTCTTTTCGTATTCTTTGATTTTCAAAGTTCATTTCTTTCAACTCAACTTCTAACCAATGGGGTATTTCAAAACGAATTTTTTTATGGGAAACCGGTGCAAATTGATTGAAATAAAGTTGGTGAAAGTATTTTATGTCCTTATACTGAATCTCTTTTACGGCTATCAATTGATATCCTTTGTTGGGGAAATACAAGTTTGTATACTTTACACGAACATCGTTATGAAAGAGTTCTTCATCTTTATAGTAGGAATCACCAACGTTTACACGTTTCTTTTTGTAATTCTTGTACATTACTTTAAAAGAAGTTATTTCAGATTGTGCGTCGTAAAACTCATAATCTTGAAATTGACACCCATCTGCCAAGCTCAAAAACCTATTGGAACGTTTTTCGGACACGGTCACACATGCCGTTTCTGAATCGAAACCAAACTTCACGTCATCCAAACTATCCTCGACTATGACTTCTTGCGTTGGATATTGTACTTTGAGTACTCCCGCCCTGGCGATGTCTTGTTCAGTTGCTGTGGTGTTTTTTTGAGAAAAAACGGAAATAGACAGAAAAAAAAGACACAAAAAGTAAGTACGTACATTCATAACTTCACCTACAAAATTCTTACAACCTCGTTTTTAACTCCTCAAAATCGAGTCCTCCATAATTCCCTGAACTCATCAAAAGCAAAGCTGAATTGGCAAAATTTTGAGCAAACAAGAATTCCTTAAATTCTGAGGGATCTGTGTATACAATTAAATCTTCTCGCTGAAAGGCATTTTTTATCTGTTCACCAGAAACCTCTTCCAATTGTTTGATAGCAACTGCATTTGGAGAGTAAAAGACAACAGCTTTATCTGCCGTGTCCAAAGCTCCCTTATATTCTTGTAAAAACTCCGCATTCAAACTGCTATAGGTATGTAATTCCAAACAAGCGAGCACCGTTCTTTCCGAATATTGATTTTTCACTGCTGTAGTGGTCGCTTTTACTTTTGAAGGTGAATGTGCGAAATCTTTAAAAACAACTGAATTTGGTGTTTCTGCTATTTTCTCTAAACGTTTACTCGCACCTGAAAAACTTGCAATGGCCTCATAAAACGCTTCTTCGTCAATGCCAATATGTTGGCAAATCCATTTGGCTCCTGCTAAATTCTGCAAGTTGTGATCTCCAAATATTTCTAGTGGCATGTCACCATCTGGCGTATCTAAATAGGTTGTACCGTTGTTTATATGGTATTTTGGTGTCGCGTACGGATATCGTTTAATTGTATGCGTACTTTCTTCTACTACACTCTTAACCTCAGGATCCTCTTCATTATAGACCATAATACCTCCGTTGGTCAATGAATCTGTAAAAATTCGAAACTGATCTTTGTAATTTTCAAATGTTGGGAATACATTGATATGATCCCATGCAATACCACTTAACAAAGCAATATTGGGTTTATACAAATGAAATTTAGGGCGCAAATCTATTGGAGATGACAAATATTCATCACCTTCTAAAATAATAAATTCATTTTCTTCAGTTAAATGTACCATGGTATCAAAGCCTTCTAACTGGGCACCTACCATATAATCTACTTCCATTTCGCAATAATTCAACACATGCAATATCATAGAAGTAATGGTTGTTTTTCCATGAGAACCGCCAATTACTACACGCGTTTTATCCTTTGCTTGTTCGTATAAAAATTCGGGATAGGAATAAATTTTTACTCCGAGCTCTTTCGCCTTTAACAATTCAGGATTGTTGGCCTTAGCATGCATCCCCAATACAATGGCATCCAAACTATGTGTGATTTTTTCTGGAAACCAACCAAATTCGATGGGTAGCAATCCCCGTTTTTCCAAACGTGATTTAGAGGGTTCAAAAATGGTATCATCACTTCCAGTTACCTCATATCCTTTTTCGTGCAATGCCATAGCAAGATTGTGCATAGCTGCACCACCAATGGCTATAAAATGTATCTTCATTTGATTTGTATCTATCTTGTAAATGTACTAATTCCTTAGAAACAGTAACAATCTTACAAGCCAAAATATTTTTCTGAACAAAAAAAACACTTGTTTACTGCTTTGCTCTCGGCTATTTGTTAGTTTGTATAAATTCCACTTAAGCTGAATGCCTTTTTTGCTGTTTCCGTAACATCTCCTTCAAAGGTTCGTTCATATCGTGTATCCAAAACATAGGCTTGAATCTCAAGTCGTGTGGCGGACTGGTTATCAAAATGATCAAAAAACAGTATTGATACGGGTCTGTCGTAGTTTAAATAGCGTGAGGTAATGGTTGCTTCATGAGCTATCTTACGAACCTTTTCTACATCAATATTAATGGGTAGCCACAATTTTATGACCACCATACAATCCAAGGCTCCAGAGTTAGCATTAGAAATACCGGTACTTATGATAGATCCATTTGGAACGGTAATTAAATTATCATCCGCTGTGTTAATGATTGTACTACGGATACCAATTTTTACGACTTCGCCATATTTTCCGGAAACATCAATTTTATCCCCAATTTGGAACGGTCTATCAATAATAATTAAAAGTCCCCCAAAAACATTTTTGAGAATGTCTTGCATCGCAAATCCTAAAGCAAGTGCAGAAGACCCCATCAAGGCATATACGGTTTCTGCCGAAGGCTTGAACAAGGTAAGTATCAATGTATAAATAGCCAAAATCCAAATCAACACATTTACCATGGGTTGAATTCGCAAAATCTTTAGACGATAGCGATTGAAATTTTTAACCAAATTACTAAAAAACCAATTCAGTAGTTTGTTGAACCCCCAAACCAATATTAATACGACTACAATGGTAAGAACCTTAGTAAATGAAACAATTTCAGTAGCAATTGTTAGGGTTTCAGAAACGTTGTTTTTAACGTCTGACACGGCTTCCATATCTTGAGCAAATGCACTACTTATAAAGCATACACTTACAAAAAGTAAACTAATTTTTCTCATATCATAAATTTTCTATTCAAACGTTCGCGTATCATCTGCTTAAGAGGCACCAAATAGACAAGGTTTATACCATATTCAACGCGTCCAAAATCTTCTCTATAAATATTGATGAGGTTTTGTTCAAGTAATTTTTCAATTGCCAATCTAGTTTCTCGCTTTGTATTGCGAAGAATTCGATTGAACTCCAATATGGTCAATCTAGAATGCTGAAACAATGCTTCTATCAAAAACAACTCGTTCAAAGTTAAATGAGCGATAGGTTTTTGTTGATAAGGTTTTAAATAAATCACATCATCTTTTACACGAATTGCTGAAAGTTTGGCAAAACTAATGGCTCTTGAAATATTTCCCTTAGCATATAAATACAACAAGCGCTCGAATTCTGCTTGCAACAGTTCTTGTCGTTCTTCTTTTTCGGCTTTCTTTAATTGCTTATTGAATTTTTTGGTCAATTTTCTAGGTTTTAAATAGACCAATTTAAAGCCTTCATTTCTTTCAATTATTTCCTTTCTCAACAGCTCATTTGCCAAAGGCGCCAATCGAATTGTTGAAGAAAAATTTGACGAAAACAGTTTTACATTACTCAAATAATAATTGCTGTATTTATTGATTGTCACTATCCAATATACTTGCAGTTTGGTTCTATGAACGAAAAGTAAAAACTCCTCAATCAATCTAAATCCATTAATTTCACGCAGGAACATTCTTTCAATATTCTCAAACACAACCACATAATTTTGATCTTTTGTTAACAGATCATCTTTAATTGCGTTTACATTTGGGTATGTCTGATCTAAATCAAAAGCCTTTTTCAATAAAGAGACCAACTTTTCTTCCGAATGAATTGCGGTATTAGAATCAACAAACTTCAAATTTTCATAGATAGAAGCACTGCTATACATCAACGAACTAGTACCCTCCCCTATATCACCCACAACCAAAAGAGGCGTATGTGTTATTTTCCAATTGTCGTACGCGGTTTGTAAGTTTATTAGTGCTTCTTCTCTCCCTTTCAGTTGTGCTGCACTTTCTAGCGGATGAATTGAAAAGCGTTCTAAATACCCATCTGGAAGTAAGATTTCTTCTTCTACTTCCTCAATCAGCATGGTTTTTTCTTCGTACTCAATGTCTATCAAGCTGTATAAAAACACTTTTGCACGATGTAACAATTCTGCCCTTTTAAATTTCATAGTTTTCGGGGGTTATAATTTTGATTTTCTTTTTTTTGAAGCTTTTGCCAAAGGGTTAAAATCTAGTGCTAATTGCAACCAATACTCCAAATCAGTATCTAAATCCGTAGCGTCCTCCGTTAGAAACACATACCCCCTCATAGCTCGTCCTGTAAAATTCATTTCTTTGCAACCTTCCTTTTGAAGTGCTGCTTCGTAATTATATGTACCAATTCTCGCCATCAATTCATCTCGAACCACCCCTACACACATTTTTTCTTCCACCATAAAACAATAGCCTCCCATCATTTTCATTCCGCGAAATTGCGTTTTTGAATCTGTAAAAAAGCGCGCAACTCGTTCTGCTAAATATTCGTTATACGCCATAAAATAAATTTGATATGCAATCTAGGAATGAAGATACGAAATCTAAAATTAGCAGCAAATTCTTGTTAAAAACCTCAATTAGTTTATTCCTAGTTCTCTGTAGGACATTTGAAAGAAATATAGTTTTCTCCTTTTTTTTGCCATGGATATTCTCGAATAGATACCTTCCCGTATTTTTGATAATAACAAAACTTAGCTGCCAGTTTCTTAAATACTCTTCTTTCTGCAACAATCGGAATATTCAGTTCTTTATAACACCAATCATTTATATTTATCTTATCGTATTTTTTCTCTGACACGCAATACTGCTGGACTGTTTCAGATAAATTATTAGTCACCTTTTTATCCATCAAAACAATCATTTTATCCATTTTCCCTGAATACAAAGAAAAAGAAAGGTATTGGTCCCAGTACCCAAAAAAACTCAACACGGGTAAACAATAAACTAATACGATAAAAGAAACGGCAAATACCTTGGTCCTTAGCCTCGAACTAAAAACAGCAAATACGGCATCTTCTTGCTTGTAAAACACAAGCCAATTCAACGCTATCATGGCAATATTCCAAGGGTACACTACCGAATTCCAATTACTTACGAAAGGACTCAAATACAATAAAATAAAACAATGCATGATTGTTGCGAATACGAGTGCATAGGTCCGAAACTTGGGAAGAAAGAGAGACAGACCAATACTAATTTCAAGGAAAGGAATTGCATACCCGATATCCATTAAAACAGGAAACTCCGTCAAAGCATCGTTTCCTAAAAAATACCCCACCATATTAAAATATATCTTTTCTATAAATGCCGTGTTGAATTTATGAATTCCAGCCCAAATGTATTGACCAATAATGAATATTCTTAAAAACAAGAAACTGTTATTTTTTCTTTTATGGCCCTCATCTAAATGAAAAACAACAAAAACCACAAAAAAAACAAAATACATATATACCCATGGTTGCAAACGCAATTGATCAAATAACACCAACCACAAAGTAGATAAAACAATACCTATAGAAAAAAGCTTCCTAGGTTTAAGGATGTTCAAAAATAGTGCAACTAGCAGTAGCACAAAACAAATATATTCTACGAACAATAGCTCTTTCAACACATAAAACACCGGGGTTTTTGGAAATCCTCTCACAGGCAACCACAACTTAAAGGACATCAACAATCCAAGGAGGTAAAAAAGAGAAGCTACTCTTATTGCATAATTTATTCTATTAAATTTTTCCATCCTTACTTATAAAAACTTACAAAACCTTAATTCTAAAAGATAGTAAAGAGGGGGGATTCAAAACACTCAATAATTCGAAACACTTTCATTCCTAAATTTTTATAACCTTGACGGCGTTGTCGAGCCATCAATTATAGACCTTGTACCCACGGCAATGGCTCTAATCGTTTCGGTAATAGTCCCCACGTCTAACGTTTCTACCTCATCATCTACCGTGTGATAATAGACATCTTTATCGATAGGACAGGTTGAAAACGTATGTGCTGGAATACCCAATCTGGCCAATGAAGCATTGTCTGACCTATAAAATAATTGAAACTCCTTATAAGGGTCTGGGAACAATTTATAATCTGTTCCTTTGAGATTCTTTTGAATAATTTCGCCAAAATCAGAACGTTCAAATCCTGTTAAAAAAGCCGTTTTCGGGCCAAATTTTGAATCTTTTCCTATCATTTCTATATTGATTCCCGCAACAATTTCATCTGGATTGACCTGTGTGCCAAAATAATTCGACCCCCATAGTCCCTTTTCTTCTGCGGTAAAAGCCACAAAAACAATAGATCTCGCATTGTTATCTTTATCTTTAAAATATTTTGCTAAGGTTAATACTGCGGTAACTCCTGAAGCGTCATCATCTGCTCCATTGGCAATACTATCGCCATTGACTGCTTTCAAAATCCCCAAATGATCGTAATGGGCGGAGACCACTACAAACTCATCTTTTTTTTCCTTCCCCTCAAGTACTCCAACAACATTAAACAACTCAAGCCCTTCTTTTTCAAACGATTGACGATAATTATCTGCGTCCTGAAATGTTTTTAATCCCAACTTTTGAAATTCACCTTCAATATACTGAGCGGCTTTTTCGATGCCAGGCGTTCCTGCTTTTCTACCCTCCATTTCATCATCCGCCAATGTGTACAAATGTTTCTTCACCAATTGTACATCAATATTTTGAGACCTGCATGTAGTCTTACTTATTACTAAACATACAATCACAAAAAAAACTCTAGACAAAATAGACATGTATCACTTATTTTAAATTCGTCCCTAAAATACAGAATAAATTCTCCTAAAAAAAACACAATATAGGTATTACAAATTCCTCGTATATAAAATGCAGAACTAACAAAAAAAAGAATATATTTGTAACGAAAACTTTAGGGGTGTTTGCCAGAGGCGAACTGAGAATTACCCTTTGAACCTGAATAAGTTAGCACTTACGTAGGAAAAAGTAGCAGTATAGATTTATGTTTGATGTGTAATCATATAAATCTTATCTTCATAGAACCACCCTGAGTTTTCGCTAAATGTAATAAGAATGAACATACGCGTAAACAACATACAAAAAGAAATTTCAGATAACTCGACTATCGAAGATTTACTTTTGTCATTAGAACACACCCAAAATGGAATTGCCGTCGCAATTAATGAAGAAATTGTTTCGAAAGAGCATTGGGGACAAAAAACGCTTCTAGAAAACGATGAAATTTTAATAATTCAAGCAACCCAAGGAGGGTAACCAATTGATAATCAAAGATATTTCAGGTATTAAATTTTGAAACAGATATAAAACATAGTATAAATTGCAAGTCCTATTTACTTGCTCGTAATCACCAAATACAAGTTAAGACATGAAACTAAAAGACACCGCACCAAAGCAAGATGGGATCACAAGAAACCCCTTCCCAAATTCAAAGAAAATTTATGTTGAAGGAAAAATCCATCCACAAATTAAAGTGGCAATGCGTGAAATTTCTTTGAGCGACTCCAAAGATTCCATGACAGGAAAACTAACGCCTAATGAACCTGTTACCGTTTACGATACATCGGGTCCTTATACTGATCCTAACAAGGAAATCAATATACACAAAGGAATTGAGAGAGTACGTGAAGACTGGATTCTAGAGCGTGGTGATGTTGAGCAACTCGATGGTTTTTCATCAGAGTATTGCAACGAGCGTTTGAATGATAAAAGTTTAGATCATATGCGTTTTTCTCTCATAAAGAAGCCACTTCGAGCGAAAAAAGGAAAAAACGTAACACAACTACACTACGCTAAAAAAGGAATCATCACACCAGAAATGGAATACATCGCTATTCGTGAAAACCAACGAATCGATGAGATGACAGAAATAAGAAAACAGCACAAAGGTGAACATTTTGGCGCTGCGATTCCTGAAAAAATAACACCTGAGTTTGTACGTTCAGAAGTTGCACGCGGACGTGCAGTAATTCCTTCTAACATAAACCATCCTGAGGCAGAACCTATGATATTAGGTAGAAACTTCTTGGTAAAAATAAATGCAAACATTGGAAACTCAGCGGTTACTTCTTCCATTGAAGAAGAAGTAGAAAAAGCCGTTTGGGCATGTCGTTGGGGTGCAGATAATATCATGGATTTATCTACAGGTGAAAACATTCATGAAACCCGTGAATGGATTGTCCGTAATTCTCCTGTTCCCATTGGAACCGTACCAATCTATCAAGCTTTAGAAAAGGTCAATGGAGTGGCTGAAGACCTTACATGGGAAATCTTTAGAGATACCTTAATTGAACAAGCTGAGCAAGGTGTAGATTATTTTACCATTCATGCCGGTGTATTGTTACGCTATGTACCAATGACAGCAAAACGTGTTACTGGAATTGTTTCTCGTGGTGGTTCTATCATGGCAAAATGGTGCTTGGCACATCACAAAGAAAGTTTCTTATACACGCATTTCGAAGAGATCTGTGAAATTTTAAAATCGTATGACGTCGCTTTCTCATTGGGAGATGGTTTGCGTCCAGGTTCTGTTGCCGATGCCAACGATGAAGCTCAATTTGCAGAGTTAGAAACGCTAGGTGAATTGACTCAAATTGCTCGCAAACATGAAGTACAATGTTTTATTGAAGGACCAGGTCATGTGCCAATGCATATGATTAAAGAAAATATGGAAAAGCAAATTGAAGTTTGTGATGAAGCGCCTTTTTACACCTTAGGACCTTTAACCACAGACATTGCTCCCGGATACGACCATATTACTTCGGGTATTGGTGCCGCCATGATTGGCTGGTACGGATGTGCGATGCTTTGTTATGTAACCCCAAAAGAACATTTGGGCTTGCCAAATAAAGAAGATGTTCGCGTAGGTGTGGTTACCTATAAATTAGCCGCGCATGCCGCAGATTTAGCGAAAGGACACCCAGGGTCTCAACACAGAGACAATGCCTTAAGTATGGCGCGATTTGAATTCCGTTGGGAAGACCAATTCAATTTAGGATTGGATCCGGAGCGTGCTTTGGAATATCACGATGAAACGCTACCAGCACAAGGAGCAAAAGTAGCTCACTTCTGCTCTATGTGTGGACCAAAATTCTGTTCTATGAAAATATCTCAGGAAGTTCGTGACTTTGCAGCTGATAACGAAATCGTAGACAATGAAGTTATTGCCAAAGGATTCGAGGAGAAATCTCAAGAGTTCAAAGAGAAAGGTTCAGAGGTATATCTGTAAGTCAATTAGCAATCTAAATTAAGGTTGTGTAATTATTAATTCTAATTATGATAGTTTTAATAGCACCTGAGCATACAATGCAAAATGAAGTAGCAATTCTAAATCAGCTTTTCGAAGCTGGTTTAGCATATTATCATTTACGAAAACCGCATCTAAACTATCAAGAACATTGTGATTACTTGAATCAAATTGATAACAAATACCACAATAGAATTGTTGTACATTATTTCCATGAATTGGTAAATGAATACAATTTAAAAGGCATTCATTTTCAGGAACAAAAAAGACGTGATTGTCTAGACACACCGAGTGATTATTTTACAAAACTAAATAATATGTTTGGCAAGACAATTAGCTCGTCTTTTCATGAACCTGAAGAATTAGCACAGTGTAGTTTTGAATTTGATTATCATCTACTAAGTCCTGTCTTTTCTTCTATTTCTAAAAATGGTTACGAGGGGCGCGGGTTTGACGTAAACCATATTGAAAAAACTATTGTTGGTATGGGTGGAGCTACCAGCGAAAACCTCAGTCAGTTTGAACAATTAGGATATAAAGGTGTTGGCGTTTTAGGAGGTGTATGGAATAGTAGAACACCAGTAACAGATTTTCAATTGATAAAAAATTATTTCGAACAATAATAAATGACTGACCATTCATACATACTTACAATTGCAGGGCACGATCCATCAAGTGGTGCCGGTATCACCTCAGATATCAAAACATTTGAGGCACATGGCCTTTATGGTTTGAGTGTTTGCACAGCAATAACAGTTCAAAATGACATCGCCTTTAAGCAATGTATTTGGACGGATGTGAATATCATATTAGCTCAAATAGAAACACTCTTTGAGCGTTTTGAAATTTCAGTTGTCAAAATTGGTATTGTACAAAGTTGGAAGGATTTATCTCTTATATTAGATAAGCTTCATGAATTAAACGCTGAAATTAAAATAGTTCTTGACCCCATTTTTAAAGCGAGTGCTGGTTTTGATTTTCATTCAAAAGAGAACCAAGCGTTGCTAGATAAAATTTGGAAACAATGTTTTATCATCACACCCAATTATGATGAAATCCAAAGTTTATATCCTGTATTAACTATTGAAGATACCCTTGAACATATTGCAAGCAAAACGAACATCTATTTAAAAGGAGGACACAGAACGGATAAAAGAGGTTGGGATGAGTTGTATCATAGTGGTATTGTGATGCTGAATATTCCTCCTAAAGCTGAGCAGATTCATAAAAAACACGGAAGTGGTTGTGTTTTGTCAGCGAGTCTAGCCTGTAACTTGGCCAAAAATCTTGATTTTGAAGAACTTGCAATGCATACAAAACAATATACCGAGACCTTCTTAAATTCTCATGATTCTTTATTAGGAACACATGCATGTTTAAGGATTAACAATTTAGGAGTTAAGAATGAAGGAGTTAAGAATAATTCACTATGAAAAAAACGAACACATTTCAAGATTTAATCGTTTGGCAAAAAGGCCACCAATTTGTTTTAGAAATTTACAACTTAAGTAAGTCGTTTCCTAAAGAAGATAGTAAATTATTAAATAGTTATTGCAAAAGCATTTTAACAAACGAAAAGCCCTAAACCTACTGAACTCCTTAACTCCTTAATTACTGAATTCTAAAAAAATGATAAACAAACTACATTACATCTCACAAGGCGATACCGTAAAAGAGCATCTTGAAAACATACAGCAAGCTTGTCAGTCTGGCGCTGAATTGGTGCAACTGCGATTGAAAAACTATTCCGAAAAGAAAATTTTAAAGGCTGCCATTGAAGCACGTGAAATCACAGGACATTTCCAAACAAGATTGATTATCAATGACCACTATAAAATTGCCAAAGAGGTAAAGGCAGATGGTGTTCATTTAGGAAAATCAGACAGCTGTCCAACTACAGCCAGAAAACATTTGTACTCTTGGCAAATCATTGGAGGTACGGCTAACACTTTACAAGACTGTACAACATTAATCAATAAAAATGTAGATTATATTGGACTTGGCCCTTTTCGTTTCACAACAACTAAAAAGAATTTAAGTCCGGTCTTAGGTATCAATGGCTACCTTACCATACTTGAAGAATTGAAAACAGACACCCCTATCGTTGCAATTGGTGGTATTGAAAAAGAAGATGTACTGGATATCATTATGACAGGAATACATGGCGTTGCCATGTCAGGAGCTATTACAAAAGACTTTAATTCCATTTCAAAAATCAACAACGTCTTAAAGGCTCCTGCTACGAATGAACAGGTATATAGGTTAGATGACACTAAAAACAAACTATAATAAGACATAGAAGCATGGAACAAAGTACCAATTTAACTCCTTAACTTCTACAGTCCTTAACTTCTAAAAAAATGAATGATATATTAAAAATAGCCGACAAAGAATTTAACTCAAGACTCTTTACAGGGACTGGAAAGTTTAGTTCAAACGAATTGATGTCATCTGCACTTTTGGCAAGTGAAAGTGAGTTAATAACGGTGGCTTTAAAGCGTGTTGACATTGAAAATGAACAGGATAAAATGTTACAAAGCATTAAAAAACCTCATATTAATTTACTACCAAACACTTCTGGAGTTCGCAATGCCAAAGAAGCTATTTTTGCTGCTCAGCTCGCAAGAGAAGCCTTAGAAACAAATTGGATTAAATTGGAAATCCATCCAGACCCTAAATACCTTTTACCAGATCCTATAGAAACTTTAAAGGCAGCGGAAGAATTGGTAAAATTAGGTTTTGTTGTTATGCCATATATCCATGCAGACCCTGTATTGTGTAAACGCTTGGAAGAAGTCGGAACCCAATGTGTTATGCCTTTAGGCGCTCCCATAGGCACAAACAAAGGACTAAAAACAGCTGACTTTTTAGAGATTATCATAGAACAAAGCAACGTACCAGTAATAGTAGATGCTGGTATTGGAAGTCCTTCTCATGCCGCCTATGCAATGGAGTTAGGCGCGGACGCCGTTTTGGTAAACACAGCAATTGCCGTATCACAGAATCCTGTAGAAATGGCCATAGCCTTTAAAATGGCGGTACAAGCAGGGCGAATTGGATTCAATGCAAAATTGGCATCCATAAAAACGCACGCTGAGGCTAGTAGTCCTCTGACATCATTTTTAAACAACTAATACCCGAAAAACAAAAAGAATATGTCCTTTAAGCATACATTTGAAACATACGATTGGGATTCTTTAGAAAAAGACATTTACGCTGTTTCGAGAGATGAAGTTGTGGCTACCCTTAGAAAAGACAGAATTGACTTAGACGATTTCAAGGTGCTCATTTCACCTGCTGCTAAACCATTTATTGAACAAATGGCGCAACGCAGTCAGGCATTGACAAAAAAGAGATTTGGCAACACTATTCAAATGTACATCCCCATGTATCTTTCCAATGAATGTCAGAATATTTGTACGTATTGCGGGTTTAGCATGACTAATAAAATAAAGCGAAAAACACTTAGTGACAAAGAAATTTTAGAAGAAGTTTCGCATATCAAATCCTTAGGGTATGATCATATTCTACTGGTCACAGGTGAAGCGAATAGAACTGTTGGCGTTTCCTATTTAAAACACGCCATAGAATTGATTCGTTCACAGTTTTCAAACATCACCATTGAAGTACAACCTCTTGATCAAAACGAATATGAAGCACTAATTGAAGCCGGGTTGTACTCTGTTTTAGTGTATCAAGAGACGTATCATAAAGCTACTTACAAAACACATCATCCAAAAGGAAAAAAATCTAATTTTGATTATCGCTTAGACACACCTGACAGATTAGGAAAAGCAGGGATTCATAAAATTGGACTGGGCGCTTTGTTTGGTCTAGAAGATTGGCGCGTAGACAGTTTTTATACAGCCTTACATCTCAAATACCTTCAAAAAACCTATTGGAAAACCAAGTATTCAATTTCATTTCCAAGACTCAGGCCGCATCAAGGCGAAGTACAACCAAAAGTAGCCATGACAGATGCCGACTTGGTACAACTCATTTGTGCCTATCGCATGTTAGATGAAGATGTAGAATTGTCAATGTCGACTCGGGAAAGTGAGGTTTTTAGAAACAACATCATCAAACTTGGAATTACCTCGATAAGTGCTGAATCTAAAACAAATCCTGGTGGTTACGCTGTGGACCCACAATCTTTAGAGCAATTTGAAATATCTGATGAGCGAAACACTGCACAAATAAAAGAAATGATTCAATCTCAAGGATATGAGGTAGTATGGAAAGATTGGGATCGAAGTTATGGAGTATAGAATTAATTGAATCCTTTGGAATCCTAACTTATAGAAAGTGAACCTTGCTAGTAACTACAGCATCAACTTACTGACCAACAATCGTATATCGAAGACACCTTATACTTTTTGTAGATTGTTATCATGGTAAGGTTCTTAATTCTTCACTTTCCAACTTCTCTACTTCCCCACTTATCACTATCTTTGCGGCATGGGAAGAAAAAAGAAAAATTACATTTTTGAAAACGTAGAAGTAATCGATGCAGGAGCCAGAGGAAAGTCAGTTGCAAAAGCTCCAGATGGCAGGGTTATTTTTCTAACAAATGCCATACCTGGTGATGTTGTTGATATCCAAACGGGTAGAAAAAGAAAAGCCTATTTTGAAGGAAGTGCCATCAAATTCCACAAATATTCAGACAGAAGAGCCACGCCAAAATGTACCCATTTTGAACATTGTGGTGGTTGCAAATGGCAACATATGAAATATGAAGACCAATTGCACTTTAAAGAAAAAGAAGTTGTACAAAACTTACAGCGTATTGGTCATCTAGAACTTGAAAACATAAGTCCTATTTTAGGTTGTGAAGAAGCTTATTTCTATAGAAATAAAATGGAATTTTCTTTTTCCAGCAATCGTTGGCTCACCTATGAAGAAATCAATTCTACTGAAGAAATTGACAACAAAAACGCTTTGGGTTTTCACATTTCAGGAATGTGGGATAAAATACTAGACGTTGAAAAATGCTATCTTCAAGAAGACCCTTCAAATGAAATAAGAAATAGCGTTAAAGCATTTGCTATTGAAAACAATATTGAATTTTACAATCCACGTGAGCAAGACGGTTTGTTACGCACTATGATGTTACGAATTGTATCTACTGGAGAAATCATGTTGGTCATTCAGTTTTTTAAAGAACATAAAGAAAAACGTGAATTGCTGCTCAATTATATTTTAGAAAAATTCCCACAGATTACCTCATTACAATACATCATAAACAGTAAAGGAAACGACTCTATTTATGATCAAGATATTGTATTGTTTAATGGACGCGACCATATTTTTGAAGAAATGGAAGGTTTGCGATTTAAGATAAATGCAAAATCCTTTTACCAAACGAACTCAAAACAGGCCTACGAACTGTACAAAGTTACACGAGATTTGGCTGGACTGACAGGAGAAGAGTTGGTGTACGATCTTTATACTGGTACAGGAACCATTGCTCAATTCGTAGCAAAAAAAGCTAAAAAAGTGATTGGTGTAGAATCTGTTCCTGAAGCGATAGAAGATGCCAAAGGAAATGCAACGCACAATAAAATTGACAATGTGGAATTTTACGTGGGCGACATGAAAGAGGTCTTTACTGAAACCTTCATTGCACAGCACGGTAAGCCAGATGTAATTATTACCGACCCTCCTAGAGATGGTATGCACAAGAAAGTGGTTGCTCAAATATTAAATATTGCTCCTAAAAGAGTCGTATATGTGAGTTGTAATTCAGCTACGCAAGCTAGGGATTTGGCACTGATGAAAGAACAGTACCGTGTCGTAAACACAAGAGCGGTTGACATGTTTCCTCAAACCCATCATGTTGAAAATGTCGTATTGCTAGAACTTAAATAAACAAAAACATAAGCTATAAAAAAACACCGTCCTATACAAAGACGGTGTTTTTTTATGTATCCTAATTACTATTTCTTCAACTCTAATTTCTCTGCAAAATAATCACAAAAATCAATCATGGTAGCTGCCATTTTCTCGTCGTTGGTAGCTCTTTGAAACGTTTGACTCATCGAAACCAAAGTTTGATGAAAGAATTGTTTCATCTCATCTACAGGCATGTCTTTCGTCCACAGGTCAATGCGAAGCGTATCTTTCTTCTTTGCATCCCACACAGAGAGCATAAATGCCTTGGTCTCTTCAGAGGTCACACCACCGTCTTGAGCATTCCATTTAATTTTTTCAGGAACCTTGTTTTCATCCAATCCTACTTCAAATTCTATTTTTGAGCTATGCACTACTGCCATAATTATATCTTTTTATTGAGCAGCAAAGATACACGATTCCTATACAAACATCAAAGCCCAATATAAATTCGCTAAAATCCTTTGTACCTCATTAAAGAAATGCAGAAAAACAAATAGTGCTTTCTTAGAAATAAGTATATTTGTCCATATAAAATTAAAATTATGAGCGCAAAAACAGCGAGTAAAAGTACAATCGTAAACTATGGTTTTTTATTAGGATTGCTTTCCATTTCTATGAGTGTTGTACTTTATATTCAAGACCTGCACCTAGCTCAAAACCAAGGCGTAGGATTAGTAAGCGTTTTGTTTATTATCGTTTTTACTGTACTGGGAATTCGCTCCTATTCAAAACACAATACATTGAGTTTTGGTGAAGGTATCAAAATAGGTATTGGAATCACCGTTTTGAGTGCGGTCATGATATCGCTTTACAATTATATATTCAGCAATTATATTGAACCCGACTTTATGAACCAAATGGCAGAAGTTCAAAGGCAAGCTATGGAAGCTTCTGGAGAACTCACAGCTGAACAAATAGACAAACGAATCGAAAAACTAAAAGAAGGTGCAAACTCTTTAATTACTCCCGCCATTGGGATTGTGTTTTCGGCATTTTTAGGTTTTGTAATTTCTGCGATTACCACAGTTATTTTTATCAAAATAAACGAAAACAAAAATCAGGAATAATATGCAAATTTCTATCGTTATCCCTTTACTAAATGAAGCGGAGTCTTTAAACGAGTTACATGATTGGATTGTAAGCGTGATGCAAGAACATTCCTATTCGTATGAAATTTTATTTATAGACGACGGTAGTACAGATAATTCATGGGAAGTTATCGAAGCAATTGTTTCGAAAAACGCTAATGTAAAAGCTTTACGATTTTCAAGAAACTACGGAAAATCTCAAGCCTTAAACGCCGGCTTTAAAAAAGTGGTTGGAGATGTAATCATTACCATGGATGCAGATTTACAGGATGCTCCAGATGAAATTCCTGCTTTGTACAATCGCATTGCGGTCGATCAACTCGATTTGGTAAGTGGCTGGAAAAAGGTGCGTTATGATTCAAAAATCAGAAAAAACATCCCCTCCAAGCTTTTTAATTGGGCAGCGAGAAAAACATCAGGCATTCAATTGAATGATTTCAATTGTGGTTTAAAGGCATATAGCAATAAGGTTATTAAAACAATTGATGTACAAGGAGAAATGCACCGTTATATCCCAGTACTTGCAAAAAATGCAGGTTTTGAAAACATAGGAGAGCAAGTTGTCAAACATCAGGCTAGAAAATACGGAGAAACCAAGTTTGGAATGGAACGCTTTATCAACGGATTTTTAGATTTACTGACTATTTGGTTTGTGAGTAAGTTTGGAAAACGACCAATGCATCTATTTGGATTGTTGGGTACTTTTATGTTTGTCTTTGGTTTTATGGCAGCCTTCAGCATTGGTCTTACCAAAATCCTAAACGTTTTTGTTTACCACAGACCAGCACCTTTAGTAACTGACTCCCCTATGTTTTACATTGCATTAACGACAATGATTTTAGGAACACAGCTCTTTTTAGCTGGGTTTATTGGAGAATTAATTTTAAGAACTAAAAAGAACCTTCCTAATTACCAAATTTCACAAGAAATTTAAGAAACCGTTTTAGTAAAACGCAAGACGTATTCGTAAAAAAATGCTACAAATAGTTTATTTTTGAAAAAAATTAAATCACGAACATGAATTCACAAAACATACAAGAAAACGCAAAAAAATGGTTAAGTCCAGTTTTTGATGAAACCACCCAAAAAGAAGTACAAGAACTTTTAGACAACAATATTGACGTTTTAAATGACAGTTTCTACAAAAATCTTGAATTTGGAACTGGAGGTATGCGTGGATTGATGGGCGCAGGTATTAATAGAATTAACAAATACACCTTAGGAAAAGCGACACAAGGTTTAGGGAATTATTTACTAAAACAATTTCCAAACAAACAATGTAGTGTTGCCATTGCTTACGATTGTAGACACAACAGTGACACCTTGGCGAAAGTGGTTGCCGATGTGTTAACTGCTAACGGAATTAAAGTGTTTTTATTTGAAGGTTTACGTACCACCCCTGCGCTATCGTTTGCAGTGAATCATTTGAATTGTGATGCCGGTATTGTTTTAACCGCTTCTCATAACCCGCCGGAATACAACGGATACAAAGTGTATTGGAATGATGGAGGACAAATTGTTCCACCTCATGACGGGGCGATCATTGCAGAAGTAAACGCATTGGATTTTTCTGAAGTAAAATTCGATGAAAACCCAGATTTATTGGAATATATTGGTGAAGAAGTAGACAACGCCTTTACAGATGCGTGTGTTGCGAATGGTCAATTGGAATTGAGTAATAGAGACGATTTGACCATTGTGTTTACCTCGCTTCACGGAACTTCTATCACAGCCATGCCAGAAACTTTTGAAAAAGCAGGCTATAAAAATGTACATATTGTTGAAGAGCAAAGAGAACCAAACGGAGATTTCCCAACTGTAGCTTCTCCAAACCCTGAAGAACCAGCTGCCTTGGCAATGGCTACCGAATTGGCCAATAAAGTAAATGCCGATATTGTTATTGGAACCGACCCTGACAGTGACCGATTGGGAATTGCCG
>Ga0206125_10000335_pt1:5000-62844 | contig 62844 bp, 58 predicted proteins | sample Helgoland_Spring_4_FD_148598 | JGI IMG/M metagenome (GOLD analysis project Ga0206125, IMG submission 148598) | Pelagic subsurface seawater microbial communities from Kabeltonne, Helgoland, North Sea - Helgoland_Spring_Bloom_20160331_1 | ecosystem: Environmental > Aquatic > Marine >...
ATCTTGGCACGCACAACTAGCTATTAATTTAGCTATGATGGGTTCATTAAGTATCATTGTTGCACACCATATGTATGCAATGCCTCCATACCCATACATTGGTGTTGATTATCCAACACAGTTATCATTGTTCACGCACCATATGTGGATTGGTGGTTTCTGTGTTTGTGGTGCTGGTGCCCACGCCTCAATCTTTATGGTTCGTGATTATAGTCCAGTCCAGTCTTATAATAACCTTTTAGATCGTGTTTTAAGACACCGTGATGCAATTATTTCACACTTAAATTGGGTTTGTATTTTCTTAGGAACGCACAGCTTTGGACTATACGTTCATAATGATACTATGCGTGCTTTAGGTCGTCCGCAGGACATGTTCGCGGATAAAGCAATTCAATTACAACCTATTTTTGCACAGTGGGTTCAATCTTTACATACATTAGCCCCAGGTAACACTGCGCCAAATGCCTTAGCGACATCAAGCTATGCTTTCGGTGGTGACGTTGTTGCAGTTAATGGTAAGATTGCTATGATGCCTATTACATTAGGTACAGCAGATTTTATGGTTCACCATATTCATGCTTTTACAATTCATGTAACTGTTTTAATTCTATTAAAAGGTACATTGTTTGCTCGTAGTTCAAGATTAATTCCTGATAAAGCAAATTTAGGTTTCCGATTCCCTTGTGACGGTCCTGGTCGTGGCGGTACTTGTCAAGTATCTGCTTGGGATCATGTTTTCTTAGGGTTATTCTGGATGTACAATTGTATTTCGGTAGTAATTTTCCACTTTAGTTGGAAGATGCAATCTGATGTTTGGGGAACTATTTCAAGTACAGGTAAAATTTCTCACATTACAGGTGGTAATTTTGCAACAAGTGCATTGACAGTTAATGGTTGGTTACGTGATTTCCTTTGGGCACAAGCATCTCAAGTAATTCAGTCTTACGGTTCTGCTCAGTCAGCGTATGGTTTAATTTTCTTAGGTGCACACTTTATTTGGGCGTTTAGTCTAATGTTCTTATTTAGTGGTCGTGGTTACTGGCAAGAATTAATTGAGTCAATTGTTTGGGCGCACAATAAGCTTAAGCTTGCTCCAACAATTCAACCACGTGCTTTAAGTATTACTCAGGGTCGAGCTGTTGGTTTAGCTCATTACCTACTTGGTGGTATTGGTACAACATGGTCGTTCTTCTTAGCACGAGTTATATCTGTTCAGTAAATCTTAACTTAACAAAAAGATAATAAATAAAATTAATTATGGCTACTAAATTTCCTAAGTTTAGTCAGGCACTTGCACAAGATCCCGCAACTAGAAGAATCTGGTATGGTATCGCAACTGCTCATGATCTTGAAAGTCATGATGGGATGACAGAAGAGAGTCTTTACCAAAAGATTTTTGCTTCTCATTTTGGTCACTTGGCTATCATCTTTTTATGGACATCAGGTAATTTATTTCACGTTGCGTGGCAGGGTAACTTTCAGCAATGGGTTTTAAATCCTTTGAAAGTAAAGCCGATTGCTCACGCAATTTGGGATCCTCATTTTGGGCAATCTGCAATTAAAGCCTTTACAAGAGGTGGTGTTTCTTACCCTGTTAACATTGCCACTTCCGGTGTTTATCATTGGTGGTATACAATTGGTATGCGCACAAATACGGATTTATATTTTGGTGCACTTGGTTTATTAGTTCTTTCAACTACTTTATTATTTGCAGGTTGGTTACATCTTCAGCCAAAATTCCGCCCAGGTATTGCTTGGTTTAAAAATAATGAATCAAGACTAAATCACCACTTATCTGGTTTATTTGGAGTAAGTTCATTAGCTTGGACTGGTCATTTAATTCACATTGCAATTCCCGAGTCTCGTGGTCAACACGTTCGTTGGGATAATTTCACTTCAGTTTTACCTCATCCTGAGGGATTAACTCCATTTTTTAATGGTAACTGGGGTGTTTACGCAGAAAATCCTGATACAGCAGCACATATTTTTGGAACAAGTGAAGGTGCAGGAACAGCTATTTTAACATTCCTTGGTGGTTTTCACCCACAAACGCAATCAATGTGGTTGACAGATATTGCTCACCATCACTTAGCTATTGCTATTGTATTTATTTTTGCTGGTCACATGTACCGCACAAACTGGGGTCTTGGCCATAGTATGAAGGAAATTCTTGATGCCCACGTACCTCCTAGAGGTCGTTTAGGTGCAGGACACCGTGGCTTATTTGAAACAATTACTAATAGCTTACATATGCAACTAGGTCTAGCGTTAGCGTCTTTAGGCGTGGCTACATCATTAGTTGCACAGCACATGTATGCGTTACCTGCTTATGCCTTTATGGCTAAAGATTATGTTACGCAAGCTGCTTTGTATACACATCATCAATACATAGCTGGTTTTTTAATGGTCGGTGCATTTGCTCACGGTGCAATTTTCTTTGTTCGTGATTATGATCCAGAGGTAAATAAGGATAACGTTTTAGCTAGAATGCTTCAGCATAAAGAGGCTATTATTTCTCATTTAAGTTGGGTTAGTTTATTCTTAGGTTTCCATACACTTGGATTGTATATCCATAATGATACTTGTGTTGCCTTTGGTACTCCAGAAAAGCAAATCTTATTTGAACCTGTATTTGCTCAATTCATTCAAGCTTCATCAGGTAAAGCGCTATATGGGTTTGATGTATTGTTATCGTCATCAACGAGTGCTGCTACTGTTGCAAGTAGTAAAATTTGGTTACCTGGGTGGATTGAAGCAATTAATAGCGGTAAGAATTCGTTATTTTTAACGATTGGTCCTGGTGATTTCTTAGTTCACCATGCAATTGCATTAGGTCTTCATACAACTGCATTAATTCTTGTGAAGGGTGCGTTAGACGCCCGTGGTTCAAAACTAATGCCAGATAAGAAAGATTTTGGTTATAGTTTCCCATGTGACGGTCCTGGTCGTGGTGGTACTTGTGATATTTCAGCTTGGGATGCTTTCTACTTAGCAATGTTCTGGATGTTGAATACAATTAGTTGGACAACGTTCTATTGGCACTGGAAACATTTAACAATTTGGGGTGGTAACGCAGCTGCGTTTAACGAGTCTTCTACATATATTATGGGTTGGTTACGTGATTATCTATGGCTAAATTCCGCACCGTTAATTAATGGTTATAATGCTCAAGGTATGAATGCTCAAGCTGTTTGGGCTTGGATGTTCTTATTTGGACATTTAATTTGGGCAACTGGATTCATGTTCTTAATCTCTTGGCGTGGTTATTGGCAAGAATTGATTGAAACATTGGTTTGGGCTCACGAGCGTACGCCAATTGCGAACTTAGTTCGTTGGCGTGATAAACCAGTAGCTTTATCAATCGTTCAAGCTCGACTTGTTGGTTTAGCGCATTTTACAGTCGGTTTTATCTTTACTTTCGCACCGTTTGTAATTGCCTCGACAACTGGTAAGTTTGGTTAATAGTCCCTTTAAATAAAAATTAGAGAAACTCGTACGAGTTTCTCTGATTTTTTTAGTAAACTTATTACGTTAGTATTGACAACTGATTTCATCCTTAGTATGATTATACATGTAGCTTAGTGAAGACGGGATGTAGCGCAGCTTGGTAGCGCATCTGCTTTGGGAGCAGAGGGTCGCAGGTTCGAATCCTGTCATCCCGATTTTAGAAAATTCAAAAGTCTATATTAGTTTTTTAAATTATTACCGATTTTTTTACCCGTGTTAATTTTTATAGCGCAATAGGCTGATTCCTTAACAGATCATATTTTAATATTTCACGTAATTTCAGTCAGTTTCCGTTTATAATATTGATTTATAAATCTATTGTCAGTTAGTTTAAAAACTTACCCGGGAGATCTAATACATGAGCGAATTTGTCAAACCCTATAACAATGATCCATTTGTAGGTAATCTATCTACACCAGTAACAACTTCAACAGCAACAAAATTATATTTAGGTAATTTACCTATTTATAGAAAAGGTTTATCTGCTCTTATGCGTGGGCTTGAAGTTGGAATGGCACATGGTTATTTTTTAATCGGTCCATTTTATATTCTTGGGCCCATGCGTAATACTGAAAATGCACTTCTTGCTGGCTTACTTTCAGATATTGGACTAGTACTGATTTTAACACTTGGTCTAACTATTTATGGTTTAGCTTCTTTTCAAGACGCTGGACAGCTTGAAGGTTTAGAATCATCAAAAGGGTGGCGAAAATTCACAGGTGGTTTCTTTATTGGTTCTTTAGGGGGTGCTGTCGTGGCTTACCTATTGCTTAATAATATTGCATTTTTTAGCTAATTATCTAAAAAATCAGAAAGAGTTAATCTTTTACAAACTCTTTCTGATTTTTTTAGACCTTATAATACCAGATGTAGATATTATTTGAAGCGCGTTAAATTTATTGCCTGTATAAAGGCAAATGGTTATAACTTTTATTTAATAGTAACTAATTAGCAAACTTAAAACGTAGAAACAACTGATAAGAATCCATATAATTGTTCTTATTGACTTTTGTCTTTCGCTCACGCTTGAGATTATACTTGCTTGATTATTTCCCGATCCTGAAGTTTTTGGATCGGTAGATAATACGAAAAGAATGATTACTATTGTTAGTGCAATCCAAAAGTTTTCGATTATAGTCATTGTACCCGCCTATAATAAGGTTATTCTCCTTGAATTTTTAATAGTCCAAATCCAACACTTAGACCAGTTAGTGTTAATACCCACATAACTCCGGCTACAGTAAAAATTTCTTTAGTCATTGCGTATTATCTTATTTTACTTTTAATAATAAAGTCTGTATATTTAATAATTTAGCTTTTAAGTTATTAGAAGCCATTACGTCCCCAAACTACTAATGCTAGCGAAAAGCTAAACATAACCATTAGAGATGACCAACCTAAGCTTAAGATGTCCATAATTCTTTCTTTTAAAATGGGTTTACTTGCAATATTATATCATTTCTTTTTAGTTGTTTAACTACAATATTTACGAGATACAAGTATTTACTTGGATTAAAAACGATTTCTTACCTGTGCGAGTCAAGCGCCTATTTTTCTGTAGAGGCTAGATTAACGTAAATTTTATTTGTTCTAGGTATATATAATTTTTACATAGGAGAGGATGGGATTCGAACCCACGGTACATCTTACGACGTACATTAGATTAGCAATCTAAAGCTTTCAACCACTCAGCCACCTCTCCAGGTATTTAAGTCCACTTTTAGTATAGTAGCACTTATGAAAAGAGAAAAGTTTTATGTAAATCACGCCCTAGAGGACTTGAACCTCTGACATCAGGTTTTGGAAACCTACGTTCTACCAACTGAACTAAGAGCGCTTCACTAAAATGATCTTACTATACGATACCAACCGAACTTTTTAGAGTCAATTGCGATTGAACAAAATATATAATAAAACATTGTTTGTATTATATACTTTGTGGGTCGAAATTTTACGAGTATTTCCTAATTTTCAATTAAGTAACTCTTACATGTTACCTTGTTTGAAATATAAAAGGAAAATAATAGCAGGTCCTGAAAGGACAACAAGTGTTAATGACGCTAATTGTGCAAAAACTGACCAGTTAATCATATGTTTAAATAATATTTGATATATATATATAAAAGCTTTATAAAACTAAATGTTCTTATGCTTTTAACTTTCCTAAAAGCTATTCTAATAATAACTATATTATAGTACTTAGTCGAATCAATTTTCTTGCTCGTTAAGAATATTGCATTCAATGTTAAGTAATATTATACTAGATCAAAAAAATAATGACTCTATATTAGAGTATCTTTTATGAAAATTTTATCAAAAGGTTTTGATACCCTGGGGTGAAGTCAATGAATGTTGGTTTAAAAACCGACAGTAAAATTGTAACATAAAAGAATAGATTATTGTTGATGTTTAAGGGGAAATAGTATGTTAGTTTCTTGTTATTTAAATAGTTATAGTAAGTGGATATTAAGGAAAAATCAAAAGTATTCGGTGTGACAGTAGTACAGGAATTATTATAGAGTCGGGTCAATTATTACAAAGTCTTAAGAGTTTTAAAATTATATGTTTGAACGTTTTACGGAAAAAGCCATTAAGGTAATAATGTTGGCTCAAGAAGAGGCTAGACGCCTTGGTCACAATTTTGTGGGGACAGAACAAATACTCCTAGGTCTTATTGGCGAAGGTAATGGTGTTGGTCCAAAGATTTTAAAATCCATGGGAGTTAAATTAAAGGACGCCCGTATTGAGGTTGAAAAAATTATTGGTCGTGGTTCCGGGTTTGTTGCTGTTGAAATACCTTTTACCCCGCGTGCTAAACGTTGTTTAGAATTGTCTTTAGAAGAAGCGAGGCAATTAGGTCACAATTATATTGGTACCGAGCATCTACTTCTTGGTTTAATAGTTGAGGGCGAGGGTGTAGCTGCTCGAGTTCTTGAACAATTAGATGTTAACCTGTCAAAGTTACGAACTGAAATTATTCGCTCTTTAGGTGAGAATACAAAAGTTAATTCTGATAGTAATGCGAGTCGTAGTAAATCACCTACTTTGGATGAATTTGGTACGAATCTAACTCAAAAAGCTATTGATGGTAAATTAGATCCAGTAGTTGGTCGTGAAAAAGAAATTGAGCGTGTTATTCAAATTTTAGGACGACGAACAAAAAATAACCCTGTATTGATTGGTGAGCCAGGGGTGGGTAAAACAGCTATTGCTGAAGGATTGGCTCAACGAATTGCAAATCGAGATGTACCCGATACTCTTGAAGGTAAGCTTGTAGTTGCTCTAGATATTGGTCTTTTAATTGCGGGGACAAAATATCGCGGTGAGTTTGAAGAGCGTCTTAAGCGAATTATGGAGGAAGTAGCAGTATCCGGAGAAGTCATTTTAGTAATTGATGAAGTTCATACATTAATTGGCGCAGGTGCGGCTGAAGGTGCAATTGATGCAGCTAATATATTAAAGCCAGCCTTATCTCGAGGCGAATTACAATGTATTGGTGCAACAACGATCGAAGAATACCGCAAGCACATTGAAAAAGATGCGGCTTTAGAGCGTCGTTTTCAGCCCGTAATGGTAAATGAGCCGTCTGTTGACGAAACAATTGAAATTTTATTTGGTTTACGTGATCGTTATGAACGACACCATAAATTGACGATATCGGATGAGGCATTAAATGCAGCGGCAAAATTTGCTGATCAGTATATTGCTGATCGATTCCTCCCTGATAAAGCGATTGATTTAATCGATGAAGCAGGATCTCGGGTTCGATTAATGAGTTTTAGGTTGCCTGCTGTCGCTAAGCAATTAGACGAGGAAAAGCGTGAATTATTAAAATCAAAAGATGCAGCTATTCGAAGTCAAGATTTTGAGTTGGCTGGTAAATTACGTGTACGTGAATTAGAGATTAATGCACAAATTCAGGCTGTTATTTGGAGTTCTAAAGGAGGAGATACGCCAACAGATCAAGATCAAAAAGTTGAAGCTCCAGTTGTAACTGAAGAAGACATTGCACAAATCGTATCTGCGTGGACTGGTGTTCCTGTCAATAAATTAACTCGTAGTGAATCGGATAAGTTATTGAATATGGAAGAAACTTTACATGGTCGTATTATTGGTCAAGATGAGGCAGTAGCGGCAGTTTCAAAAGCAATAAGACGAGCTCGAGTTGGTTTAAAGAACCCGAATCGACCTATCGCAAGTTTTATTTTTGCAGGACCGACCGGTGTTGGTAAAACTGAATTAACGAAATCTTTGGCTTCTTATTTCTTTGGTTCCGAAGATGCGATGGTAAGATTAGATATGTCTGAGTACATGGAACGTCATACAGTTTCAAAATTAATTGGTTCACCCCCGGGTTATGTTGGGTATGATCAAGGTGGTCAGCTAACAGAAGCTGTAAGAAGACGTCCTTATACAGTGGTGCTTTTTGATGAAGTTGAAAAAGCTCACCAAGATGTTTTTAACTTATTACTTCAAATTTTTGAAGATGGCCGTTTAACAGATTCGCGAGGTCGTACAATTGACTTTAAGAGTACACTTCTTATTTTAACTTCTAATATCGGTTCAAAAGTGATCGAAAAAGGTGCTGGTGGCCTAGGTTTTGAATTATCTGAAGATGAAACAGAGTTTCAGTATAGTCGGATTCAGGCACTTGTTAATGAGGAGTTAAAGCAATACTTTAGACCAGAATTTCTAAATCGTCTGGACGAAATTATTATATTCCGTCAATTAACAAAAAACGAAGTTGGTCAAATTGCTGAGCTGATGTTGAAAGACGTTTTCACTCGTATTGCAGCAAAAGGTATTCAGTTAGAAGTAACTGAACGATTTAGGTTACATTTAATTGATAAAGGCTATAATCCAACTTATGGCGCCCGCCCTTTGCGTCGAGCAATTATGCGTTTATTAGAAGATAACTTGGCTGAAGAAGTACTTTCTGAAAAAATCAAGCCTGGTGATATTGCTGTTGTAGATATTGATAGAGATAATAAAGTTAAAATTTTTGTTAGTATTGACACTGATGCCGAATTAAAACACGAGGTTGTTGCTAAATAATAGCCGCATCTAATTTTAAAGGTCTATTGTATTTTTAAAGTGGTATGGAGTGGATTAAAAATAACGATAGATAACACTTTATTATTAAAAAATTTCTGAATCAATTTAATTGACTCAGAAATTTTTTAATCCTTTACGATTTCGCTAAAGCTTGAATTCGAGCTTTGCATTTACGTAATTCGATTGTAGCTTCGATTTTTTCTTTTTTAGTTGCTGCTTCTTCAACTAGTAAAATCGTTTTTTCAAGATCAGCTTGTGCTGTAGTTGCATCAATAGAATCCGCTTCTTCAGCTCCATTACAAAGTACTGTAACTGTATCCTTTTCGACTTCTGCAAAACCTTCCATTAGAACAATAGATGTCCATTTTGATCCAGTTTTTAGTCTCATAACACCGATATCCAAGGCAGTAAGTAAAGGTGCGTGACCTGTTAAAATACCAAGTTGACCTGTACTACTAGGAAGTATTAGCTCTTCCGTATCTGCATCCCAGACAACTTTATCAGGTGTGATTACACGAACGTTTAAACTCATAACTTTTTTTTATTTTAACTTTTCAGCTTTTTCAACAACTTCGGCAAGGTTTCCTACTAGGTAGAATGCCTGCTCTGGGATATCATCTAACTTACCTTCTAATAACTGAGTGAACCCATCGATTGAATCAGCTAGTGATACGTATTTACCAGGTGAACCTGTAAAGATCTCTGCAACAAAGAAAGGTTGTGATAGGAAACGCTCAACTTTACGCGCTCGAGCAACTGTTTGACGATCTTCCTCTGAAAGCTCATCAAGACCTAAAATCGCAATAATATCTTGAAGTTCCTTGTAACGCTGAAGTGTTGATTTGATTCTTTGTGCAATTTCATAGTGCACTTCACCTACAATTGCTGGTTGAAGCATTGTTGATGTAGAATCCAGTGGATCTACTGCAGGGTAAATTCCTTTAGATGCTAATCCTCGAGATAATACTGTAGTTGCATCTAAGTGTGCAAAAGTTGTAGCTGGAGCTGGATCTGTTAAATCATCTGCAGGTACATAAACTGCTTGAATTGATGTAATTGAACCTTCTGTTGTTGATGTGATTCGTTCTTGTAAACCACCCATTTCAGTAGCTAGCGTAGGTTGGTAACCAACGGCAGATGGCATACGCCCAAGTAATGCCGATACTTCGGCACCCGCTTGTACAAAACGGAAAATATTATCAATAAACAATAGAACGTCCTGCTTGTTTACATCACGGAAATATTCTGCCATCGTTAGTGCAGTTAAACCAACACGCATACGTGCACCTGGTGGTTCATTCATTTGTCCGTACACTAGCGCAACTTTAGATTCTGTTAGCTTCTCTTCGTTGATTACCTTAGATTCCTTCATTTCACAGTAAAGGTCATTACCTTCACGTGTACGTTCACCAACACCACCAAAAACTGAAACTCCACCATGTGCTCGTGCAATGTTGTTAATTAGCTCCATGATAAGTACTGTTTTACCTACTCCAGCACCACCAAACAAACCAATTTTTCCACCACGACGGTAAGGAGCTAATAGATCTACTACTTTAATACCAGTTTCAAAAACTGATGGAGCGGTATCTAAATCAGAAAATGCAGGTGCCAGGCGGTGAATTGGTAACGTAGAATCTGATGTACATGGCCCTAACTCATCAACAGGTTCACCTAAAACGTTGAAGATACGGCCTAAAGTTCCTGTTCCTACCGGTACAGAGATTGGCGCACCAGTATCTATTACCTCTGCTCCACGCTTTAATCCATCTGTAGATGTCATTGAAACAGCTCTAACTTTATTGTTACCAAGAAGTTGTTGAACTTCACATGTAATAGATGAACTATCCGAGCTAATAACTAACGCGTTGTAGATCTTTGGTAATTCGCCGTTTGGATATTCTACATCTACTACAGGTCCAATGATCTGTGAAATAAATCCCGTTTTTGAAGTAGTATCAACCATATTGAAGGTTTTTTTATAGTAATTGATTTCAGTTAATAGACAATGTTTCAAAAATTTGTGGATGAATGTTTTTATTAATTCGAGTTAAGAAAACTACAATTTAATAAATTTTTGGAAAAATAAAAAAAAAGTAGTTTGTAGTTTCTTTTATCTAAATCCTACAGCTGCTTGCCATACGAATGCTAATAAAAGAAAAAGTACCGGGATTGCTGGCATTACGTCAACAATTGGACGAAATGCTGCGTATGCCTCGGGTAGATATGATATTAAAAAGTTTACATTCATTTTATTATTACCCCTGTATATAATATTACAAAAAATAAAATACTTACGTAGATTATACATTAGGTGATAAGATAATTACTTGAACTTTTTCTAAAAATTTCTATTTGTATTAGCCGCGATTAATAAAAAAATGTTATAAACTATTCAATAAAGTTTAAATTATTTAATTTAGAGTAAACAATTCTCATGATCGGAATTCTCCAAGTCTTTGTTAGCCTATTAATACTTGTATCGTTTGCGCTAGTGGTTGCTGTACCTGTTATTTTAGCAACTCCAGGTGAGTGGGAAAAATCTCAAGGTATTGTTTGGAGTGGAGCAGGTTTATGGTCAGCATTAGTAATTCTTACGGGAATTTTTAATGTGGTTCCTGCCTAGGCAGATAATATTCTTTAATTACTAATAAAATTATAAAATTCTCATCCTATTCAGGATAAGAATTTTATAATTTACGTCCCATTTTTGAAACCTGGAGATTGTTTATCACACCGAAAACTTTGAATCCCTACTATTCCCAGCGCATGTGCACATAATTTGTCGTCCAGTCTACTTAAAAAATTATCTTTCATTAATTTCCTGCTGGGAACTGACATCAGTTATTAGAAATACCAAGCCACATTTTACTGTTACATATTCGACAAACTTAAAGGAAAATCGGTTTACGGTTAGGTATAATTAAATTAGTTGAAGGGGTACGAGTTATTATCTTCAAGTCTCCCCAGGTAGGATTTGAACCTACGACAAACCGGTTAACAGCCGATCGCTCTACCACTGAGCTACTGAGGAAAATTATAGTTATTCGCATTGGATAGTAATATGATGCCATATTATCAGGGTATCTGTCTACAATTAAATTAATTTTTTTAGAATACTATTCTACGTTATTTTACGTTTGGTGTTTAATCAATTTTCTGTTATAATTTATAGTGAGTACTAATATTAAGCGAGTGTAGCTCAGGGGTAGAGCGCAACCTTGCCAAGGTTGATGTCGCGCGTTCGAATCGCGTCACTCGCTTTTCTATTTTCTTTCATTGTATTTAATATTAAATAAACATTAACTAATGAGGATACTTTAGTATTTACTGTTTTTATTAATCTAAAATAAAGTTAGTTAAAAATATTGAATTCAATATATAATTTGTTGTAAGAGATTGACTTAGTATTAAAGCTGAGTTTTTCTGTTTTTTAAGATTTGTTAATTAAAGAGTAAGAAAGTAAAAAATTTTTCTATAGGAGGAAAAAGTTTATGGCACTACCTTGGTATCGTGTTCATACGGTCGTACTTAACGACCCAGGCCGCTTAATCGCCGTGCACCTAATGCACACAGCACTTGTTGCTGGATGGGCAGGATCAATGGCATTATATGAACTTGCAGTTTTTGACCCTTCTGACCCAGTGTTAAATCCAATGTGGAGACAAGGCATGTTTGTAATGCCTTTCATGGCTCGTCTTGGTGTTACTGATTCTTGGGGTGGTTGGAGTATTACTGGAGAAAGTGTTTCAGATCCTGGTATCTGGAGTTTTGAAGGGGTTGCTTTAACACATATTATCTTATCAGGAATGTGTTTCTTAGCAGCAATTTGGCACTGGGTTTACTGGGATCTAGAGTTATTTAGAGATCCACGTACTGGTGAACCAGCGTTAGATCTTCCAAAAATTTTTGGTATTCACCTATTCTTAGCAAGTTTACTATGTTTTGGCTTTGGTGCTTTCCACGTTACAGGAACATTTGGTCCTGGTATCTGGGTTTCTGATGCTTATGGTGTTACAGGTCGTGTACAAGCAGTTGCTCCAGCCTGGGGTGCAGAAGGATTTAACCCATTTAATCCGGGTGGAATCGCATCTCATCATATCGCAGCAGGTATTTTAGGTCTTCTTGCTGGTGTCTTCCATTTAACGATTAGACCACCACAGAGACTTTACCGAGCTCTTCGTATGGGTAATATTGAAACTGTACTATCGAGTAGTATTTCTGCTGTATTCTTTGCAGCGTTTATTACCTCTGGTACTATGTGGTACGGTGCAGCTACGACTCCAATTGAATTATTTGGCCCTACTCGTTACCAATGGGATAGTGGTTATTTTCAACAAGAGATTGAGCGTCGTGTAGAAAGTTCATTAGGTGAAGGTTTATCATTAAGTCAAGCTTGGTCACGAATCCCTGATAAGTTAGCTTTCTATGATTACATTGGTAATAACCCAGCGAAAGGTGGTTTATTCCGTGCCGGTCCAATGAATAAAGGAGATGGTATTGCAGAAGCTTGGTTAGGTCACCCAGTTTTCCAAGATAAAGAAGGTCGTGAATTAACTGTACGTCGAATGCCAGCTTTCTTTGAAACATTTCCAGTTATTCTTGTGGATAAAGATGGTATCGTTCGTGCCGATATTCCATTCAGACGTGCTGAATCAAAGTATAGTATTGAGCAAGTAGGTGTTAGTACTAACTTCTATGGTGGAAAATTAAATGGTCAAGTATTTACAGATGCTCCGACTGTTAAAAAATACGCAAGAAAAGCACAATTAGGTGAAGTTTTTGAGTTTGATAGAACAACATTAGAATCAGATGGTGTATTTAGAAGTAGCCCACGTGGTTGGTATACTTTTGGTCACGCAAACTTTGCTTTATTATTCTTCCTTGGTCATTTATGGCACGGTGGGCGTACTTTATTCAGAGATGTTTTTGCAGGTATTGGTAGTGAAGTTTTAGAGCAAGTTGAATTTGGTGCATTCCAGAAACTTGGTGATAAGACTACTAAGAAGCAAGGTGTCGTTTAAGATTAATAATTAATAGTTAAATTATGGAAGCGTTAGTATATACTTTCTTACTAATTGGAACATTAGTTGTAATCTTCTTTGCAATTTTCTTTAGAGATCCTCCAAGAATTGTTAAGAAGTAAAAAAATGAATACATCGTATTAGGCGAAAAAAATCATTCACGATTGTGAATGATTTTTTTTCTAGTCTTCATGTTCTTCGAAGGGATCGCGTAATTCTTTTGCAGCTGGGCCAAAGGCAGTAAAAATTGAGTACCCTGTGATACCCAGAAGTAAACCAGAAATGAAAATACTTAATATTTTTGCACTTTCCATAAAAAATAATATTCGATAAGTTACTCGTAAATAGAAAACTTTGTTTATAATATACATTATGAGTAATATTATAAACTAGTATTATATAATCTAATTCTCTTGAACTTAAAATTATGGCACTAAGAACGCGATTAGGAGAAATTTTACGACCACTTAATGCAGAATACGGTAAAGTAGCTCCAGGTTGGGGAACGACACCTGTTATGGGCTTTTTTATGGCTATGTTTCTATTATTTTTAGTTATCATCTTACAGATTTATAACTCTTCAATTATTCTCGAGAATGTTGATGTTGATTGGGTAACTACATAGTAGTTCGCCTTAAGAGATAGGTTGCATACTATATAAGTATGTAACCTACTTAAATTCCAGTAAGGCCGATTAGTCTCGATATATCGATTTTAAATTTTACATATTTTTAGAAAAAATTACGGTAATATTGAATTAAATTTATAAATAGACTGCTAAACTATAATTAGTAAATTATTAATTTTGCAAAACACTAAGTTAAATTATGTCTCACAATGTAAGAGTTTACGATACTTGTATTGGTTGTACTCAATGTGTTCGTGCGTGTCCGTGTGATGTTTTAGAAATGGTTCCGTGGGACGGTTGTAAAGCAGGGCAAATCGCCTCAGCTCCTCGGGCAGAAGATTGTATTGGTTGTAAGCGTTGCGAAACGGCCTGCCCTACAGACTTTTTAAGTGTACGTGTTTATTTAGGTAGTGAAACTACACGTAGTCTTGGTTTAACATATTAAACTAATTCTAATAAAACATATATTCAAAAGGATACGCCGGGAAAATGAAAGTTAAAAAGTTTGTAAAGAAACTAAATTTTTAGTTTCTCTACAAATACAAGAGTGATGCTTCTCGAAAAAATTCTTACAAGCACACTAAAACACTATTAAGCGCTTAGCTTATCTACTGCCTCGCCTGCTAGTCTACCCGGGACTGTAAACAGTGTTTATAGGGTCGGCTTCATGCATTCCTGAAGCTACTCCAGCACAAATATCAACACCATGTAAACACATCATTGCTTTTTGTTCCCAACCCATACTACTGTCTGGAAAAGATAAAAAGATATCCATATTTACTCCTATTTTGCAAAAAATTTGCATTAACAGAGATTGTTTGTTAAATTGTATAATGTAATATTGCGGTCGTGGCGAAATTGGTAGACGCACTAGATTTAGGTTCTAGCGGGTATTCCCATGAGAGTTCGAGTCTCTCCGACCGCATTTTTGAATCTCATTGGATTATATAATTTTATTCAATCGATCCAGTTCTAGAGTTTAATACATTAGTATCGATTTCGGTGGTATAGTTTTAACCTTCAATGTTTGACTTATTTGACTTATGTTTAAAATTTAGATTTTGAAATTAAATAATTAAATTTAAATGTATAGACCAAATTCTTTATCGGGTAGTAATTTTTAGATTACAAGATTCTATATAACAATTGAAAAAACGTCGTAAATACCCGCGTTAAAGATCTGGAAATCAATGCTTTTAGTAACTAAATGTCTAAATTGTTCAATATACTCAATTCAATTTTGTTTGATGGTGTAGCTTTAATCTCAGACTTATTCCTTGACTGCGAATTATTGGAAGTTGACCCATTGTTAAGAGAGGATTATTAAATATTCAAAGAAGAATTAATAAATTACGTGAAAAAACTTTGTTAGAAATAAAAGAGTGTTAAGTTTAAGTAAAGAATGGGAAGGCTGGAAGGAAGGAAGGTTAAAACGATTCTTCCATATTCACCATTGATTGCTGAAAGTATATTTAAGTATCTTAGCGAACTGCAGTAGAGCTTTGTTTTTTATTTACCGTAACTACTTATAGTAACTGTTGGGGGTAGAGGGACTTGAACCCTCACGACCAATTGATCAACAGATTTTAAGTCTGTTGTGTCTACCATTCCACCATACCCCCACTATTTTTAAGGCGACACCCAGATTCGAACTGGGGATAGAGGATTTGCAATCCACTGCCTTACCACTTGGCCATATCGCCTTGAAAGAAACTATAATATATAATATAAGTTATATCTTGATAAAAGTAAAAGAGATAAAGCAACTTATTTTAGGTTGACCCAGCGAGTACTCTAGTATAATCTTAGTCTAAGAGCTGCGGGTATAGTTTAGTGGTAGAACCTTAGCCTTCCAAGCTAATGATGGGAGTTCGATTCTCCCTACCCGCTTTTAAGTTTATATAAAGTATTTGTACTTTCATTACTTAGTTTCTGATAAATTTATTACTGCTTTGATATTTGGATTAGCAGCGTGTATGACTTTATAGCACTAGAGTTTACTTTTTAATCTTAACAGTGGGTCACATAATGTTATTTTTTATTAGGAATTAAAGAGTTAGCAGTAGAAATTTTTTATTGAACCTTTTTTATAGAAAGATTAAATAAATAACGATACAATGTTAAAATTGTGTTTAGTTAAATTATTAATTACGTTAGAGTAAAAGTAATAAAAATATGACAGCATCTTTTTTACCGTCGATTTTAACACCAGTTGTTACACTTGTTTTTCCAGGTTTGTGTTTTGCACTATTTTTTGTATTAATTGAACAAGAAGAAGTAGTTTAGTTACTTAAAATAGGAATATTCAGTTAAATTATTAAAATTAGTTTTTAATTTAGTTGAAATTCCTATTATTTTATAGTTGAGAAATTTTTTAATTATTTAAGTTAATGGATATTCAATCAAATTTAGATAATTTAATTTTTGCGAATTTGTTATTTGTAACAATAGTTTGTTGGGCAAGTTTAGTTTTTCCGAAATTTAAATTTTTATCCAAATTAGGATTTTACGGTAATTGTTGTGCCAGTTCTTGTCTTTTCATTCTATTAGGTTCAAGATGGTTAATATCTGGTTATTTCCCGTTAAGTAACTTATACGAATCTTTAATGTTCTTAGCTTGGGGAATAACATCATTAGGGGTCATTATTGAAGACCGTTCAAAAGTTTCCATTATCGGGTCTATTAGTACACCAATATCCTTGTTTGTTACTGGGTTTGCAAGTTTATCATTACCTGAGGCAATGCAATCGCCTTCTTCCCTAGTACCTGCATTAAAATCTAATTGGTTAATGATGCATGTTACTGTTATGATGCTAAGCTATGCTAGTTTATTAATAGGTTCACTTTTAAGTATCTTTTTCCTAGTCCTTGTTAACAACAAAAAGGAGAAGGTTTCAATTCAAGGTAGTTCATATGGTAGTCAATCTGTATCAAATTCCCGTTTTACTGAAAATATAGCATTTTATAAAACAGAAACTACGGAAAATTATTCCAATCTACTTTCGGCGGATAACGTTACGGTCAGTAACACAATAAGTCCCAGATTAACTCTTTTAGAAAGTATTGATAATTTAAGTTATAGGACAATAAGTTTTGGATTTCCATTGTTAACTGTTGGTATTATAGCTGGAGCAGTATGGGCAAATGAAGCTTGGGGTTCATATTGGAGTTGGGATCCTAAGGAAACTTGGGCTTTAATTACATGGTTAGTTTTTGCTTCTTATTTACATGCCCGAATTACAAAATCTTGGCAAGGTGAAAAGCCTGCTTTAATAGCTTCTGCAGGTTTTGTTGTTGTTTGGATTTGTTATCTTGGGGTTAATTTTCTTGGTCAAGGTTTACATACCTACGGACAAATATAGTAAATTTAATATTTAACGATTTGGTACTTCATTGTTTTAAACTAATTTGAGCTATCACTTTTTTTATGAGTAACATTGTTAGAATTAAAAAAAAATTAGAAAAAAGGCTAAACTCGTTATATAATTTTATACAAGTTATTTGTTACTACAAAGTAAACAATTTTATATTCACTCTTCGTAAGTTAATTAACTTAGAGAAGAAAATATTTTTACCTCTCTTCTGAAGTAAAAGTAATTGATTTTAAGTACAATAGGAGAAAGAATCGTGTCAGGTGGTTCAACAGGAGAAAGACCGTTTTCAGATATTATCACAAGTATTCGTTATTGGATTATCCACAGTATTACAATCCCTGCGTTATTTGTTGCAGGATTTCTTTTTATTAGTACAGGATTAGCGTACGATGTTTTTGGTACGCCAAGACCTAATGAATACTTCACACAAGATCGTCAACAAATTCCATTAGTAAATGACCGTTTCAGTGCTAAGCAGGAATTAGAAGATTTAACAAAAGGCCTATAAAAGTAGAAAAACATGTTAGAGGTATAAATGATCAATACAAATCAACCAATCGCATATCCTATTTTCACTTTTCGTTGGCTTACAATACATGCATTAGCAGTACCAACAGTATTTTTTCTTGGTGCTATTACGTCAATGCAATTTATTCAACGATAGGAGATATTTTTAGATGAGTGCACCGAATCCTAATAAACAACCTGTAGAGTTAAATAGAACTTCATTATTTTGGGGGTTACTTTTAATTTTTGTTTTAGCCGTACTATTTTCAAGTTATTTCTTTAATTAAGTGGAATAGACAGGTTAGAATTATTTCAATATTAAAATAATTTTTTGAGGAGATTGTAAAGATGAGTGATGCTGGACGAGTACCACTTTGGATGGTAGCAACGATTGGAGGGCTTGCTGCTCTTGGTTTACTGACTTTATTTTTCTTTGGCGCTTATTCAGGCTTAGGATCTTCATTGTAAACTACAATTGTTGTAAAAATATTAGTTCTTATAAAAAAGAATGCACTGGAAATATTCTTAGTGCATTCTTTTTTGTCTTGTTAAGTTTTACTGCGATAAAATGTAAATTGGGTGATTCAAGCTAACTTGCTACGGAATCTCCTAATAAATTTGGCGATTTCCAGGATAATCGAGAAAAGCATACCCCAAAGGATTTATCATTGAGTATACTAAATTTAGATTTTAACCCGAGATCTTTTATTTCTTGCTCTATGTCCTTGTCAGCATTATTGCAAGATAAGATTTCCAACATGAACTCATATGAGTTCATGTATGAGCCATCAATTAAGATCGATTTTAATTGGGAAAATTTACTTCTCCAGTAGACTCAAAAAGGTGATGACGTATAACTTTGACTTTATTTTTAGTACCCCCAGGGGAATTCGAATCCCCGTTACCTCCGTGAAAGGGAGATGTCCTAGGCCTCTAGACGATGGGGGCTACTTTTATCTGTACATAATTATAGTATATGTAGTACAGTTATTTGTCAATACCCACTTCTTAGAAATTATTAGTATTTAATAATTAGAGAATTAAAAAATTGAATTATTTTTCTTCTTCTGGCCATAATAGATTTAATTTATTATCAAAAGATGAAGAAACGAGAAACATGTCTAAAATTTCGCGTTTAAAAATTTTTATTGAACTAGCGTAATACCGTTTAGGGTTAACGATGATCGATAATGTTCGACTAATAGTTATATCCTTAATTTTAGCCCAATGGATGATATTAAGTTCTAGTTCTTTAGAAATGGCTGAAACTGATACAAATGCTGCTCCTAAGCCAGATTGAACGGCATTTTTAATTGCTTCAATTGAATTTAATTCCATTTCAATTTTAAATTGACGGCTATCAATCCCGTTTTCGATTAAAGTATTTTCAATTACATTTCGAATTGTTGATTGTGTATTCAAAGCAATAAATTTTAAACGGTATAGATCTTCTTTTTGGATATATTCTAATGAGGCAAAAGGGTGTGAAGTTGGTAGGATAAGCGCAAGCTCATCTTCGGCGTATGAAGTGATATCGAGTGTTGACTGAAGATTTTTTGGAATTTCACCCCCAACTATAGCTAAATCGATTTGTCCTTTTGCTACGCCCCAGGCGATGCGGCGAGTTGAGTGAACTTGTAATTCAATTGCAATTTGAGGGTATTTATGTCGAAAAATACCAATTAATCGAGGCATTAGATATGTTCCTGTTGTCTGACTGGCGCCAATAATTAATATACCCGATTGTAATGTTTGTATTTCTTCTAAACCTCGGCATGTTTCTTCACACAAATTAAGTATTCTGTCACTGTACTTTAATAGTAGCTGACCAGCTTCAGTTAATCGCGCTTGTCGCTTATCTCGGTAGAAAATCGGTGTATTTAATTGTCGTTCAAGATTTTGAATTTGAAGGCTGACAGCTGGCTGCGAAATATATAATTTCGTTGCGGCTTTTTTAAAACTTCCCTCAATTATGATTGTCTGTAAAATTTTTAATTGATCCAGTGTAAATGGTAAATTTGACATTAATAATTCTTAAAAACTGAGGAATATTTTTTGTAAGTACTTCATTTATAATAGTAATCGACTAATTACGTATTAAAAAAAGTGATAAGTATAGAAGGGACTATTTTCGATAGTCCGATAAACGTTGTATAATATTAAATAGATTTATTATTTAATTGAGGTTTTAGTTTACATGGATACAAGACTTGCAATCGTTGCACTTCCGATTTTAACAGCAGCTTCATGGGCATTATTTAATATTGGTCGTTTAGCTCTTCAGCAATTAAAGCGAATGGCTTAATTTAAAAATATTGTTTGTAGAGAAACTAAAAATTTAGTTTCTTTACAAACTTTTAAACTTTCATTCCTATGGCGTACCTTTTTTATTTTTACGGCTTAGAAAACTACCCAATATTGTCTTTACAGGGTTGGTTGAATTTTTATTTAAATCTATTAAATCAATTTCTTGTCCTTCTAAACGGCGTGCAGTATTTTCAAAAGCTGCGCCAGGAAACGATAATTTATCATCTAGTACAAGTGGTTCACCCCGATTTGAGGCAATAATTACTTGTTCGCTATCTGGTATTGTACCCAAGATTGGAATACCTAAAATATTTTGAATATCTGTTATAGACATCATCTCATCGCTTTTAACCATTTTTGGTCGAATACGATTGATAATTAGTTTATTATTCTTGATACCTTGAGCAATTAAGAGTCCAATGACTTTATCAGCGTCTCTAATTGAAGGTACCTCTGGTGTAACGACAATTATAGCTTCTTTTGCAGGTTCTATGGCAGTTTGAAAGCCTTGATCAATTCCAGCCGGACTATCAATTAAAACAAAGTCATATTTATCACTGACTAAATTAATCAGCTCTTGTATTTGTGATTTTGTAAATGGGCTTTTGGACTGACTTGAACATAATGGAAAAAATGTTAATTGAGGTTGTCGTTTGTCTTGTATTAGGGCTTGTTCTAATCGACACGTTTTATTTAATACATCTTGTCCAGTATATATTACGCGATTTTCTAGACCTAACAACAGATCTAAGTTGCGTAGTCCTACATCCGCATCAACTAACAGTGTTTTATGCCCTAAACGTGCTAAGGCCATTCCCAAGTTGGACGTTGTGGTCGTCTTACCTACACCCCCTTTTCCCGAAGTAACAACTATAACACGAGCCATAATAAGTATTGTTTTCCAGCTATTAATTAATAATTAAAAGATTTAATATTAGATAGATTATATCACTAGATGAATTATTATCTTTTTGTAGTTTTAATTAAATTGTATTTTAGATAAATTAGTTTTTAAATTTAATTTCGTTTATACTAGTTAGTAGTTAAGTTTCTGAATTAATAGTATGTTAAGTTACGTTTAACATTTTACTTTTTTAATTAAGAACTAATGTCACCAGGTATTTTTTGACGGTTATTCTTATTCTCGTCAAATAGTTAAGAAAAATTTAATTATTCGTTTTAAAACTGATTAAAATGGTTTCCACAGAAAATATTGTTAAAACAAACGTTGAACGACCTGTCTTTCCTTTCACAGCGATCATTGGGCAAGAAGAAATGAAGCTTGCATTGATTTTGAATGTAATTGATCCTCGAATTGGTGGGGTAATGATTATGGGCGATCGAGGGACTGGAAAATCGACTACTATTCGTGCAGTTGCAGACCTACTTCCTGAAATTCAAGTTGTTGCCGGGGATGCGTTTAATTCGTCACTAACTGATTTTGAATTAATGAGTGAAGATGTTAAGTCAGTTGTGGTAAATGATGGTAAATTAGAGGCTGATTATAAAAAGGTTCCAATGATTGATTTACCCTTAGGTGCCACAGAAGATCGTGTGTGTGGAACAATTGATATCGAAAAAGCTCTTACAGAGGGAATAAAAGCTTTTGAACCAGGTCTTTTAGCTAAAGCTAACCGTGGTATTTTATATGTTGATGAGGTAAACTTACTAGACGATCACCTAGTGGATATTTTATTAGACTCGGCTGCTTCCGGGTGGAATACTGTTGAGCGTGAGGGAATTTCTATTCGTCACCCCGCTCGATTTGTTCTGGTAGGTTCTGGTAATCCTGAAGAGGGTGAATTACGTCCTCAACTTTTAGATCGTTTTGGTATGCACGCTGAGATTAGAACAGTGCGTGATCCAGAAACTCGTGTACAAATTGTGGAACAACGTAGTAACTTTGATAGTGATCCCGAGACAGCCTTAAATGCTACCCGCGCTGATCAGGAGGCTCTAAAAACAAAGATTCTTGATGCTCAAAATCGTTTATCTAGTGTTGATTTACCTTTGGATTTACGTGTTAAGATTTCACAAGTTTGTGGAACACTTGATGTAGATGGTCTTCGTGGAGATATTGTAACAAACCGTGCAGCAAAAGCGTATGCAGCCTACAATGAGCGCAGTGAGGTAACAGTGGAAGATATTGAAAACGTTATCACGTTATGTCTTAGACATAGATTAAGAAAGGATCCATTAGAATCCATTGATTCGGGAGATAAAGTTCAAAGCGTATTTGAGGAAGTTTTTAGATAGTATTACAATAAAAATGGGCCCAGTAGGATTCGAACCTACATTAGAGACTTAGAAGGTCCCTGTCCTAATCCCTTAGACGATGGGCCCAATGGACAAATTAATCTATATCGGTTATTATTGGGCGGTATAGGATTTGAACCTATGACCACCTGCTTGTAAGGCAGGCGCTCTACCACTGAGCTAACCGCCCTTATATGATATATAGTATATGTAATGCTTATATTTAGCAAATACTTCGTTAAATTTAATCTTATTTCACTATTATTTTTTTTATTTTCATGTGTGAAGTAGTACTGTGTATTGCAGCATTATTAACAATACGATCTTAAACTTTAGGAGTTAATTAATACATTTTTATTAGACTATGGGACTAAATTTGAATCATTATTTTTCAACAAACCAATTATTAGAGGTTGGGAAAGTTCTACCTAGCAGTGGAGCTAAGGAATCAGATGTTGTTTACTTCTTGGAAGATTTATATACTTACCCTCCTAAAATTAAAATTCAATGGAATCAATTAGATTTAGTGGAGGAATCTGATAAATTATCACCAAATAAAATTATTAATCATCCACCTCACAAATCGTTCTTCGGGGTTCGTGATTATATGGATAAAGTAACATCTTTTGATGTTTACAGTAAAAAAATAAAGTCTTTGAAGCAAACGTTAAAAGATGTTCCAGTGTATGTAATTGTAAATGGAAGAACTGAGATAGTTGTAGCATCCACGAGATCTAAAAAATTCCATTCTCATGCTGCTCTAAGTTCGGGTTTTAATCTCGAAAAGGGCAGTGTTCAGGAAACTGATGTAGCACAAAAATCTTTTTCTAAGAGTAAAGCTTATAAACGTACTTTAGACAAAGCACTTTCAACTAAATCAAAAAAGTTTGGTTTCATATTTCTTGATCCCACTGAGGCGCAAATATACTTGGACACAATGGTAGCGCGTTCCGAAAGAAGATCCCATCTTAGACGTGATCATAGTATTGATAAAGTTGGTTTATCAATACATTGTATTGGTCTGGACACTGCCTATAGTTTATTAGCACGATCTGCTTCTAATGTAGATTTCCGCTTTGTCCCAAGCCTTACCGAACTTAGAGCATTATTAGAACATAGTAGTCAAGGAGATACTAATAGTGAATTAGGTGTTAATGAACGACAATTAGGACAAACTTTGTCAGGGAAGGCTCTGTCGATAATAAGCGCCCCCCAATATAATTCTACTTTTAAAGGTGTACCAATTTATATTGTGGCGTTAAAAGATAAGTCACGAAACCTTTTCTCGAAGTTGGGTGTTGATATTAGCGATCTCAGAAATAGTTTACATGGTGCCTTTATTTCTGGGTCTGATACTATTATTCGTCCATCGAGCTTAGAGGGCAATTATAGAAGAGATAAAGAAAAGCTAAAATTTGAAGCTTTACAGGATTCTCAAAAGGTTAAGAGGTCATCAACTAATTATATTTTCTTTGATAGAGAACAAGCTCGTGAGTTTGGCGAGAAGTATTCTTACCGTATGGTTTCACCAATTTATACGTATAATTTAGAAGATTTTCTTGAATTGTCGGAAGAATCACTCGTACTAAACACGGATGTTACTAAATCTTTTCTTAATAGTAAGCAGCCAACTTATTTTATTCCTTCCAAGCGATCTATTAAAACTTTAGAGCAATATGATAATAGGCCAAAAGATTCATTACGTAAATCAATTAACGTTTGGGGAAGACGTAAACTTAGTAAGTTATATTGGTTCCGAACTAATTATTTAGGCCTTATTCTGAGAGGCTATAGAATTTAAAAATAGGCCTTTTGATAATAACAAAATCTTATTCTTCATAATGTAATGTGTTCGTGAAAGTAAAAATTTTTGAACAATTACATAATTAATTGAATTTGATAAGTTAGTTTCTTGTGCTATTACCCAAATTTAAATTAAAAATAGTTCTTTTAATTGACAAATTATATTTTCTATTTTAATTTTGTATACGTTTGTAGGCGTTAAATTTGGGGTTGTTTTGGATTCGACATTTTTTGTTATCGTGTTAATTTAACTATGGCTTATAAAGTCGTAATTTTTTATAATAAATGCAAACAATATTTGTAACTTTAATTCAAAATTAGCATTCGCATAATTTTTTAGAATTAGTCATAAAATCTTCGTACGTTTTATGAAATTTTAATAATAAGGCGCAAGTTAAATTCAAAAATCTTGTAGAGTTTTAATGCTAGTATCTAATACATTGTTATTTTTTGTTGCAGGTAAGTTAACATCGCTAGTTAAATGGACGTGGGTTCAAATCCCACCAACTCCATTAATTTGATCCATAAGCATCTGTAGCCAAGTGGTCGAAGGCATCAGACTCATAATCTGCTTCTCATAGAGACGTCGCTGGTTCGAACCCAGCCAGATGCAATTCTAGTTCCACTCATTATTTATGTACCAATTTGTTAATAACAAGGCTTAGAGGGACTCGAACCCTCCCCTCCCAGAACCGGAATCTGGTGCTCTATCCACTGAGCTATAAGCCTATAAGCTTTCGGTCCTAACGACATACCATGATCTTTTATTCTACTTTGCTGTTTTATTCATAGAATTTTGCCACTCGTTCATAATTGTTGCTGTTGCATTTAAAAGTTGAGCTTTTTCTTTCGTTAGAATCCATGGTTTAGTTTCTAACTCTTGTCGAATCTGGTCCCACGTATCACTTTTTGGCCAAAAAAAGTAGTCTGTCAATGGAATTTGTTCTCCAGCTTGAATCTGATCTATTGCAATTCCTAGTTCATTTTCTAACCAAAGTATATTTAATTTAAATCTTGGTGCCATTATTGTTCATTAATTACATTTGTTCAAAAATCTTTGCTTTGACAAAAATATTGTGAACTGTCTCTGTTGGTTGTGCACCTTGCTTTAATCGTTTTATGATTGGTTCAAATTTTAAATGTGTTTCATCTGTTAGTGGATTATAAAATCCTAGTTCTTCAATGGCTTTACCATCTCTTTTAACGCGACTATCCATTGCTACAATTCTATACGATGGTCTTTGCTTTCGTCCGTATCGTTTAAGTCGAATCTTTATCATAAAGTAAATACTTGTGTTTAAACAATTAACAATTTTATTAATTAGGCTGTTAATTTTAGGCGCCCTTTTTTGCGTCTTGCGTTGATAACGCGACGTCCTGTTTTTGATTTCATACGGGCGCGAAAGCCAGAAACTCGAACTTTTTTTAATCTAGTTCCATGCAGTGTTCGTTGGGTCATTTGTTATTAATAGATAAATTAATATATATATAGGTTACCAGCTTGATTTCTTAAGGCCCGGAATTATACCTTCATGTGCCATTTCTCTTACTACATGGCGCGATAATCCGAAGTCTCGGTAAAATCCACGACTTCGACCTGTAACCCAACAACGATTACGGTGTCGTACTGCTGATGAATTTCGAGGTATCTTTTCGAATTTTTTATAAATTTGAAGTTTTACTTTGTACCCGTCGCTGCTATTAAGTTGTTGTTTTAAAACTTCACGTTTAGTTTCGTACTTTGCTATTAGATTTTCACGCTTTATTTCGCGCTGAATCATACTTTGTTTAGCCATTTTTATTTATAATACCTTATGATACTTGTAACATATAATATGTTTAACATTTGTTAAACGCCCGAGCAGTTTAGTCTTCGTAGACTAAAAGTAAACTCCTTTTCTAATTTTATTGCATTGCTGTTTATTAGTCAAAAAATTAAGTTCTTATATTTTAATTAATTTTTCGGGTTCAAAAATAGTTCTTGAAAACGTGTACTTTTTGAATTTAAATAAAATCCTAGTTCATGAACCAAAAAAACGATAATTTTATTGATAAAACATTTACGGTACTAGCCGACGTATTAATTAAGGTATTGCCCGCAACAAAAGATGAGAAAAAAGCTTTTTCTTATTATCGTTATGGTATGTCAGCTCAATCCAATGGTGATTATGCTGAGGCATTAGAAAATTATTATGAAGCTTTAAAGTTAGAAGAAGATCCTTATGATCGAAGTTATATACTCTACAATATTGGTTTAATCTACGGTAATAATGGAGATTATTCAAAAGCACTTGAATACTATCATCAAGCATTAGATTTAAACTCAAAAATGCCACAAGCATTAAATAATATCGCAGTTATTTACCATTATCAAGGTACCAAAGCCTCTGAAAAAAAAGAATTTGAAATAGCAAAAGATATGTTTGATAAAGCTGGGGATTATTGGAAAAATGCGATCCGATTAGCTCCAAATAACTATATTGAAGCTCAAAATTGGTTAAATATAACTGGAAAATTAACGGATAATTTGAGTTAACTTTATAAAAAATCTTTAATATTGATACTATAATGTATGTAGACTGTAATGATATGTAAAACTTAATTTTTTTTAATCTTGGCGTTTATTTAAATTATTGCCAATAAATATAAAATTGATGCAAGTTTACTTTTACTAATTTTAAAAAATAATAAATATGACTATTGCAATCGGACAAAAGCAAGATCGTAGCGTATTCGATCTTATTGATGACTGGCTAAAGCGTGATAGATTCGTTTTCGTTGGTTGGTCAGGCTTACTTCTTTTCCCTTGTGCTTATCTAGCCGTAGGTGGTTGGTTAACAGGAATTACATTTGTAACTTCATGGTACACACACGGTTTAGCAAGTTCATTCCTTGAAGGATGTAACTTCTTAACAGCTGCAGTATCTACTCCAGCAAATAGTATGGGTCACTCGTTACTATTATTATGGGGTCCTGAAGCGCAAGGTGATCTTACTCGTTGGTTCCAAATTGGTGGACTTTGGACGTTTGTTGCCTTACACGGATCATTTGGTGTAATTGGTTTCTGTTTACGTCAATTTGAGATTGCTCGTTTAGTAGGTATTCGTCCTTACAATGCAATCGCATTCTCAGGTCCTATTGCTGTATTTGTTACAGTATTCCTAGTATACCCTCTAGGTCAAGCAAGTTGGTTCTTTGCGCCAAGTTTTGGAGTTGCTGCTATTTTCCGTTTTCTTCTTTTCTTACAAGGTTTCCATAACTGGACTCTTAACCCATTCCACATGATGGGTGTAGCTGGTATCCTTGGTGGAGCTCTTTTATGTGCAATTCACGGTGCAACTGTTGAAAACACATTATTTGAAGATGGTGATGCTGCGAACACTTTCCGAGCGTTCACTCCAACACAGTCAGAAGAAACATATTCAATGGTAACGGCAAACCGATTCTGGTCACAGATTTTTGGTGTTGCATTCTCTAACAAGCGTTGGTTACACTTCTTCATGTTATTTGTTCCTGTAGCAGGTATGTGGACAAGTGCAATCGGTATTGTTGGTTTAGCGCTTAACCTACGTGCATATGACTTCGTATCTCAGGAGCTTCGTGCTGCTGAAGATCCAGAATTTGAGACTTTCTATACTAAGAACAACCTTCTAAATGAAGGTATCCGAGCTTGGATGGCTGCTCAAGATCAACCTCACGAAAACTTTATCTTCCCTGAGGAGGTTCTACCACGTGGAAACGCCCTTTAATACTGTTATCGCAGGCCGTGATATTGAATCTACAGGATTCGCTTGGTGGTCTGGTAATGCTCGTCTAATTAACGTTTCAGGAAAGCTTTTAGGTGCACACGTTGCACACGCTGGTTTAATGGTATTTTGGTGTGGTGCTATGACATTATTTGAAGTAGCTCATTACATCCCAGAGAAGCCACTTTACGAGCAAGGTTGTATCCTTATTCCTCACTTAACAACTCTAGGTTGGGGTGTTGGACCAGGTGGTGAAGTTATTGACACATACCCGTTTTTTGTTGTTGGGGTTTTACACCTGATTTCATCTGCTGTATTAGGTTTTGGTGGAGTATATCACTCACTAATTGGTCCAGATACATTAGAAGAATCATTCCCATTCTTTGGTTATGATTGGCGTGATAAGAATAAAATGACTACAATCCTTGGTATTCACTTAGTTTTACTAGGTATTGGTTGTTTCTTATTAGTAGCAAAAGCTTGTTTTGTTGGTGGACTTTATGATACATGGGCTCCAGGTGGAGGCGATGTTCGTGTTGTAACTGCACCAACATTAAACCCGTTAATCATTTTTGGTTACGTTCTTAAATCGCCTTTTGGTGGTGACGGATGGGTAATTAGTGTAAATAACCTTGAAGATATTGTAGGTGGTCACATTTGGTTAGGATTCCTTTGTATCGTAGGTGGAATTTGGCATATTTTAACTAAGCCATTCGCTTGGGCTCGTCGTACATTTGTTTGGTCAGGTGAGGCTTACTTATCATATAGTCTTGCTGCACTTAGTGGAATGGGTCTTACAGCTGCAGTTTTTGTTTGGTACAACAATACAGCTTATCCAAGTGAGTTTTTTGGTCCTACTGGTCCAGAGGCTTCTCAATCACAGGCATTTACTTTCTTAGTACGTGACCAACGTTTAGGTGCTAATGTAGCTTCAGCGCAAGGTCCTACTGGTCTAGGTAAATATCTAATGCGATCGCCAAGTGGTGAGATTATCTTTGGTGGAGAAACAATGCGTTTCTGGGATATGCGAGCTCCTTGGGTGGAGCCATTACGTGGTCCTAACGGCCTAGATTTAAATAAGATCCGTAATGATATTCAGCCATGGCAAGAGCGTCGAGCAGCTGAGTACATGACACATGCTCCTTTAGGTGCGTTAAACTCAGTAGGTGGTGTAGCAACTGAGATTAACTCGGTTAACTATGTATCACCTCGTTCGTGGTTATGTTGTTCTCATTTCTTCCTAGGATTCTTCCTATGGGTAGGTCACCTTTGGCACGCTGGTCGTGCAAGAGCAGCTGCTGCTGGTTTTGAAAAAGGTATTAACCGTGAGAATGAGCCAGTATTATCAATGCGTCCTCTAGATTAATTCTTTTAAATAAGAGTATCTATTATTACGTATTAGTTTGGTAGAGTTATAGGACCTAAATTTATTTTTTCTAAATTATAAAAAATAGGTCCTATAACTCTATTTTATAAGACAACACAGATGGGTCTTTATTAAATTTTTATTCAATTTATAACTAATTAAACTAATTATTAAAAAGTTTTGAATAAGGAGTATCCAAGTTATATCATTAGAGTGTAAGATTCTTGCAACTTTGGTGAGCTATTACCCTTTTATAATGCTGGTGGCCCGCGATAGAGTTATTCAATTACGTTAGAACACTTCAAAATATTTTTAAAAGTTTCACCAAGAAGGGTTTAAAATAGTGTTAGATCCAATATAGCCTGAAAAATTATAAAAGCTAGTAAAAGAAAGAAATAAACAAAGTTAAAAGTTTGACTTTAGGGCTAAAGGGTGGTAAGTTATATTTGCATACATACAAGTAGGGCTTGTAGCTCAGTGGACTAGAGCACGTGGCTACGAACCACGGTGTCAGGGGTTCGAATCCCTTCTTGCCCAATTGTAACTATTAAAGATTGATGCTTTACAGTAGAACCCTTTAAATATAGCTTTTAGACCCTTGACAAAAAGAAATAAAGCACGCTATAATATAGTACATTACTTGGAGAGGTGGCAGAGTTGGTCGATTGCGTCTGATTTGAAATCAGATGAAGTGCAAGCTTCCGTGGGTTCGAATCCCACCTTCTCCGATTTAAAGTTAGCTACTTGTACGGTCTATTACAAACTTAATAGGTAATGTGATTTTTACAATCAATTTTGTCTCATTCTGTTTTTTGATTTAGGGTAGGTCTAATCGTTTCTATTTGTCTTAATTAACAGCTATATTTAGCTTGCAATAGTTTGTGAGTTGAATGTAGCTATACTCTATGAAATTCACTTATGTCTATTAATATATATATTATATAAAAAACCTATACGATCTTCAAAAAATCGTATAGATTTTTTTAGCCAACGATCCGACAAAACGTCTGTTCGGAGTTGTTCGTTTAAGTAATCCGTTAAGATTACTTCATATCTTACCGAAGCTATGCTTGACCCGTTCTTATCGCGTAAGTTATTAATAAGTTTGTGGGTATGTATTTTCCGATTAATATAAAGAAGATCCTTTACGCTCGGGTATTCTGACTAACATCTTGAATGGTATAGAACTACCATGCTTGTAAGATTTTATAATTTTGATTGGGGTGGTAGGGTTCGAACCTACGCATCGCGGAGTCAAAGTCCGCTGCCTTACCACTTGGCGACACCCCATAATTAATACAAAAAATAATGCTAGCTTTACATACTTTAATATTAGTATTTTATATTTTGCCTGTCAAGTAGTAGAAATTTGAAATATGATTAAAAAAATCACAAAGATCATAATTAAAATGATCTTTGTGAATAGATTTAAGATATATTACATGCTAGCTTTCACTTCAGTGATTGCTTTCTTTAATAGCTCTTCAGCACTTTCATCCATTTTCTTTGAAGTCTGCACGCTCGAAATGAAATCAGGTACAGAGTTACGAAGATAAGGTCGTAGCTTAGCGATAAACGGTAATACGTTTGCTACTTCAATGTCATCTAGATAACCGTTAATACCGGCATAGATAATTGCAACTTGCTCTTCCACTGGAATTGGAGAGTTTTGTGCCTGTTTTAACATTTCACGTAAACGAACACCTTGTGCAAGTTGATTTTGTGTTGCTTGATCAAGATCTGATGCAAATTGAGAGAAGGCTTCTAGCTCTGCAAATTGTGCAAGCTCAAGTTTTAACTTACCTGCTACTTGCTTCATTGCCTTAATTTGCGCCGCAGAACCAACTCGAGACACCGAAATACCAACGTTAATAGCTGGTCTAATCCCAGCGTTAAATAGGTCGCCGGAAAGGAAAATCTGACCGTCTGTAATAGAAATTACATTTGTTGGAATATAAGCTGAAACGTCACCAGCTTGTGTTTCAATAATCGGTAGAGCCGTCATACTTCCGCCACCAAGCTCATCACTTAATTTTGCCGCTCTTTCTAACAGGCGTGAGTGTAAGTAAAATACGTCACCTGGGTATGCCTCACGTCCTGGCGGACGTCTTAAAAGAAGTGACATTTGTCTGTATGCTGATGCTTGTTTTGTTAAGTCATCGTAGATACATAGAGTTGCTTTTCCTTTGTACATGAAATACTCGGCTAAGGCAGCACCTGTATATGGAGCAATATATTGTAGAGTTGCTGGATCGTCAGCATTTGCTGCAACAATAATTGTATATGGTAGAGCACCTCTTTCTTCTAGTGTATTCACAACAGCTGCTACAGAAGATGCTTTTTGACCGATTGCAACATAAACACAGATAACATCCTCAGATTTCTGGTTAATAATTGTATCAATAGCAACTGAAGATTTACCTGTTTGACGATCTCCAATGATTAGTTCACGTTGACCACGACCAATTGGAATCATTGAATCAATCGCTGTAATACCAGTTTGTACTGGTTCACAAACTGATTTACGTGTAATAATACCAGGAGCCATAGATTCAACTAAACGAGAATCTGATGCATCGACATCACCTTTACCATCAATTGGTCGAGCCAGTGAATCAACTACACGTCCTAAGAATGCGTCACCTACTGGTACTTGTGCAATTTTACCTGTCGATCGAACTGTACTACCCTCAAGAATACCGATACCATTACCCATTAGAACGGCACCTACATTATCATTTTCAAGGTTTAAGGCAATTCCAATAGTACTATCTTCAAATTCTAACAGTTCACCTGCCATAACTTGCTCTAGTCCGTAAACACGCGCAATACCATCTCCAATTTGAAGAACTGTTCCAATATTGTCAATTTTAACGTCTTGGTCGTAGCTCTCAATTTGTTGACGAATAATATTACTAATCTCGTCAGGTCTAATGTTAATCATATTTCAGCCTAATTTATTTAATTTTTTTGTTGAATATAATTTTTTAGTCTTGGAACTAAAAATGAAAAAATTAAAACATATATATTTGATTCTTTTGAATCCAAAATACTAGTTTGCAGCCCCAAGAAGATTACTTATCTTTCTTAGTTGGCCACGAATACTTGTATCGATATATTGCGATCCGATTTCAACCGTAAATCCACCAATTAAATTTGGATCTACTTTAAGTGCAAGTTTTATCTGCTTAGCACCCGTAATTGTTTTCAGTTTCTCCGCAAGGTTTTGCTGTTGTTGTGCTGATAATTGAATTGAAGATATAACTTTTGCAACTTCAATTGATTCTTGCTTATAAGATAATTCTAGGTATCGTTGCGCAACACCATCGAGTAATGCGATACGATTACGATCGATTAATAGCATTAAAAATTTTAATGTATTTGTAGCGATTTGTTCCCCTAGAACATCTTTAACGATATTTTTCTTTGCTTCCCTAGTGATGACTGGGTTAGCTAAGAATTTTTTTAGATCACTTGAATTAGCTAAAAATTGTGAAACAATGTTCATATCATTAGTAGTTTCCTTCAGAGTGTCATTCGCTTTAGCTAAATTTAGAAGTGCTTCAGCATATGGTTCTGCAACTTTACTTACAACAATTGACATAATTTATTCTCCTAGGTTAGAAATATTTCTATCAAGAATTTGTTGTTGTAGGTTTGAATTTAACTTCCCCTCTAACTGTAATGTAACGCGTTTAAGAGCTAGAGTAACAACATACTCTGAAATTTGTTTGCGGACTCTAGCTTCAATTGTACCAATCTGTGCTTTCGCAGAAGACGTTAATCGCTCAATCTCAGCTTTTCCATCCGTTAGAATCTCACTTTTAACTTTGCGGGCTGTAGTTTCCGCATCTGTTTTAATAGATTCAATAACCAATTGTGCTTGCTCTAATTGCTTTTCACCCTCGGCAAGTCGAGTATCCGCTTGTTGTAGGCGCTCTTCAGCTTCTTGTATTGCACCTATAATTTTTTCTTGTCGCTCTGATAAACTTTCAGATAATGCACTGCTACCTAGATAAAGAATACCCCCTAGTAATAGAGAAATATTAATAATATTCGATTCAAAGATATCAGGATTAAACGAAACAGCTAGATGTGCGGAAAAACCGTTTAATGCTTGATTAGATAAATCCATCTGTTTTTGCGAAGTTTTTATTAAAAATACTTAAAGTATTACCTCTTTCCCTAATAACTTTTCTTTTATTAGATCACTTAACTCGTCAACTTGTGTTTCAAGTTTTTCTAAGGCTAGGTTTTTTTGTGCTTCAAGATCTCGATTTGTTTTATCGATTAAAGATGCAGCATCTTTACGAGCTTGGGCGATTTCTGAGGCTACAATTTCTTTTGCTTCTGTTTCAGCTGCTTGGATAATTCCTTGAGCGTTGTTTCTGGCATCTTTTAATTGTTCATCGTACTGCTGATATAGTTCATCAGCTTTTAATAAACGTTCTGAAGCATTTGTTAAATTATTACTAATTAACGTTTCACGCTCTTCTAAAAGTGTACCTACTGGCTTATAGTAGACAAAAGTTAAAATAGTTGTTAATGCAATAAATTGTAAGGCCATTATCGGCAGTGTTGCATTAAAGTCAAATAACCCACCGGCTCCTTCAGACATAGCTAACATTTGCGCTAATGGCATTAGAAAACTGTTCATATTAATCCGCTATGTTATAAAAAATTGTAACTAAGCTAATCTAATCTAAAAAATTAAATTTGCTTAAAATAGCGCTTAGTATAAAACTAAGCGCTCTAGCTAGATTAACCAGCGAATGGGTTTGCGAATAATAAACAAAGTGCAACTACAAGTCCATAAATTGTTAAAGACTCCATGAATGCTAAAGATAGAAGAAGAGTACCACGAATTTTACCTTCTGCTTCTGGTTGGCGAGCTAAACCTTCAACAGCTTGTGCTGCTGCAGAACCTTGACCAATACCAGGACCGATAGCAGCTAAACCAATAGCTAATCCTGCAGCGATAACTGAAGCGGCTGAAATAATAGGATTCATAATAGTTTTATTTTGAAATAATTTTTATTTATACAAAATTAACAAATCTTGATTTGTTGAAAATTGCTTGTAATCACTAAACTAAAATAATTTATTATTCTAATGATTCACCAATATAGGCAGCTGAAAGTGTTGAAAAAACTAATGCTTGCACTGAACTCGCGAAAAGACCTAAAACCATAACTGGAAGTGGTATAAATAGCGGTACAAGTAAACATAAAACTGATACAACAATTTCATCTGCTAAGATGTTACCGAATAGACGGAAACTAAGTGAAAGAGGCTTTGTAAAATCCTCTAGTATGTTAATTGGTAGGAAAATTGGAGTCGGAGAGATGTATCTAGCAAAGAATCCTAAACCTTTTTTACTTAAACCAGCATAAAAATAACTAATTGAAGTTAATAATGATAATGCTACCGTAGTATTAATATCATTTGTAGGAGCTGCTAATTCACCTTCTGGAAGTTCAATTAATTTCCAAGGTACTAATGCACCATACCAATTCGCGACAAAAATGAATAAGAAAAGCGTTCCGATATACGGAATCCACGGTCTATATTCATATTCGCCAATCTGATCTTTAGCAATTCCTGCTACGTATTCAAAGACAGATTCAACAAAATTTTGTAATCCTTTTGGGATTTGTTCAAGTTTTAAAGTACCCGCAATAGCAATGGCTAATATAGTAGCTATTACTAGCCATGTTACTAGCAATACTTGTCCATGCACTGTAAAACCAGCGAATGTCCAATATAAATGAGTACCTACTTCGACAGCAGCTAACGAGAAAAACATAAATATATATAACTCGACTTGAGTGGTGCAAATTTTTTCTTATTGCTTAATATTAATTATACCTAGAGCCTAGTAAATAGTCCAAATAAAAAACTATACAAAATTTTATTTTGTATAGTTTTTTATTTGGACTATCTACTTAGCACTATTTTTTCCCGTGGTAATTCCATCAGCAATTTTCGACAAAATTAGTTTAATCGATTTTACTGCGTCATCGTTCGCCGGGATTGGGATATCTACAAGATTTGGGTCACAATTTGTATCCAGAATTGCAATAATTGGGATTCCTAATTTTCGACATTCAAGTACAGCAGTATTTTCACGTTTTGGGTCTATTATAACAGCAATATCTGGTACTTGTGTCATTTCTTTTAGACCTTCTAGATTTTGACGTAATTTTTCGTGCTCACGTCTTAATAAAGCTGCCTCTTTTTTTGGTAACAAGTCTAGTTCACCATTCTCTTCTTTTGCGTCTAGTTCCTTAAGATATGCTACACGTGTTTGGAGAGTTGTCCAATTTGTAAGCATTCCTCCTAACCATCTATTGTTCACGTAAAAAGCACCACAGTTCTTTGCTTCTTCAGCGATAATATTTGCTGCTTGGCGCTTTGTCCCAATAAATAGAAAGGTTTTATTATCTCGGGCATTCTTTTGCACGAATTTGTGCGCGTATGTCAACAGTCTTGATGTTTGTATTAAATCAATTACATGTATTCCATTTTGCTCGGCATATATATATGGGAACATTTTTGGGTTCCATCTACTTGCCTGGTGACCAAAATGTACGCCGGCATCTAATAATTCACTTAGTGTTACTGTTGTCATATGTTTTATTATTACTAAATAACTAATCTTTTGTTAGGTAAGAGAATAAAATTTTAGATAAAAATTAAATTTTTCGCGAATAGAATTCAATTACAAAAAGTTCGTTTAATTTTAATGCTACCCACTCTCGGTCGATTATACCCAATATCTTAGCGCTTAAATTTTTCTTATCAAATTCTAAATGTTGTGGAATGTTAGAAAGGGCAGGTGACTCCAAATACTTATTAACTAGTCGTTTTGAAGTTACACTGTCTTTGATTGATAATTTATCACCAGGTTGGCATTGATAACTTGGTATTGATACAGGAAGTTGATTTACTGTAATGTGGCCATGACTTACAAGCTGTCGTGCAGCAGCAATGGTTGGAGCTAACCCAAGTCGGAAAACAAGATTGTCTAATCTCATCTCTAATAGTTGTAAGAGGACCGTACCTGTTGTTCCTTTGATTTTTTTAGCTTGTTTAATATAGTTCATTAGTTGTTTTTCGCTTAGACCGTAGTTAAAACGAATTTTCTGTTTTTCTTCTAGTCGAATTGCATATTGTGTAAGTTTTTTTTGGTTAGCGCCATGCTGCCCAGGTCTTGTATTTGAATTTCCTTTTTTACTTGTAAGTCCTGGTAAATCACCTAATCTTCGTGTTATTCGAAGTTTTGCCCCAGTATAACGAGCCATATTTAATTCTTACTTTTATTAATTTAATTTAAATATATTTAAAACTATTATTAATTTACTATAATAGATTCTAAAAATCCAACATATTCTTTTGTTTTTCTACGAGTTGATTAAAACGTGAACGCAAAACAGTATCTTTTATATTTGCAGTTTGTGTCTGGATAATATTGTTTGGTTTATTTGTTTGTAACTCTAAGTCTTTGTAATATTTAAATCCAGTTCCAGCAGGAATTAAACGACCAATAATGACATTTTCTTTTAGTCCGTGCAACCAATCTTTTTTTCCTTCAATCGCTGCTTCTGTTAAGACACGTGTTGTTTCCTGAAAACTTGCAGCTGAAATAAAACTATCACTGTTTAATGAAGCTTTTGTTATTCCTAGTAGTAAAGGAGTATAGAAGGGTGCTTGTTCATTAACAGCTAAGCTAGATTTGGTTATTATCTCGACTTGGTATAGATTTAAAAGCTCGCCCGGTAATAGAATTGTGTCACCACTATCTTCGATTCGAACTTTTGATGTCATTTGTTTAACAATTATTTCGATATGCTTATCAGCAATTTGAACACCTTGTGACAAATATGTTCGCTGTACTTCATTAACTAAGAAAAGTTGTAATTCACGAAAACTTTGTCGGCAGGCTTCATTAATAGCTAGTTTTTCGAAATAATAATAATAATTGAAAAGAGTATCAAGTTTTTCGTGGGGGCTAATTGGACCATCTGTTAATGGTTCAATAAGTTTTACATAGCTACCATTTGAAAAACGAATTTTATCTCGTTGGGTAAAATTAATTGCTGTAATATACCCCTTATCATTAGTTACCTCAATTTTAGAATTTCGTACATTGGCGTACCCTTCATGGGGAGCTAGAATACACGGATTTTTAATTTTACGCGCCTCAAGAATTTCTTCCACTTTTGGCAATCCTTGAACAATATCAACAGTTTTTAATTTTTCATAAATTAGCGTAGCTAATTTGTCTAAACGCTGAACTAATGATCCAGATTCAACTTCTAATATTGCTCCTTGGGAAATTAAATACGGTCGGCCTAGTCTTATATAGACATTAGTTTTATCAATACTGTATATTTGTCCTGAGTATTCTGATTTAGTACTTGTTGAAAGTTGGGCTCCCGTTCGAATTAACTCTCCAACTTTAACTTTCAGTTCAGCTAGCTTTGAGAAATGAGGAACAGGTCGAATATCTTTATCCTGTAAGATTAGAATTTCATTTACATTTGCAGTATTATTCTTAATTGCACCGAGGGTTCCTTTAATTGGAAAAAATATTTCTAGCTGTGCTAAAGTACTTGAACTTGTTACGTACTGATTCTTATTTACTAGAAATCTGGTTGCTATTTTAATATTATGTATATTACTATAGTTCGTTATTAAGTCATCGATTTTTAGTATTTCGTATTGTGAGACTTGTAATTGGTAAATATCTTTATTTTTTTGTAGAATTTCGAATTTTGATTGTAGCTTTGAGGAATTATTTCTTATATCTAGCGTAAGGAATGTGTTTAAGAGTTCAACTGGTCCGTTTGACTTAATATGTTCCCAATTCTTTAAGAAAATCTTTTTAACTGTTTTGATTTTAAAGTTTTGCTCTTGTACGTGAGGAAAGAAATTTTGATTTAAGAAAAATTCTTTTTCGCGCGCAACCTTATATTTTTGAACAGGTCGTATTAATACGTATTCAATGTTATTAACTTGAATAAACTCTATATAAGTTAATTTTTGCGCGAAAATATTATTTATTATTTGCTTGCCGGGTTCTACAAACCCATTAATACGTTCTATTGAACTATACGCTGCTGGGTTAATTTTGAATAATTCACCTGGCTTAATGCTTATTTCTTTTCCTAAGACATCTACTTGTAATATCCCGCTACTTTTTGTAAAAGTTTTAGGTATTATTTCCGTTCTTTTTGCAATAAAGGTATTATTCTTAGTTTGTAGTTTTTCAAGTCGTGTTGAACTTTCAACCCTATATGTTTCTTCTGGTATCCAATATAAAGTTCCTGAAAAAAGTTTACCTGGCCCTTTTCGTTTTTTTGTAGCAAATTTTTTTTCTAGATTATATGTAACAGTACCACCTGTTTCTGTTTTGTATAAGTTAGTGGCTAGTGTGGCAATTGTTTCACCGTTTTGTATTGTGGTGTTATGCTGGACGTCTATTTGAAATTTTTTACCATTGTCAAATTTTAATATATTTTTTTCTTCCTTGGCGGTATTACGCTTAATCAAAATATTTGCGTTTTGTAAGATTAGCGAAAAGTTTAGAATTTTAATTTCGTTCGTTGCTGAGGCTTCGTCAAATTTTACTATACCAGAATAACTATTTAATATCGATTTCTTTGCAATAATAGATCCACTTTTATTTATTTGTCCTAATTTCGCCACTAATTCTGACGAACGAGGTAAAGAGTAACGTTTACCGTATAATACCCAAATTAGACCAGGATTTCTATTCTTTTGCACCGAGTTCCCTTGCTTATCAATTATTGTTTCAATATTGATATTTTGAAAGAATACTTCACCTGAAATGTTTGTATAAACAGTTTTGCTGTCTTCTTCTAAAACAAGATTTGCATCTTTTTTTATTTCTGCAATGATTTGATTTGTATAAACTTTCTGTCCTGTATTTGATAATAATGTGGCCCCTTCCGGAAGTCTGATTTTGCTACAGGCTCCTTTTAAGTTTTGGATATATAACGTTACACTCTCTTTTATTAAAAAACTTCGTGTGCCATGCAGTGTTCGAACTAGATTAGCAGCCTCAGCTGTTTTATATGATAGTGTACCTTGAAAAGGAGCTCTTATTTGTTGTGTTAAATCACCAGAAAACACGCCGCCTGTATGAAATGTTCGCATTGTTAACTGAGTTCCAGGTTCGCCAATTGATTGTGCGGCTATTATTCCTATTGCTTCTCCTAAATCAACCAATTTAGAATAAGCTAAATGCCACCCATAACAATTTCGGCAAATTGACCGGATTGAAGTACACGTCAGTGGAGATCGAACTTTCAGTTTTTCTATATCTAACTCATGTAAATCATCTAATAAATTTGATGTTAGCTGAGTATTGATTGGTAAGATTACATTATCCTTTTTTTTGATTAACGGCTCAGCTAAAAGTCGCCCAATCATACGATCCTTAACAGATAAATTTGGGCTTGTTTCATTAATTAACTCGTTTTTTAACAGCCCGTCTTGAGTATAACAATCCTCTTCTCTAACAATAATATCTTGTGCTACATCTACTAGGCGTCGTGTTAAGTAACCTGAATCAGCGGTTCTTAATGCTGTATCCACCAAACCTTTTCTAGCCCCGTAAGACGAAATAATATATTCTGTAACTGTTAATCCTTCACGGAAGTTACTCTTGATTGGAAGATCAATAATTTGGCCTTGGGGATCTGCCATTAATCCTCGCATGCCAACCAATTGTCTTACTTGTGATATGTTTCCTCTTGCACCGGAAAATGCCATAATATAGAGTGAATTAAATGGGTCACTTTCACGAAAATATGTTACGACTTCTTCTTTTAAAAAATTACTTGCATTATTCCAGATATCAATAACTTTTTGAAACCGTTCAATATTCGTTATATTTCCAACCTCATAATTTTGTTCTGTTGTTTCTACCTCGTTGTTCGTTAGACCCATTAGGGACCGTTTCTTCTGTGGCACTCGTAAATCTTCTATACTTAGCGAAATCCCAGATTTCGTTGCGTAATGGAATGTTAGGTTTTTGACTTTATCTGCAATAATAGATGATTTAACAACCCCATAATTATGAAAGGTACAGTACATTAAATTCTTCAATTGGCGTTTGTTGATAATGCCGTTAGTAAAAAGAATTTTTGCGTCTTCTTCGTTTGTTGCCATTTTTTGTGTCGGAGATTAGTAGTATTAAATTAGCGGAAAATTTCATTTAAAAGTATTCGTCCTGGCGTTGTTCGTATGTATTTCGTAAATGAATCGTCGATTAAACTTTCTTTAATTTGAATATTATTTGAGACCTGGACCGTATAGTTTTCCGTAACAACTTTTTTAAAGAGTTGTTTTTGTTCGTCTTCGACCTTCCCATGAAAACGAACCCAAACAAAGGTATGGAGGTCAATTTGTGCTTGCTGATAAGCAAGTATTACATCTTTAAAATCGGAAAAATATGGTTCATTTTTTTTCTGTTGTGATGGATTATTGGCAGTTAAATAATAACAACCTAAGACCATATCTTGGCTTGGTGTTAAGATTGGGTCACCGGTAGCAGGGGACAAGAAATTGTTGGGCGCTAACATTAATAAGCGTGCTTCCGTTTGTGCTTCTAAACAGAGTGGAATATGTACTGCCATTTGATCTCCATCAAAATCAGCGTTGAAGGCTGGACAAACAAGTGGGTGTAATTTAATTGCCCGGCCCTCGACTAAAATTGGTTCAAACGCTTGAATACCTAAGCGGTGTAATGTCGGAGCACGATTTAAAAAAATAGGATGACCTTCCATTACTTGCCCAAGAATTTCCCATGCTAATACCTCATTATTTTGTATGATATTTTTTGCCGCCTTAATATTATTAACAAGCCCGTCATAAATTAAACGGTGAATGACAAAGGGTTGAAATAATTCAATTGCCATCTCTCGCGGTAACCCGCACTGGTTCAATTTTAATTCTGGTCCAACAATAATGACTGAGCGGCCTGAATAGTCAACTCGTTTACCAAGTAAGTTTTGGCGAAAACGGCCTTGTTTACCTTCAATAATGTCTGAGAGTGATTTTAAAGGGCGATTATTTAAACCCACCACAGCTTTACCGCGACGGCCATTATCAATTAATGCATCTATTGCCTCTTGTAGCATTCTCTTTTCATTTCGAATAATTAGCTCGGGTGCCATTATTTCTTGTAAGCGTGCTAGACGGTTGTTTCTATTTATAACACGCCGGTATAAATCATTTAAGTCTGAGGTAGCAAATCGTCCTCCGTCTAGTTGAACCATTGGTCGTAAATCAGGTGGTAGAACTGGAATAATATCTAAAACCATCCAAGCTGGATTACAGCCAGATGCAATGAATTGGTCAATAATGCGGAGTTTTTTGATTAATTTGTCACGTTCTGGACGTTTTACAAATGGTAATGAAGTACGTATATTTTTTGATTCTTGTTCGAGGTCAAGTTGTTCTAAAAGTTTTTTTATTGCTTCAGCCCCCATTACGACTTTAGAACTTGTAGATTCTGTGCTGTCATAGTCTAATGCAATCCAATCGTTTTCTGTTAGAAGTTGTTTATAAACTAAACCTGTTAGATTATCCGGATTAATAACAACGTAGGCATTAAAGTAAATAATTTGTTCAATTTCTTTAAGTGAAAGACCTAGTAATAAAGCAATTTTACTTGGTCGAGCTTTAACATACCAAACGTGAGTGACTGGTGAAGCTAATTTTATAAACCCCATACGGTGGCGTCTAACCTTGGATTCAATTACTTCAACTCCACAACGCTCACATACAATTCCTCGGTGTCTAACTCGTTTATATTTACCACAATGACATTCCCAATCGTTCACTGGTCCAAAAATCCGTTCGCAAAATAAACCATTCATTTCTGGTTTAAGTGTTCTATAATTTATTGTCTCTGGTTTAGTAACTTCACCAACGCACTGTCCGTTTGGTAAAATTCGTTGTCCCCATGACTGAATTCGATTAGGTGAGGCAAGGTTAATTTTTACATAATCAAAAGATCGTTCCATGGTCCAAATACTTTAATTACTCAATAATTTTTTCTTAACTTATACTTAGCCTTTTAGTATTTCTCCATGAGAAATTTCATTATTTGTTTTAAATAAATAATTTTCATTAATATCACCAAAGTCACCCATTAAATTAACTTCAGTATCATTTAATTCAACATTTTGGTCAGAGATACTATATGCAGCAATATCTAAACATAAAGCTTGTAATTCACGCATTAGTACTTTAAATGATTCTGGCGTACCAGGCCTAGGAATTGGCTGTCCTTTAACAATTGCGTTTAACGTTTCATTACGCCCTTGCATATCATCAGATTTAATTGTAAGAAGTTCCTGTAACGTATAAGCAGCGCCAAATGCTTCCAGAGCCCACACTTCCATTTCACCAAGCCTTTGTCCACCTTGTTGTGCACGACCACCTAATGGTTGTTGTGTAACTAGAGAATATGGGCCGGTCGAACGTGCATGAATTTTATCATCTACTAAATGAACTAGCTTAAGTATGTAAGATTTACCGACGGTAATTGGATTTTCAAATGGTTGACCTGTTCTTCCATCGGTAAGTACCATTTTTCCTGGGTAATTTTTTGAGAAGAGCCATTTTTTCGATTTAGCTGACTCTATAAGTTTTTTACTGACCAGAGCACGGGATGCTTCAACCCCATGCATCTCATCGAATGGAATTACTTTAAAACGAGTATTAAAGTTCTCCGCAGCTAACCCAAGTAAACATTCATAAATTTGACCGACATTCATTCTAGAAGGTACACCTAGAGGATTTAAAATCATATCAATTGGTGTGCCGTCAGGAAGGTATGGCATATCTTGACGCGGTAAAATTTTTGAAATAATTCCTTTATTTCCATGGCGTCCAGCCATCTTGTCTCCTATTTGAATTTTTCGTGTCTGTGCAAGATAAACTTTAATTATTTCTTGTGTTCCAGACGGTAATTCATCTTTATTATTGCGTGAAAATATCTTTATATCAATAACACGACCATTTGTACCGTGATGTACCTTTAACGATGTATTTCTAACATTCCGTGATTTTTCACCAAAAATAGCCCTCAGTAATTTACTCTCGGGAGGATAATCTGATTCCCCTTTTGGTGTTAATTTCCCAACAAGGATATCACCAGATTCAACCCACGCTCCTAAACTGACGATCCCATTTTCATCTAAATTTCGAATAGAATAATCACTTGCATTTAATAAATCTTTGGTTATTTCCTCGAGTCCAAGTTTTGTTTGGCGAACGTCAATTTCACATTTTTCAATATGAAGTGATGTATATAAATCATCATAAATTAGACGTTCATTAATAATAAATGCATCTTCATAATTGTAACCTTCCCATGGGGTATACGCAATTAAAATATTTTGACCTACAGCTAATTCACCTCCTTCTGTAGATGCACCATCTGCGATAACTTGGCCTATAAAAATTTTTTCATGTACCCAAACTAAAGGTTTTTGATTAATACAAGTTTCTTGATTAGAACGGCGATATTTTGTTAATAAATAGGTCAAATTTGTTCCATTTTTATCTTTGATAACTATACCGTCACCTACAATATTAATAACTTTTCCACAATTAAGACTCAAGATTGTCATCCCAGAATCTCGTGCAGTTTGGCCTTCTAATCCAGTACCAACAAGGGGTGCTTCAGAATATAAAAGTGGGACAGATTGTCTTTGCATATTTGACCCCATTAATGCTCGATTAGCGTCATCATGTTCAAGAAAGGGAATTAGTGCCGCGGCTAAGGAAACTACTTGTATTGGTGATACAGCAACATAATCAATATCTTGTGGTGATACATTTATTAGCTCCTGATTACGCCTTACTGGAACTTTTGAATCATGGATATAACCGTCTTTATTTGTTAAAAGGTCACCAGCAGCCAAACGAAATTTATCTTCATTTGTAGCATCCAAGTAAATTGGAAATAATTCCTTTAAAACTTTACCACTTGCTACTTTATAAAAAGGCGTCTCAATAAATCCATATGAATTAACGCGACTATACGTCGATAAGGAACCAATTAAACCCGCGTTTGGTCCCTCAGGTGTTTCTACTGGGCAAATTCGCCCGTATTGGCTTGGGTGAATATCACGAATGGCAAATCCCGCACGATCCCTTGTTATACCACCAGGTCCCAAAACTGAAATACGTCGTTTATGCGTTAATTCGGCTAAAGGGTTTGTTTGGTCCATGAATTGTGATAGTGGACTTGATCCAAAAAACTCACGTATGGAAGCTATTAACGGTTTTGGGTTAATGAGTATGTTAACACTAAGCGAATGTTGTTCGCATATCGCCATCCGCTCACGAATTGTACGTTCTAATCTATTAAGACCAATTCTTATTTGATTTTGAAGTAACTCGCCAACAGAACGAATTCGTCGATTGCCTAGATGGTCAATATCATCCTCAGATGTAGAAGAAATTCTAAAATTAATTAGTGTATTGATAATTTGTAAGATATCGCGTGAAGTTAAAATACGTATTTTTTCATCAATATCAAGTTCTAAAGTTTGATTTAATTTATAGCGACCAACATAACCTAGATCATAACGTTTCGGATCAAAAAATTTCGAATAAAGTAATTGTTGGCTACGTTTCACGGTAGCAGGTTCATCAGGACGTATTTTATTATGGACTTCTAATAAGGCTTCATCAACAGTAATAAACTCATCAGTACAGCCATTTTGAAAATAGTCCGGATGATCTAAATTGGTATAAATAGTTGTGTCATCTAACCCAAGTGCTCTTAGAAATGAATAAGCTGACAAATCGCGCGCTTTGTCAATTTTTACCTGAACAAAATTTTCACGCCCAACTTCAAATTTAATCCAAGTTCCCCGGTTTGAAATCAAGCTAGCAATATAATTTCTAGACCCTTGTCGATCAATTTCACTTTTAAAATAAATACCAGGACTACGAACAATTTGATTAATTATTACTCGTTCAATACCATTAACCAAAAAAGTACCTTCATTTGTCATTAATGGTATATCCCCTAAAAAAACTTCAGCTTTACTAGTTTCTAAACGTTTTTTTAAATGGGCAACTATGTAAATGGGTACACTATACGTTGCATCACGACGTTTTGCTTCTTCAAGTGTATATTTTGGTCTTTTAATTTTGTAAAATTTTGTGGATAGATTTAATTCAAGTTCTCCTAGATAATCCCGTATTAAAGAAAAATCTTCGAATTCCTGAACTAAACCTTTTTCAAGAAACCAACAAAAACTTATACGTTGAATTTCTAATAAGTTTGGTAATAAATATTTATAAACGTTTTCTTTTATACTCAACATTCTTAATATTTATAATTATTAAAATTTGAATCGTCAGATTTTTTCTAATTTCCTACAATTTGAAACATGTATCCCTTCCCACGTATAGTTAATATTAAATTTGGTGCACTCAAATCTTGTTCAAGTTTTGACCGTAAACGGTGTACGTAAACGTCAACAACCCTAGTATCAATATAACGATATGAGGTATATCCCCATATACAATCCAGAATAGCAGTACGTGTCAAAACTTCACCAGCTTTATCCACTAGTAACTGTAACAAATTAAATTCAATTAATGTCAGTCTAATTAATTTACCACCTTTAAAAACATGTTTTTTGATTATGTTCAGTTTCAAGTCCCCGACTTCAATAACAAGGGGATTAAAATCATTTCTTTTACGTGATCGAATTAATAAGGAACGTATGCAAGCTTCGAGCTCATCTGGTGCGAACGGTTTAGTTAGATATTCATCAGCACCTAAATCGAGACCTCGAATACGGTCAAGTGTATTGGCTAAGGCGGTTAATAGTATTATTGGGACTCGGGAAAATTTTCGTAGTATTCTACAAACTTTATAACCATCTATTTGTGGTAATATTATATCAAGAATGATAAGATCTAATTTTTCTTTTTCTAAAATCGATAAAACTTCTTGACCGTTTGTTGCGACAATAACATTATATCCTAAATACGATAGTCTTATTTTAAGGAACTGGCGGATATTAATGTCATCGTCTGCTACCAAAATTGTTCTCACGTTAATCATGAGGTACTCAAATTGTATAAAAATTAGTACTTTATGGTATCATTCTATCATACATTACGGCGAGCGTAGCCAAGTGGTTAAGGCACTGGGTTGTGGTTCCAGCATTCGCGGGTTCGATTCCCGTCGTTCGCCCATGATTTACATTAGAAAAATAGGTTTAGAAAATGTCTGGTAAGCACATATCAAGTATCCATAATGGGTATAAGATACATTAAATTGATTTTAATCCAGAACAATTTGCTATAGTTACAATTAACCTAAAAATAAGTGCAACTACCAAAACAAATGATTAAAATATTATCTATTATCTGGCATTGAATTAATTTGTCTCAAGATAAACGTTTAAATATTGTGCTAATTTAACAGCTTCTTGCTCGATTTTAGTAAGGCTAGTTGGGCGGTCAACACCAGTTAGAGGGATCTCTCTACTATCTTTTAGGCAAAGAAATAACTGACGTTTAGGATTTAAGCCTTCTTCAATTTTCATTTTGATAGACTTAATCTCACTAAAAATAAATTTTAGTTTAAGTTCACGATTTTTTCCCGGAAATCCCTGACGATATAAGATAACTTCGTTTAACGCTTGATTATATTCATTATAACCAAAGCCAATATCCCACCAAACAGTTAACCAAAGAAAAATTCCTAAAATAGAGCCTACTGTACCATAAAATAAAAGTACTATGCCTTGTGGTAGAAAAGTGATATTACTTGAATCAGAAAATATCAACAAATTAACATTAAAATAACTTGATAACCCTGTTAGAAAGAAACCAAGTCCCCCTAGACTAACAATTATTGCCCAAGAAACATTACTTATTCTTCTTGATCCGACTATATATGATCTGAAAGTAGATTCATCTACCATAGTTTTAGTATAATTTATTTTACAAAATCCATAAATCCATAAGAGTAAACATTTCGTTAGATGAACAAAAATGCCCAGTCTAGCTTTAAACTTCTACAGATATTATTTGAATATCTGTAGAAAATACAATAAATTAAACCTAGATTAATCTGATTGTTTTGAACCCGAAATAAAGTCCAGCAGCTAAACTGAACATTAATACTAACAATAAAACATAACCAATAAGGGTACTCATAAGTCTTACTTTGGTAATTAATAATAAAATTTACGATCTTTACTACAATATTACCATAATTTGACAGATATTAATATTTTGTTTTGATTAGGTTTTTAAACCTTCTATAATCCCCCTCCAAAAGATACCCACAAATTTCCCAATAGTTGTACCTAACGCAAATCGAAGGCTATCACCCAACAAATATAATATTTCATCTACTCTACTTGATAAAAAATCATAAATTTCAATTATTGTTACAGTTACTAATGAACGTGTTTCTAAATTAAATAGTTTGTCTGATCGATTCGCGTAAATTGTTCTATAATAAATGCCTCTTGGACGAATTACCCAAATACCGTACTGCCAGTTATATAAATTTTTAGGGTAATTAACATAATATTTTAATCGTGTCTGCCAAGCTAAACTATTACGAAATCTATCGAAATTACGGGATGACAAAAAATTTGATCTGTATAAGACTTGTCTAACAGAATTAATTATTGAAAATTCACTGATTATAATTTGCACCACACAGTTACTAATTTCGATAATTAAATTATCAAATAAAACCTCTAGAAATTTGTCAGAGGCCGTCGTATAAATAGGATCAAAAGTATTCTGAAAAACTTTTGTATTTGAATTTAATAACTCCAAGAAAGGAACTCTTAATAAAATATTCGAATTTTCAACTAAAAATTGTGAATAAACAGAGCGTAAAATAATTGACGAACGAATAGTTACTTTTGAACCATAACAATTAGTTAGAAAATCTTCTGTAGAAAGCTTAATTAACTCTAATATTGTAGTCTTATCATCAAAAAGATTTAAATCTCGTTTTATTAAATTTAAAAGTTTAGTCTCGATATTTAAAACTATGATTCTTAGCAGATCACATTTTATATCATCACGAAGAATATCTGTACTAAGTAAAAAGTTACCCTTATTTTTTAAATTGGAGGATAACTTAGATTGTAAACGGGTGAATAATTTATTTACTTTTTTTCTTTTAATTAAAGAAAAAGAAGAATTCAAAGTCGACATTTTACCTATTTTTAACAAGTTATTCATATAAAACAAACTAAAGTCGTTTCTATTCGAGTAACGACTTTAGTTTAAGTGATTAAATCATTTTTTTCCTATAACTATAATGATAACGTATCCGGAGCAAATCGTTGTAACTCGATTAACATTCCTGCCGTCAGGCTCATCCAAGCTGTTAATAATACAGGTGCAGTTGAAAGATATTTAAGTAAATTTTTATCCATAAATAATTAATTAAATTATTACAAATTTAAACTATAAAACCTAGAAGGTGACTAACGAGGTGATACTGTTACCTCATCCCCAGCTACAAGAAGTTCACCTGTAACTAATTCATTCCATGCTGATAATGGCCATAAAAATCCTGATGCCATCATACCAAGTGCAACTGGAACGTCAATGATAATTTCACTTTCATTTGGTTTATCAGTTTTCTTCGCATATTGAAGATAGCTTCTTCCAGCCCAACCAATCCAACCAGTAGTATATAAAAAACCAATGCCGGGAAGAATAAATTCACCCGCATGGCTTGGACGACCATCAGCAATTAAATGTGGTAAACCATCGGAACCACACAGTAATCCCTGTTTACCATATTTATCAAAACGAGCGTCTGTTTTAGCAATTTGTTCTTGCAGTGCTAAATATGCAGGTGTATCTACCTCGTAATTACTTAATCTTGCAGAAAGTTTTTTTACGCTTGCTGCTTGACGTTTTTTAAATACGGCCGAATCCTTACAAGGAACAAGACCACTAACATCAGCTGATGCGGCATACGGAGTAATAAAAAATAAACTAAACGCTAAGACACTAAGAAACAAACGTTTCATAAGAAATTGATTTAATTGTTAAGAATTTTAATACTTATTAACAAACTTTTTTAAGCAATGACTAATATTGTACATTTAAAATTAAGAATTCGATCACATTACTAGACAAGTCTCAGAATTCTGTAGGAGTCAAATTTTTACAATCTAGTATTTAAAATATAGATTAATTTTTTGGTTTTTGTACTAAACGCTTTAGCTCTTCTTGAAAATATAAAACAGCACGATTGGACTTTCCGCCCACAACTAGATTAGTTAAAGCTTCAACTTGCCAAATTTGTGAATACGAAATAAAACTTATGTAAACACTGACCATTAGTAAAAAAAATGAAAAGTAGACTAAGGGTATTCCAGAATCTGTCTTAATTTGAAGACCTGTCGTTGTTATAAATTCAGAAAAAGTAGCCGATACTTGAGAATTTATTTTAATAGGTTGACCAATAACAGATTCTTGAATTAATTTTCCTTCGTTATCATACAAAAATAAGTTTCCAAACAAATCATTAACTAAAATAATGTAGTTCGTTTTTACCCCGTCATTTAAAGTTATAGGGACTGACCCAATCCATACTTTTCGGCCAGTGGTATTTATTTTTTTTAATGGCACTTGAATAGTTTGATTGGCATTAATTTTAATTTTTAACCCTAAAACATCCCAATCAGTTTGGTAAAGAGTAATACCATTATAAATAAACGGTTCATTGACAAATATTGTTTTGCGTTTTATTTCAAACCCACGATTATCAAGTAGTGATAAATCAGAATAAAATTGATTAGTTCTAAATTCGTTAGTGTACGTAATCCAAAAATCATTAACTCGCCACGAAAAAGATTGTGGGATGTAACTGATATTTCCCGATTTTAACAAATTTTGGACGTGAAAAATTTCACCACGTGGAATTATTTGTTGTGCTGTGTAACCATTAAAAGCACTCCATGTAGAACCTATAATTAAAAATAAAATACTAAAGTGAACAAAGATTGGACCAACACGACCTAATAAACCGGAGTAAGCATAAGTTTTTTCATTCTGACGGAACAGATGATAATTTTTTTTATGAACCTTAAAAGCTAAATTATTAGCCGAAGCATCTTGAATATTTACAGAATTTAATTGTTCAAACTGCGTTGAATTTTTTCGAAACTGCCAAAGTTTAAATTTTTTTAACAATGGTAACTGCGTAGTAAAAGTACAAGCGATAAGCGATGATGCAAATACGAAAAGAATAAATGCAAACCAATACGACGTATAAATCTTATTTAAACTTAAAAAATAAATAAAACGCCAATCTACAAAACCAAAAATTGGTTGATTTTCTGGGTAGTTTGTCTGGTAAAAAACAATACTTTGATCTTGTTCAATAAATGTACCTATTGCAATTAAAATTCCAATCAAAAGTAACATACCTATCGCAAATTGGAGATTAGCAAGACGTCGTAGGATAAAATTTGAAAAAAAGTTTTTGATAATTATCATTTTTGAACTGCCAAACCAATTTATATACTTATATACGTATAACTAACAATATAATCTTGTCAAAAGAGCCACAATAGATTATACTTTAAATAGAGCACATTAAGTGCCGGGATAGCTCAGTTGGTAGAGCAGTGGATTGAAAATCCTCGTGTCTCCAGTTCAAATCTGGATCCTGGCAATAATCGGTACCAGTGGAGGATCATAACATATGTATCCACAAATTTTTTTTTATAAGATTATAAAGTATTCGCAAAAATCAGAATAGTTGAGAAGACAAATAGACCCTATGGTACATAATAAGATTATAACAAAATCTTTGCTTAAAAATAGACTATAACGACCTAATAAATTTACTTACCATTAAAAAATACAGGTATTAAAAATAACCCCCCTATACTGGTGTTTTTATTAATTCGGCAGATTTAGGTATTAATATGGCCCAAGGTGTTAAAATTCTTGGGTTAGATTGGGAAATCATTTATTGGTGTTTTCCACAAGTCCATACAGGTCGTTGTTTGATGCTGAGAACTGGGATCATTGCAACCACATGGTCTTACACCATTACTGTTGGTTCATCCGTAATAATTTTAATGGGTACATTAAGTGCTGCTCGATCTATCTTTTAGTAATAGTTCTCGCTTACAATTTCACCCCAACCCACCCAATTGCAGAACTACATAAAAATGCCCAAGACAAATTTCTTGAGCATTCTCTTCGGGATTCTTTTTTATAGCAAATATTTCGTTTACTCAGGAATAAATAATACCACCGTATGATATCAAAGGTAAAGTTTATCAATTATCTTTCAGATTATTGCAGCCGGTCCAGTTAACTTTAGCCGTACTAAAACGATTAATTGCGAAAATATAAAAGTCGAAGTATAAACATTAAATAAACTTATATAAAATATAAATAAAAGTTGATATCAGTCAGGGGGCCTTAATGATAAATTATTAGTTAAAGAATAATAAATTCTATATTGCCTTTTATATTCAGTTATAAAATATAGCAATCTGTAAAGTATAACTCTTAAACAAGGAGGTTGTCATGTCTCAAGCCGTGGAATCACGTACTCGAATCAAAAGTGAACGTTACGAATCTGGTGTAATCCCTTACGCAAAAATGGGTTACTGGGATCCAGATTACGCTATTAAGGAAACAGATATCCTAGCACTATTCCGTTGTACTCCACAACCTGGAGTGGATCCAGTAGAAGCAGGTGCTGCACTAGCAGGTGAATCATCTACTGCTACATGGACTGTTGTATGGACTGACCTTTTAACTGCGTGTGATCTATACCGTGCGAAAGCTTACCGTGTAGACCCAGTTCCAAGTACACCTGATACATACTTCGTATACGTAGCATACGATCTAGATCTATTTGAAGAAGGTTCGCTTGCTAACCTAACTGCTTCAATTATTGGTAACATCTTCGGATTCAAAGCTGTTAAAGCTCTAAGATTAGAAGATATGAGAATGCCAGTTGCACTATTAAAGACTTACCAAGGTCCTGCTTGTGGTCTAATTGTAGAGCGTGAGAGAATGGATAAGTTTGGTCGTCCTCTACTTGGTGCTACAGTTAAGCCTAAGCTAGGTCTTTCTGGTAAGAACTACGGTCGTGTAGTATTCGAAGGTCTTAAAGGTGGTCTTGATTTCCTTAAGGATGATGAGAACATTAACTCACAACCGTTCATGCGTTACAGAGAGCGTTTCCTTTACTCAATGGAAGGTGTTAACCACGCTGCTGCAACAAGTGGTGAAATTAAAGGTCACTACCTGAACTCTACTGCTGCTACTATGGAAGATATGTACGAGCGTGCTGAATTTGCTGTTGAGCTAGGTTCAGTTATTGTAATGATTGACCTTGTAATCGGTTACACTGCAATCCAATCAATGGCTAAGTGGTGTCGTAAAGTTGATTGTATCCTTCACTTACACCGTGCAGGTAACTCAACTTATTCACGTCAGAAGAACCACGGTATGAACTTCCGTGTAATCTGTAAGTGGATGCGTATGGCAGGTGTGGATCACATTCACGCTGGTACTGTAGTTGGTAAGCTAGAAGGTGACCCTCTAATGATTAAAGGTTTCTACAACACTCTTCTAGACTTTAAATCTGACATCAACTTACCTTGTGGTATGTTCTTTGCACAAGATTGGGCTTCACTACGTAAGTGTGTACCAGTAGCTTCTGGTGGTATTCACTGTGGTCAAATGCACCAATTAATTGATTACCTTGGTGATGACGTAGTTCTACAGTTCGGTGGTGGTACAATTGGTCACCCAGATGGTATCCAAGCTGGAGCAACAGCTAACCGTGTAGCTCTTGAGTGTATGGTTTTAGCACGAAACGAAGGTCGTGATTACGTTGCAGAAGGTCCTCAGATCTTAAGAGATGCAGCTAAGACTTGTGGTCCTCTACAGACAGCGTTAGATCTTTGGAAAGATATTACTTTCAACTACGCTTCTACAGATACTGCTGATTTCGTAGAAACAGCAACTGCAAACCGTTAATAACGGACCTAATTTCGCGTTTAAACTATTAAATTTCATTTAAGGAGTAATATAATGAAACTAACTCAAGGAGCTTTTTCTTTCCTTCCTGACTTAACTGACGAGCAAATCACAAAGCAAATCCAATACGCTTTAAATAAGAGTTGGGCTGTTTCTATCGAATTTACAGATGATCCGCACCCTCGTAATTCTTACTGGGAAATGTGGGGTCTTCCTCTTTTCGATCTTAAAGATCCAGCAGCGGTACTTTTCGAGATCAACATGGCTCGTAAAGCTAAGCCAAACTTCTACGTTAAGTGTGCTTGTTTCGATAACACACGTGGTGTTGAAAGTTGTTGTCTTTCATTCATCGTTCAGCGTCCTGCTTACGAGCCTGGTTTCAGACTTGTTCGTCAAGAAGTTGCTGGTCGTAAGCTTGTTTACACAATTGAAGCATACGCACCAAGCCAAAAGCCTGAAGGTGAGCGTTACTAATCTTTTAACAACGAGTGATCTATAGCAACTTAGTTGTTAAAAATTCACTTCCAATTAAGAGTTAGAGTAATTAGTCTAATATATTTAATATATTAGACTAATTATCATTAGCATTTTAGCTATTCATTGTCATTAATTGGGTGATTCTAAGTCCGAAATGTGACATGTAGTAATTCGGTATCATTACGCCCGTCGATAAGCTTATATAGTATAAGACGAAGAATTGATAACACATTCAAAAACTTGTAGGTTCAAGATATTTAAACAACCTAGATAAAGGTAGAATTACCATAATTAGTACCACTTTGGTTTACTAAAAACTAAAATGATACTAATTATGCGTCTTGGTAAAGTTTCGAAATTAGCTGGCTAGTTTTTAAAATCTTAATTATTGAACATTTACGTATTTACAATTTTTATCCGTCGTAAACTCAACAATACCTGATCGCAGCGCAAAAAGTGTATAGTCTTTACCAATACCAATATCACGACCAGGACGAACAGAAAGACCCCGTTGTCGAACAATAATACCACCTGCCTTTACTGGCTGATTCCCGTATACTTTAATACCTAATCGCTGAGAATTTGAATCCCTACCATTTTTTGTACTTCCTGCTCCTTTTTTATGTGCCATTTTAAATTAAAACGAATAATTTTTTTACTATAAGACTTAAAGTTGGTTAACAATAAGCGAAAATGTGCTCTTATCCAATAAAGCAATTTGAGCTAACATCTTTAAATTGAGATCAATTGAATTTTGTTTTAAACGATTCTTTAACTTACTATAAGTTAAGCCTTCAATACGGGCTGCAGCATTAACACGACATAACCATAGCCTTTTAAAATCTCTTTTTCTTCTTTTTCTACCAACGTATGAATAAATAAGTGCTTTCATAACTTGTTGATTTGCTGTACGAAATAATCTTGAGTGGGCACCTTTAAATCCTTTCGCAAACTTTAAAATTTTCTTACGACGATTACGCGCAACATTCCCTCTTTTTACTCTTACCATGTTTAATTAAGACTTAGAAAATAACTTGACTATAAATAACAAATCGGAGTTGGTGTCGAAATGTTACAAATTGAATTAATGTAAATACGGGTTAACTTTGCTCGAAACCCAAATGTTTTACGAGTTTTTTTCTTAGGGCGCATTTTGTAAACACGCGTTTTTGAACCGGATAAATGTCTTAATACTGTTGCCTCCACAATATACTTGTCTTCTAAAAAAGGTTTGCCAAGCTCTAACTTATTATTTTGCTTAACAAGTAAAATTTGATTCAAAGTAAAAGTATCACCAGCCTGTAACGGTAATTTATTTAAATCATAAAAACGATTCTCTTCGATCCAGAACTGCCGACCACTAGCCTTAACAATTGCATATGAGCCCATTACGAAATATTTTAAATTACTAAATAATGTTAACAAGATTAGAAAATCTTAGACATTGTGTTATTTTCCCAAAAGGCCACCCTTTCAGTATCTTCACCGCTGTAACGTTTCACTATTGAGTTCGAGAAGGGTCAATGTGGTTCCATTACGCTATAAAACATCTAAGCTAATAAAACTAAAAAATTTATACTAAACTAAGTCAAGCATTCGGTCTATTAGGATACCTCAGCTAAATACATTACTGTACATACACTTGGTACCTATCAAACGGCTAGTCTTGCCGTGACCTTAACCATTTTTTATGGTAAGAGTACTCATCTTGAGGCTGGCTTCCCACTTAGATGCTTTCAGCGGTTATCCTAACCGTACATGGCTACCCAGCGTCTACCGTTGGCACGATAACTGGCACACCAGAGGTACGTCTCTTCCGGTCCTCTCGTACTAAGAAGAGATCCTCGCAATACTCTAACGCCTACACCGGATATGGACCGAACTGTCTCACGACGTTCTGAACCCAGCTCGCGTGCCGCTTTCATGGGCGAACAGCCCAACCCTTGGGACGTACTACCGCCCCAGGATGCGACGAGCCGACATCGAGGTGCCAAACCTCCCCGTCGATATGAACTCTTGGGGGAGATCAGCCTGTTATCCCTAGAGTAACTTTTATCCGTTGAGCGACGGCCCTTCCACTCGGTACCGCCGGATCACTAAGGCCGACTTTCGTCTTTGTTCGACTTGTATGTCTCACAATCAAGCTCCCTTATGCCTTTACACTCTACGACTGATTTCCAACCAGCCTGAGGGAACCTTTGCACGCCTCCGTTACCTTTTAGGAGGCGACCGCCCCAGTCAAACTGACCACCTGAAACTGTCCCCTAGCCGGATAACGACATAGGGTTAGAATCCTAGCATTGTTAGAGTGGTATCTCACCAACGGCTCAAATCTTCCCGCAAGAAAACTTTCAACGCCTCCCACCTATCCTGCGCAAACAAAGCCCGGAGCCAATATCAAGCTACAGTAAAGCTTCATAGGGTCTTTTTGTCCAGGTGCAGGTAGTCCGCATCTTCACAGACAAGTCTATTTCGCCGAGTCTCTCTCCGAGACAGTACGCAGATCGTTACACCTTTCGTGCGGGTCGGAACTTACCCGACAAGGAATTTCGCTACCTTAGGACCGTTATAGTTACGGCCGCCGTTCACCGGGGCTTCGGTCACGAGCTTCGTCAAAGACTAACAAGCTCCCTTAACCTTCCGGCACTGGGCAGGTGTCAGCCCCCATATATCGTCTTACGACTTTGCGGAGACCTGTGTTTTTGGTAAACAGTCGCCAGCGTCTGGTTCTTGCAACCCATAAAGGGTACCTCTTCTCCCGAAGTTACGAGGCTATTTTGCCGAGTTCCTTAGAGAGAGTTATCTCGCGCCCCTTAGTATACTCTACTTACCCACCTGTGTCGGTTTAGGGTACAGGTATTTATTGCTTATGGTAGTTAGGGCTTTTCTTGGAAGTATGACATCAGTCGGTTCAGTGCCTTAGCACCTCCTATTCATATCTCAGCTCAAAACGTTTTCACCGCTTCTCAACACCTCGAATACTTAAGCCGATAACCAACATTCGGTCGACCTAGCCTTCTCCGTCCCCCTTTACCAACAATAAACAGTACAGGAATATTAACCTGTTATCCATCGACTACGCTTTTCAGCCTTACCTTAGGACCTGACTCACCCTCCGCGGACGAGCCTTCCGGAGGAACCCTTAGGTTTTCGGGGCATTGGATTCTCACCAATGTTTTCGCTACTCAAGCTGACATTCTCACTTCTACTTTGTCCAAACCCACTTTCGTTAATTCTTCTCACTAATGTAGAACGCTCCCCTACCGATGTTTAAACATCTTACAGTTTCGGCAAATTGCTTAGTCCCAGTCATTTTCGGCGCAGGATCACTCGAACAGTGAGCTATTACGCACTCTTTAAAGGATTGCTGCTTCTGGGCAAACCTCCTGATTGTCTATGCAATCCCACCTCCTTTACCACTTAGCAATTATTTAGGGGCCTTAACTAGTAATCTGGGCTGTTTCCCTCTTGACATTGAAGCTTATCCCCCAACGTCTCACTGGTTAACTAAATGTCTTAGTATTCAGAGTTTGCCTTGATTTGGTACCACTCTCGCAGCCCGCACCAAAACAGTAGCTTTACCCCTAAGAAAAAACATTAACCGCTGCGCCTCAACGCATTTCGGGGAGATCCAGCTAGCTCCGGATTCGATTGGAATTTCACCCCTAACCACAACTCATCCGCTGTTTTTTCAACAACAGTCGGTTGGTACCTCCACT
>Ga0206125_10000337_pt1 | contig 62681 bp, 45 predicted proteins | sample Helgoland_Spring_4_FD_148598 | JGI IMG/M metagenome (GOLD analysis project Ga0206125, IMG submission 148598) | Pelagic subsurface seawater microbial communities from Kabeltonne, Helgoland, North Sea - Helgoland_Spring_Bloom_20160331_1 | ecosystem: Environmental > Aquatic > Marine > Epipelagic ...
AGAGGAGAGGTACCTCTTGTTGTGTAGCTTATTTTTTCTTTAAGCCCGAAAGAACTAGGTGTTCTTTCTTCTGCAACCATTGCTGAAGACCCCATAACAATGATATTGTTTGCACCCGCTTTTTTCTTAAAATCAAATCTATACAGCGCCGATTTTTTATTGGGCGCAAATTCTACGGTTATGTCTTGGTCTATTAAATACGTTGAATAATACCATGGTTTTACCTGTTCTAAATCATGGTCAATATTCATTTTATGATTCTTAAAACCTGAAGACAATTCTCCTTGTATCACCTTTAATTTAAATACACCAACTCTTCTATGAGAATGAACTTGTAAAGGAAATGATTTCACCTGATCTGATATATAATCATATTTATCAGGAAACATGCGTAACATTTGGTTAGGCAACTGCATGGTTGGATAGGTAGGTACTAAAAATTTAGAAACATTTCCTATTCTAGGATCTATAAACCCCGAATTTTCTTTCTGAGAAAACATATCTTGTGCAGAAAAAAGCAACATGCACAATGCATAAAGGGTAGTTATATGTTTCTGAATATTCATTTTTTACATTTTATAATATGTTGCTAATAAACTACCTAGTAATTAATAATAGCTTAATATTGGATTAACAGTAAACCATCTCGTCAAAAAAAGAGTAAAAATTTACGTTAAACACCAGTTTTGTCTCTTTTGCATAAAAAAACCCAAACAGTAAAAATTGTTTGGGTTGAAATAAAATATTTCTTTTTATACTATTTCTTTTTATAAGCTTCCCATTTTTTTCTTTGTTCTACGGTAGACAAAGCCACAAGAGCTTGGTTAAACGTTTTTTGATATGGTCGAATTTCTTCTTTAAATTTCTTAGAACCTGGTTCGTGCTTTTCTGCAACTTTTTGTGCACCAGCTAACATTTCATTTGTTGCTATTACTAATTTTTTTTCTTGTGCTTCATCAAGTTCCATCACACGGGTTCTCTCTTCAACAATCCGCTTCGATTGTTTTACATAGTTAGGTTTTAAATCCTGCGCATGTACTCCATTCACAAAAACTACTCCTAATACAAATACTAAAGTTGCTACTAATTTTCTCATAATTAAATTGATTTATTTTAAGTTTATTATTTATTCCCTAATTGTATAACTACCTGGTCTTTCTGAGTCAAACTCCTCTTTGCAAAAAAAAGCTCTTTATTTTCGACAGCACCCATTTCAAAGACAATGGTTCCTCCAGAAACTAAATCTGCATGCGAAATGACTGGAGCATCCAACTTCTTTCCATTCACGGTTACAGATTGTATGTATTTGTTTTGCTCCGAATTGTTTTTCGCAATAATTTTCGTTGTTTTTTGATTTGGAAATTGAAGCGCTACACTATCAAAAATGGGTCTTCCAATAGAATAAAATGGCTTTCCAGGACAAACTGGATAAACACCCATGGCGTTTAACACGTACCAAGCAGACATTTGACCACAATCTTCATTTCCTGCCAAGCCATTTGGACCATCAAAATACATTTCACGCATTACCTTATCTGTATAAAACTGAGTCAACCAAGGTTTGGTAGAATTATTAAACAAATGAATGATATGATGACTTGGCTCATTCCCATGTACATATTGACCTATCAACCCTGATATGTCACCTGGAACATGTTCACCGTCTTGCTTAGAGCTTGTTGTAAACAATGTTTCCAATCTTTGTGTAAATTCTTCTTCTCCTCCCATTGTTTTTTTAAGTCCTTCCACGTCATGTGGTACAAACCAAGACCATTGCCAGGCATTTCCTTCACAATAATCAGTCTTCCAGTGAGAAGAATTATTAGGGTTAAAAGGAGTTCTCCATGATTTGTCAGACATAATACCTCTCATAAACTGAGTTTCTTTATCGTAATATTTTTCATAGTATTTAGATCGTTCGTTATACACTTCATAGACCTCCATTCTGCCCAAGTCCTTAGCCATTTGCGCAATACACCAATCATCATATGCAAATTCAAGTGCCTTTGCTACGGACGCAACTGTTTTATCTCCCGGAACAAATCCTAATTCATCTACATATTTTTTTCCTATCTCCATTACATTTCCAGCCGCATTGTTATAACCTGTAACTTTTAATAGTGATGGATCATACACCGAAGCTTCGATCATTGCGTCCAATGCTTCATTAGCATCAAAACCTGAAATTCCTTTTTTATAAGCATCATAGATCACTGATACCGAATGGTACCCCAACATGGTTCCTGTATAGTTAGAAGCCAACTCCCATTTTGGCAATATCCCGCCTTCTTTTCTTTTTTGAAGTAAGGTTTGAATCAATTCGTTATCCTTCTCTGGGTTGATAATTGTTAGCAAAGGATGCACCCCTCTAAAAGTATCCCATAATGAAAAAACAGTATGATTTGTAAATGCTTTGGAGTTCTTTGGCTTTTGATCCATCCCCATATAACCTCCATCTACATCCATAGCAGTATTAGGACTCAACATAGCGTGGTACATTGAAGTATAAAAAATTGTTTGCTGTTCTTTTGTACCTCCAGCAACTTTAATTTTAGACAACTCTTTATCCCAAACATTTTTACTATCGGCAACTACTTCATTAAAATTCCAATGTGGCAATTCGGCCAACATATTATTTTTTGCTCCGGCAACACTCACTGGAGAGATTGCCACTTTCACCATAATTTCTTCATTATCAGCAGTCGTAAAGTTTAATTTAGCCTTTACATCTTTGTCCTGATTCCATTCTAAAACATCAGGTCTCAATTCATTATTTACAAAAATTGAGGCATCAAAAGGTTTGGAAAACTTAGCATAGAAATATATTTGCTGATTGGTAGCCCATCCTTGAGTTGTTTTCATCCCCACTACCTCTGTATCACTTACAATTTTTAAGTGTATTTTTTTGGCACCGTGCATTTGTAAACTATGGCCTAAATCAACAATTACTGAAGCCTCTTCCGATGCTGGGAAGGTGTATTTATGCATTCCAACTCTGGTAGTTGAAGTAAGCTCTGCATTGATATTAAAATCTTTCAATCCAACTTTGTAATAACCAACTTCTGATTGTTCAGATTTTTTATCAAAAGCTGAAGTGATTCTTTTAGTATCCGAAAAAGTTATCTTTCCTGTGGTGGGTAATACTAGGATATCTCCATAATCACCAATTCCTGTACCTGATAAATGTGTATGGCTAAATCCATAAATTTTATCATCTGAGAAATGATATCCTGAACAAGCATCCCATCCCTTCAATCTGGTATCCGGACTCAACTGTACCATTCCATAAGGACGAACTGGACCCGGATATGTGTGTCCATGACCACCAGTTCCAATAAAAGGATTCACAAAAGTTGATATTCTTTTTCCAGAAACTAATGACGCTTCTTCTTTACTACAACCACAAAAAACGGTAAGAAACAATACTAATACTGCGTTTAATAGGGTGTTTTTATTTAGCATATACATAAATCTATATTTTAATATTTGAGCTCCTAGAGCTATTGTCTCACTTTTTTTAATCACTAAGACATGTGAAGAATCATCAATTGACACTCCGAATTCAATGTTATTATTTATCCGATAGTAAAAGCTTAGCTCTAATTAGATACTTTAAACTCTTGTTTAAGGATATCCAAAAAAGTAGCAGCATATGCAGGTGTATCATCCACGTTTGATTCTACGGACTCTTCTATTTGACTTCCTAAATTCCAGTTATTAAAAGAATCAACCAATACCAACTTCGACGCTCCAGTTGCCCCTCTAGCAGAATTACAAATCTCTCTGAAAAAGTTGTTGTCTTTTTCAAAAACATGATTATTACTCCCTGCATTCGTTAATTTGAAATTGATAGAAGGGCTAATCGTTGGGATGTATTCTAAATCGAACTCTGGTCTTCCCAACGCCTCTTGAGAATAGCTCCACGCCCCATAAATCATTTTTTCAAAATATAGAATTCGTTCGTACGAATTGTTTTTGTTTAAAGTCATGTATGTTTGATGCGTAACAGCGTCTACAGCTCCTACAAATCTAAAATCATATCTAAGGGGTGGTTGCCACTGTGGCTGTACTCCTACAATATATAGCTCCATTCCATCGAACTGATCGCTTACAACTTGTCTCATTCTATCGAATACTTCCGGACTATTTATGGCTGCCAAGTTATGCGCTGCGTTTATATAAACAACTGGCTTATCATTCAATCTATAATAATTTGGATTTGCAGCTGCTATACCTGCAATTGCTAGAAAGTCATCCTGAAAAAACACCTCTTTCGGATCTAAAATTCCATTTTCTGGATCTGAAATTTTATCTACAGGGTTGTTATTGTTAATACCCAATGCTCCAAAATTATAATTGAAGGCATAACTGACAATAGAGTCTACAGGAAATGCATCTAAGGCAGTATCATATCTATCTACAATGGCAAGATCATTGGTATGGGCATTACCCGTACGTGCTGATCGTAAATCAAATAAGAAAAAATCTATTCCAGCTTGATTTGCTTGTTTTATATGAAAAGGGTATTGTTCAGTACTTGCTCCATTATATGTACCAACTACTGGACTGGTTTCATATGATAAACTCCAATTAGAAAACTTATAAAAAGCACCTACATTGTAATCGTTTTCAACAGAAAATCTTGGAACATCGGTTCCCAAAAAAGTATCTTCCGGCTCCATTTGGTCATCATCTTGACACGAAGTAATGGTCAAGATTAAAAAGCTCGCTAATGCGATTATTAAATTTAAGTTTTTCATAATATTATTCTAAAATTATTATATCATAATTAATTCCTTTTGCTATCAAGTCGTCTTCAGAATCTCCATACCAACCACTCGCAAAATCATAATTATACTCTGCATCTAGAATTGTTTCTGGAGACGGAATTCTTTCATAAAACGTATTGATTTTTAGCGGAGTAATTAAATCATCTATGCCTCCTAACAATGCTACAGCTTCTTCATAATTACTTGTATTTGTTCCTTTTTCTGATGGAGGAAACACAAGTCTTTCAGGTACCTCAGCATACACCGTAGTCCTAGCCGTTTGTGTATTGTCTGGATTGTAATGAGGTTGTGTTGGAATTAATCGAGTTCTTCTGTTTAAACACCAACCATCCAATCCTTGATAAAACATTGCAAACCATCTTTGTCTTACAATTTGATCTAAAGGATCTGCACTAATAGAACTATCAATTACATTAAAAATATCTCTAATTCCAGGGTTAGAAGTTCCCCATTTCACCCCGTCAATTTCTTTGTAAGCTGCCACATCACTAGACAAACCATAGTGTTCAAATGAAGTTTCAATACCTTTGTAATAATAGGATTCTACAGATTCTGAACCGCTATATCCCAATAATTTTGCCTCCGCTTTCATAAAGTAGGTTTCAGCAGCAGTAATTACATCAAACTGCGCATCTTCTGCAAAAAACTTTTCAAAATTTGGACGTGAATAAACGTCATCCGCTAAACCTTGATATGGGTTATCTGAACTATCAAGTCCCCATTCCCCAAGTGTGCTTGTTCCTGAAATCGTTTTTCCATAGTATGGAATTTTATAAGAAACATTAATCGTTTCTGTGGCTGATCCCGATTTTAGTAATACATCTTCAATTGTCAATGAATCTTTTGCTACATCGTGGTAAGCTTCCAATCGTGGGTCACTAAAGGTTCTTAAATTCAATAAAAAATGAAAATTCGCCATGGGAATTTGGCTGATAGTTACACCTGTATTAAAAATAAATTTATCATATGCGTACGACCAATTGAGTACGTTTGATGCCTCTCCTATCAAAACAACATTGTCTACATTTGTTTCTAGCATTTCTTGCTCTTTGAGCATTACATCACTTAAATGGCTGTCAGCAAGTTCAGACATATCACTTGAGCCCGAAATTCTTAGCGCCAATTTCAATCGCAAACTATTGCAAAATTTTATCCATTGTGAAATATTACCATTATAAACTGGATCAACAACAAACTTATCTCCTGCTACGTTTAAGTTGATTGATGCTTGTTTTAAGGTTTCTAAAAGTTCTGTATACACCTCTTTTTCAGAGTCATATGCAACAACTAACTCGGTTCCAATAGCATCTGAATAATGAATAGGTCCAAAAGTGGCTACTAAAACGGAATAGATATATGTGTTCCAGATCTTAGCCATTTCCACTCTGTTACTAAACTTGGGATCGTCTTTATAATCATCTATAAAAGTTTGCAATGTCACAATGACGTCTGTATAACATCTTTGGTACATAGTATTGACTCTTGCATCTTCATAAGAGAAGTTTCCAAGACTCCCTCCCCTTTGTCCGATATAACCGGCATACGTTAGAAAAGCTTCGTTGTTTAAGTACCCTCCTAAATGTAAATAAGTTTCTCGAACCGCACCATTGAAAACTAAAGACGGTTTTGGACTCAAAAATTTATTTGGATCGGTATTCATCTGTTCGAATTCATCCGTACAAGAAACGCTCAAAATAGTTACAAAAAAGACAACTATTATATATTTTATATTTATCAATTTCATATTCTTAAAATTTTACATTTACATTCAATCCATAGTTAAAAGTTGGGAGTGGAGAGCCATATTCAATTCCACGTCCATTACCCGAATTTGTTTGAGCCTCTGGATCAATACCCTCAGGAGTATTTTTATACAAAAACCATAAATTCCTTGCAACAGCAGCTATTTTCACACTCTGAATTCCTGTTCCAGACAAAATATTTTGAGGCAAAGTATATCCTAAATTAACCTCTCTTAATCTCACATAAGAGGCATCATAAACGTGTCCGATTTGATTATTGGCATCATCATAATGGTAGACCTGACTATTCATATATCTCCTATTCTCAATAACATTCCCCTCCGCATCTCGTTCTGCAACCAAGTTTCCTTCTGCGTCTCTAACCCCAAGGGCAGAATTGACATGGTAAGCTCCTTTAATTACGGTGTCTGCGTAATCATTTCCATACAATCCATTACCTCTTCGTTCATTTCCGTTTTCTCCTAAAACAACTTCTCCAAAAAAGGAGTCTTCTCTTGCGTACAAGGTTTTTTCGTATACTCCAGCATTTGTAGCCTTTACACTAGTTCCAGATAAAAGATCTCCCCCCATCTTAACATCAAGTAAAAAGCTAAACGTAATATCCTTATATCCGAACGAGTTTCTTAATCCTCCAATCCAATCGGCTTGAGCGTTTCCTAAGTACACATCATTTTCGAATAAAGCTCTTCCGTTATTAGAAACAAGCGTGTGTCCCGTTACTGGGTCTTTGGCATAAGCTCTACCTCTAATTTGACCAAATTTTTCTCCAACTTCTGCACCTACGGTTGCATTGAAAAAACGACCGAGTTCTACTCTTTCCAAACCTTCTGGAAGCGATTCTACATAGGTTTGATTGTTAGACCAGTTTATATTCGCATCCCAATGAAATCCCTTGTCTTTTCCGTCAAAAATAGTTGCGTTTAATACAATCTCAAAACCTGAGTTCTTTAGCACACCTGCATTTACGAATTGTCGTGTATACCCTGTACCGGGAGATGTTAATAACTCCATAATTTGATCCTCCGTTCTGGTTTGATACCAAGTCAAATCAAACTTAATTCTACGTTTAAAGAAAAAAGTCTCCGTTCCAAATTCAATTGTTTTCGATCTTTCAGGTACTAAGTTTTCGTTAAGCTTTGTATTTGGTAGTTGGAAATAAGCATTTCCTAAATAATTACCACCATATTCGTATAGGTTTAAAGTTCTGTTTGGAGCAGTATCATTACCAACTTCACCATATGAACCTCTTAGTTTACCAAATGTTAAAATATCGTTTTTAGGAATAAACTTTGAAAAAACAACGGTGGTTCCTATAGAAGGATAAAAATAACTATTGTTCGCTTTTGGTAATGTTGAAGACCAATCATTACGAGCGGTTAATTCTAAATAATAGGTGCTTTTATAACCTAAAGATGCTGAAGCAAAAAGGGATTGTATTTCTTTCTCAGAATCGACTTCACCAACAACAGGATACCCTGCATTATTTGCTACCGTTGCATAACCAGATTCTGCTAGCTGATCTATTCTAATGGTTCTATTAGAAAATCTCGTATTAAACAAAGAAGCTCCTAGTGTTGAAACTATAGACACCTTTTTTACTCTTTTATTTACAGTAAACAATCCTGTATATCTATTTGTGACCGCTGTAAGATCACCGGTTCTATATTCACCATCTAAATCATAGGTCGCACCTTTATTGTTTAACACTTCTGATACACGGCTCCTAAAATCTGTTGTTGCCTTTAATTTAAACATATAACCTTTGGCCGGTCTGTATATTAAATCCGTTCCAAAAAGTACCCTGTTCGTTTCATCTTGATTGGTGTTTTCATATATATTCCAATATGGATTTGTAAAGGGACCTTCATAAGTATAGGCTACACCAGATAATTCATCTTTATAGGGTATTAAATTATCTTTAGAAAAATTTGGCTTCATGAAAATATATGCACTTGCTGGGTTTCTAGGGTTCCCATTCGTTGGAATTCTATTTTTTACAAGGTCATTTACAAATGTCACATTTACTCGTGATTCGACTTTATTTGTCAATTTATAATTTCCATTAAAAGAAATATTATTTCTTTTTTGTTCGTTCATGCCTGAGATGGTATGCTCAGAATCTAAAAAACCATAAGAAAGCCTATAACTTCCTTTTTCTGAACTTCCTTGAAGACTAATATTTGTGCTTGAGGTAATACCTGTAGAATAAATTTCCTTAATATTATCTGGCTGTACAAAATATTGACCGGGTTCTTTGTTCACATTAATAACATCTTGTCCGAGCATTGGTAAACCATATGCTCTATCCCATCTGCTAGAATTTGGATATCCCGTTTCACTGTCTATATGACCTGCATTCAATGCCAGTCTTCCAATTTGACCAGCTCCATATACATATTGATAATTCGGATACTCTAAAATATCGGTAAACATTAGATTTTGATTGATCGAGATACCAATACCATTTGTATTCCTACCGGTTTTGGTTGTAATCAATATAACGCCATTTGCCCCTTGAGAACCGTATAAACTGGTAGCACCAGCTCCCTTTAGAACTTCTATGGATTCAATATCGTCTGGGTTTATTTGTGAAATTGGATTCCCATAATCTATTCCTCCGTCATTGCTAGTTAAGCCTGTATCTCCCTGCGGAGTACTCATTTGGATCCCGTCTATAACATATAAGGGTTGATTATCTTCAGTAAGCGAGGTTGCTCCTCTAATAACAACTCTATTAGATCCAACAGGACTTCCAGAAGAAGTAATTTGAACCCCAGCAACTTTCCCTGAAAGATTATTTAAAAAATTTGAGGTTCTTGTTTCAGAAAAATCATCAGTATCCACTGTTTGCGAAGCATAGGTTAATGATTTCTTTTCCCTTTTGATTCCAAGAGCCGTGACTATCACCTCTTCCAGTACTATATCTGATGGAACTAACAGAACATTTACCTTTTTTTGTCCAGCTACTGGAATTTCCTGCGTGACGAAACCAACATAACTAATAACCAATACAGGAGCTTCTTGTTTGGCAACTTGCAATTCAAACAAGCCATCAAAATCAGTAATTGTTCCAATTGAAGACCCTTTGTAGACTACTGTTGCTCCAATTACTGGTTCTCCTTTATCATTTTTCACAACACCTCTTATATTTTTATTCTGAGAATAAATAAGGGCTTGTGTAAAAAACAACATTAATACAATATGCTTTTTTATGTTCATCTTAAGGTTAGTTTAGGTTCGTTTTTTAAATACCGTTTACGTATTAACTAAGCAAACGATTCTTCTACAAAAGAAGCGGTCAACAATTAATTAACTATTAATTATAGCTAAATAATTGAGATTAATTTACAATTCTACTGAATATCTCTAAAAAAATGCTTTTGCCACTATTTGTGAATGGTTTAAGATGGAATCCAATCAAAAAGCAACAAAAAAAGCCACCCTAGTAAGCAGTGACTTTTATTCGTACTCAGTACATTTTACTGTACAATAAATTTTTGAACGTACTTCTTTGAATCAATGGTTACATTTAAAATATAAACGCCAGGTAAAAATGAATTGGTATCTAATTCGTAAGCGTCATTAATTGTAAAAGAAGAAATACAATTTCCTAAAAGATTATATACTTTCGCATTGGACGTTCCATCTAAAATAATTTTCACATTTCCGTTAGCTAAATTATATACCGAAAAGTTATCCAAAGCTCTTGCTGAAAGTAAAGACAAGGCTGGCTGTGTTAAACCAGAATCCCAAGCACCAACGTCATTTCCATCAGAACCATAATCAATTGGGCTGTCTCCTGAAGTTGCAACTATATACTTTACTTTTCCATCAGCTGCATCAAAATTCAGTGCACAGCTTTCTAAATCTGCTGCGAAATTAGATTCAGGATCTGTAATCGTCAAAGCTCCTGTTTTTAACAAATTACCTGATAAAGTATTTGTTAATGTTGCCGTAAGTCCAGTTCCTCCAAAGCCTATATCAGATGTTGTATTGGCACCTGTATCATCTGCATGATTCCCATAGAACAAAGAGTTTAGAACTGTAAGTTGAGTTGTTCCCTCTACTCTTAAGGCTCCCCCTTTAGCTGCAGCAGCATCTTCTATACTATTACCAAACATAGTAACATTTGTTAAAGTACATACAGAAGTATTAGCTGCAAAAATTGCACCACCCAGATTACCCGTAGAGTTGTTATAAAAAGTAGTCCCTGTAATGTTCGCAGTTCCTGAACCTACAATTGAAATAGCTCCTCCATTGGCTGCATTATTGGGTCTTGTAGAAGAATTTCCTGTAAACAAACAGTCCGTTAACACTAATACGCCATTGTTCCCAACAGAAAACACCCCTCCATTTCCATGAAGAGTAGCATTAGCGTCAAACACACAATTTGTAAATGTCATTGTCGTATTGATAATAGAGATATTACCATGAGCAACATCGGTTAGATCAACTTCAGAGGCACGTGCACTAGATAAGTTGGTAAAACTACAGTCGTTAAAAGTAATACTCGAACTATTATTAGACCCAAAAAAACCTCCTGTTCCAAGGGTTGTTGAGATATTTTCAAACTCTAGTCCTGTAAAAATACTAACGGCCGCACTTGAAGTTGCATTTGCAAAAAATAATCGATTCCCACTATTTCCATTGTTTATTACCGCTTGTGTTCCTCCATAACCATCATCTGCGCTCAAAAATGAAATTGAAAAACCAGAAGCATCATTTAAGGTTATTTGTCCTGTTAAAGAAACTGTACCACTAATAATAATATTGTCATCCTCTGAATTCGCTTTCGCTATATTGTAAGCGTAATTGATGGTTGCATATGCAGTTCCTAGGGTAGTTCCGTCATTCGTATTATTATTCCCTGTTGCACTTACATAGATATCAGCAGCATATATATGTAACACACTAAAAGAAAACAACGCAATAGACAGTAATTTTTTTGTAATTTTTTTCATGGTTTATATTTTAAGTTTAGTATAAATATTAAAAGTTCTTTTTAAACTTTTGCCAAACATAGAAACACTACATTAGTTTTTTATTAATTTTTTATAAATGAAAAAAAAATACCCAATTAATGCATAATTAATTGAAAATTTAGAACCTTAGATTATTTTCGTTATACGAACCGAAAATTAAAGCAATGAGACTCACAGTATTAGTACTTTCTATATTAATTTATAGCACAAATATGTATTCGCAAGATTTATTAAATCATATCCATACCGGATACCAAGGCTGGTTTACTGCAAAAGGAGACGCTTCAGGGATTGATAAATGGGTCCATTGGGGAAGCGGGAGAGCACCGCTTACTCCCACTACAATTACTGTCGATATGTTTCCAGATTTTAGAGAGTATAATTCTAAATATTTATACGAAAGCACATTGACGTATAGCAATGGTGAAAAAGTAAAATTATTCTCATCCAACGATTATGCTACCATCGATTTACATTTTAAATGGATGCAAGAATATGGAATAGACGGTGTTTTCTTGCAACGCTTTTTAGCGCCTTTAAAGAACCCCGAACTAAAATCTCATCGGAATAAGGTCTTAAAAAACGTTTTAAAAGCAGCAAAAAAATACGACAGAAAAGTAGCCATCATGTATGATTTGTCTGGTTATGATCGATTAGAACAAAAACAACAACAAAAAGATTTTAGTGAATTTATACAAAAAGACTGGGATGCCATCAATAAAAAACACAAACTAACGGAGCTAAATTGCTATATGCATGAAAATAACAGACCGGTCCTTGCAATATGGGGATTGGGGTTCTCCGACAGAGACTTTAGTCTTAGGTATGCAAAGGAAGTTTTGAGTCTATTTAAGAACACCGATAAAAAAGACCATAACAATACATATCTTATTGCAGGAGTTCCTTCCTATTGGAGAACTTTAGAACGGGATAGTGAATCTAACCCAGAATGGAATTCAATTTATAGAGCATTTGACATGCTTTCTCCATGGTCTGTAGCAAGATACAGAGACTCCCAATCGCATGACAACTACATCCAAAATGTAACGAAACCAGACATTATTGAAACAGCACTTCATAAAAAAGAATATATGCCTGTAGTGTTTCCTGGGTTTAGTTGGGGGAATTTAAAAAATGAAGGCTATAATTCAATCCCAAGAAATGGAGGTCATTTTCTATGGAAACAGATATATGAAGCAAAAAAAGCAGGTGCCAAATGTTTGTATTTTGCCATGTTTGATGAAGTTGATGAAGGTACTGCAATCTTCAAGACAGCAGAAAACCAAAAACAAGTGGCTGTAGAAGGAACCTATATAAGTCTCGATCAAGATGGCTACACGTTGCCAAGCGATTGGTATTTGCAAATAGCAAATGAAGCTGGTAAGGTATTTCGGTCTGAAAAAGATATTGAAAAAAAGCTTCCTTTAACAACGAATTAAAATAACACCCAAATAAAAAAGGCTTCTAAAATTAATTAGGAGCCTTTTTTTTTGATGTATTTAATCTCTTTCGTTGATGATTTTTGTAAAAGGCAACTCATATTTTTGCCCGTATAGCAACTCGTATTCTTTTTCAAATTTTTCATAGGTTGATTTTGCCAAACTATGCTTTCCCATAATGTATTGAGCTTTACACTTAAACGCCATTGCTTCTTCATTTATTGAATCAAAATTAAAGACACAATCAGACAGCGTTATTATAAATTCTGGATCCGTTTTAATCTCAAAACTATCTGCAAAAGTAACCAAGGTATCAATCACAACATCAGACACATCCGCTTTAAAACTATCCAACCATTCATAGGTTACATTTAACAGAAATGCTCCTTTGTTTGCTATTTCTATCAAATAATCTATTTTATCTTTAGAGAGGGCTTCTTTCTTAGAAGAGGTAATCTGAAGCAAATCATAATAATCACTTTTTGGTTTGTTTTCAGCATGGATAATTTTCCAATATCCCGTTTCTTTGCTCAATTTATAATCTCCTATTTCTGTTAAAATTCCACGAATTTTAGCAATATTTACCGCCCTATTATTTTGTGCACTTTTTGTCGACTTATCATACCATAAAGTAGCTACAATTTTTTCAGAAGAAACCCCTTTGTTATTTTTCAAAGTATGCAACCAAATCAATAAAAAAAGTTCTTTTAATAAAGGTGAAAACTTATTGGTAATATCTTTCGACTCTTTATCAAACACCTGAAACCCTCCAAACAAAAGAAAATCATAAACCGACTGTGTAACTCTTGGCTTTGTCTCAAAGGATGGTTTTGTTGGGGTTGTTTCAAGTGACTCATCAACTGAAACAACTTTTTGTTCTTCGTTAATTTGAGACACAACAGATTTCTGTTTATTTTTTCTCTTTTTATAAATTATGTAAAATACAATCAAAATTAAAAAACTACTCAAAACCAAAACAATCTGTTTAATAGAATACGAAGTTTGAACAACTTCTTCCTGAGATCGCTTATTGGGAGGGTAATTGATAGATCGTATGGAGAACTCGGTAGTAATAGAGTCCTTTAGAAAAGATGTGTAGCCTATAAATTTCCTTTCTGAGGGCAAATAAAATAACGTTTCATTGGATTTGGTATCTCTAAATTTAAAAGGAATTGAAGACCCCACTTTCTCTAGCATATTCGAATCTAAATCACCCTTTACTAACTGAAGTTGCCCATTAAAAAGATGTTTATCAAACACCAATGCGTAATAGGATCTATTCTCTTTATCGATCCACATGTTACTTGCAACCGCCATTCCTTCGATTACCCGAGGAACATCAAATTTTTTAAAGAGTTTGTTTTCTTTTATAGAATATCCTATCAAATCATAATTACTTTTAGGGTTGATCATTTGATCACCAGTTAGGCTTCCATAGCCACCAAATAAATACAAGGTGTCATTCAATACTCCAATAGCAGACAAATATCTCGGTGTGTAAATAGAATCATTAGATTTAATTGAAGTCCAATGCGCTGTATTCAAATCGAGCTTCTGAATCTCATTGGTATATTTATACTGACCGTACCCTCCAAACATGTATATTGAATTTTCTTCTTTTGAAAAGTACTTGTTATGATGTTGGTAATTCTTAAAGAGTGTATTTGGCACTATGGAATCTGTCCAAATCCCTGACTTAGGGTTTAGCGCTACAACACTTTTATAATCAATAGAATAACAGTAAATTAGGCCATCGTTCGAATTATAAACAATCTTATCATCTAGCGTTAAATCATAATGATTCTTTTTAATAACAACTTCTTGAATTCTATTATTTTTCAGATTACAAAAAAAAGTTTTTCATTTGAAAGCAAATACAGTTTATTGTTTTCTTCATCAGCAGCCTCTAATAGTACCCCTTTGGCAGTTCGCAAAACTACTTCTTTCCATGAACTATGAAGCGGGCCAATCCAGACAGGATTATTTACTTTTGCCTGTTTATTTTGCACTACATCTCTTGCTACATCTCCTTTGGTTTCATTAAGTGGAAAATGTAGAAAAAGCGCTTCATTGGTCCTAATTTTTATATTTCTAATAGACATTTTAGGTACGTCCATTGTAGTAAATTCATTGAATTCCACTCCTCCAAAAAATAATTTAAAAGCATCTGAACGCTCAAACTCAATATTCTCTATGTAAAAATTTTTAGAATCTATAGAAAGTATAATTCTTTTGGAAATCAAATCAACTTTAACAATTATATGAGACCAAAGCGACTTTGGCACTTGCGAATCAATTGGAATCACTGTGTTTCTTCCCCCAAAAACAACATTTAAATCTCTCGAATCACCATATTGGCTTAACAAATCAATATTATTGTTACTCTTATTCACCAGACGAAAAACATAACCAAAATACTGGCGCGATTTAATTTCAAAAGAAATTTCAAATTCATCTTGAAAAACAAGGTAACCATCCGGACTTAAATCCAACCCTGTTCTTTCATCCAATGTTTTATTCTGACCATTAAACTGAAGTCCAAACTCCTGAGACATAACAGGAGAAACCAATAACATCAGTAAAACGAATAAAATAAAATATTCTTTCAAGAAATTTGGTTTCATTGATTAAATTTTAATTAGAACCTTTAAACGAAGAACTACAAATATGCATTTAAATTTAGTATTTCTGAAATAAAAATCACTTTTTCACCAACAAAAACAAACAAATTTTAATTTTAATCATTAATTAATCAATCATTAAGGCCCTAACAGTTTCTTTGCGATACAATCAACTAAAATTAGTAGAAACATGAAATTATTGTCAAAATTTAATCGCTGTATTACGCTAAGTTGCGTTGTCTTTTTAATTGTCGGACTCACAGGAAACTCACAAACTTTTGACATCGACTATAAACCTGCCACAGAAATAGGGATGATTACTGCAGGGACAATAAAAGAGGCCAGTGGAATTGCAGCTTCAAATAAGACTCAAGATGCATTTTGGGTTCATAATGATTCTGGTGACGGACCCAATATATATCTTATTAATAAAGAAGGAAACCTGCTCACTCAGGGTGTCTTAACAAATGCGAGTTCACGTGACTGGGAAGACATCGCTTCTTTTGTTATGAACGGAACTTCATATTTATTAATAGGAAATGTTGGAGACAATCCTAAAAACAAGAGCAGCTATTTCTTATATATTATTGAGGAGCCTACCTATGACCCACAAAATACGAGTGCAAATAGTTACCCAATTATTAAAACCATCAGTTTTCAATATGAAAACGGTTCGCAAGATTGTGAATCAATTGCCGTAGATGTCGCAAACGAACAAATCATTCTTGTCAGTAAATCAAGCAGTCAAGGAAAAAGATTTGTGTACGAAATACCACTATCCATAACGCCAGGAGACATTAGCACAACCGCTTCTTTAATTGGTCAAATTACCATTAACGGTACCACAGCAATGGATATTTCTAACGATGGCCAGCATGCCATTGTGCTAACTTATGATGATGCTTATGAGTTTACAAGGTATCACGGATCTACTTGGAGCGATGCTTTCGCTACAACTCCAAGACAAATCACCATGCCTAAAAGAGGTGGAGGGGAAGCTATTTGCTATGGAACCAATGCAACAGACCTTTACCTTGTTAGAGAAGGAAATAATTCTCCCGTGTGGTTTGTAGAAGGAGCACTAGAACAAGGAGCCGCTTTTTTTGTCGACATGATAGATAAAAAAGATATCTACAACAACAAAGTTTGGCTTCATATTGAAGGAATGGACAACCCAATAGTAATGACAGACACCGACATGGATTTAGTCTATGCCTGTAAAGTGAACCTGCCAATAAACACTACTTACAATTACTATTTTAGTTATCAAAATGGTCCTAACCAAGGAGCAAACACTATTATTGAACAAAACAATGCTGGATGTTCTAACAATAACCTTCGTGAAATTACTTTAAGTAAACAAAATCAAATACTATCAAAAGTACTTTTTGAAAAATGTACTGTAAGACCAAATTATGTTACTGTTCAAGTAGACATGTCTAAGATAGAGTCAAAAACGAGTGTTTGGATTGAAGTTTTAGAAGAGAATACCGCTTTTGAAATGACTGAATCAGAACAAGATGGTTTTTATGAATATACAATTCCAGTAACAAAAGGAAGCACCTTAAATTATAGATTTTTCTACCTGTCCAATTCTAATCAAATAAATGAAACTATCCCTAATTTTTGCAATAACAATGGCTATAGATCCTTTACAACCAATGAAGCAATTATAACTATGCAACCTTTAGAGTTTGGCAGTTGTTATGAAGCTACACCCGAAGGAGCCCCTGTTACTGACTTAGAAAATGCACAAATCAGAGGATCTAACGACAATTATGAATGGATAAATGGGGCAAACGGAAGTGGATCTCCAGACGGACAAACTGTAGATAAACTGTTCGATAATAATTGGAACTCTAGATATCTTGTACGTGCTGTAGATTCTTGGGTTGAAATACTACTGCCCAAATTAACAACCGTAAATGCCTATACCATAACATCTGGATCTGATACCCCCACACGTGACCCTAGATCTTGGACATTTCAAGGTTTGAATCCAGACACCGAAACATGGGAAATAATACATACAGTAAACAACAATCCCAAGTGGCAAGAACGTAAACAACCCAAAAGTTGGTATTTCGAAAATCAAAATGAATACAGTGGGTATCGATTGCACATCACAGAATTAAACGGAGACCCACAATCTTTAATGCAAATGGCTGAACTAGAAATTTATGGAACCGTGGGAGGAGATGCACCAATACCAGGTAATACAGGAGAATATTTAGATGATTGTGAAACAAAAACAGGATGGACACCTAATTCTATTACCCTTAACAATACAGACCAAAAACAGGGAGACTATTGTCTAGAATTCACAGGTTCAGAAAATGCAGAATTTAAAAAGAAATTCACAACTCCCTTCAACCCGAATGGTACCGAAATGGGCACCGTACTAAAATTCTGGTACTACGTTTCTGATATTACCTTATTAGACACCAATAATCAAGTTGAAATAAGCAGTTCAGGAGTACCTGATATTGATGAATATAGCTGGAATCTTCACAATTTAAACAATGGATGGAACTACATTCAACTCAACACAAAGGATGCTGAAAAAAGAGGAGAACCACAATTGAATGCAATTAACTGGTTCAGATTATACCGAATAAAAACAGGTGTTGTAACAACTCGTATTGATGCCATACAACTCATTGGTGAAAACGAACTATCAACCGATAACTCGACGACTAGGAACCAAATTAATCTGTATCCAAACCCAGCAAGTGAAATCGTATATATTGACTTTACAGCAATGCAACCGAAAAAGACAAGCATAACTATACTGAATAGTAATGGCCAAACTGCAATGACTATAAATCTTGAAAATCAACTTAAGAAAAGGGCTCAAAAAGTTGAAATCCCAATAGGACACTTAAATCCAGGGATATATATCATCAAAATAAACTCCAATGATGGTATTAGTTGTAAAAAAATCATTGTACAATAGTTACCTAAAAAAGACTATCTCTGGTAAATAAAATAAGGTTACGCAAAAATGTATGTCTTGAAAATGAGCACTGAACAGACCTTTGGACTTGCCTCGACAAGCCTTGCCTAACGGCAGGCTTGCTCGGTACAGGCATCTACTTCTCATTCCATAAACTTCTTTCAGAAGCCGAAGCTTTCTTCAATAGCCGAAGCCTTAGCGTAGGTTACAGGGTAGGCTTCTCGCCCAAGAGTATCCGCAAAAAAAAAGACTACACAGATTCGCTACACATAAAAACACAAATACATCTAGACACTTGGGCTCACCTCGACAAGCCTTGCCTAACGGCAGGCAAGATCGGCACAGGATTCTGCTTCTCATTCCATAAACTTCTTTCAGAAGCCGAAGCTTCAGCGTAGGCTTCTCGCCCAAGAGTATCCGCAAAAAAAAAGACTACACTTGCGTGTAGTCTTTCTTTTTGCTCCTCCTCTTGGGCTCGAACCAAGGACCCTCTGATTAACAGTCAGATGCTCTAACCAACTGAGCTAAGGAGGATGATTATCCAGCAATACATTTCTGTTTTGCGAGTGCAAATATACGCAATATTTTAAGCTGCACAACAACAATCTATACAATTTTTCAAAAAACTGGAGTATTTGGTGTTATCATCTAATTTTGTTAAATTTGTAGCCGTAAATGTTCTTAACCAAAACATTTTTACCACAAGAATTAACCACTCTACTATATGAAAAAATGTCCTAAATGTAGCTCAACGTACAGAGTGAGAGTCAAAAGATCTGGCTTTCTAAAATATGTGCCGTTTGCCAAAACGTACAGCTGTGAATCTTGCTATTCTAGGTATTTTACATTTTCCAATGTTAAATTTACTTTCCCTATTAAAGATTCAAAGCGTACACAATATCGCTTGTAAATTATTCTGGTTCTCTAGCTTCAAAACCATTCATCCTTTTTTTAAACCCATTCACCCCTAAAATTTCAATATTTTTGAATTATTCTTGTAATTCAAATAACAATAATGAAATTTAAACTCGTTCCGGTTTTCGCCTTATTGCTAAGCATTGGCTTGATTTCTTGCCAGCAAAAAGCAGCTAAAAAACCCAATGTATTATTATTGTATATGGATGATTTACGCCCGCAATTAAATTGCTATGGGTATTCTGAAATACAATCTCCTCAAATAGATGCCTTGGCTAAAAATGGTGTTTTATTCAAAAACGCATACTGCAATGTAGCCGTTTGTGGCGCTTCAAGAGCCAGTATGCTCACAGGAATACGCCCTACAAAAAACATTTTTAGAAATTATAAAGTATTTGTTCAAAACGACACCCCAGAAGCCATCACCTTACCTCAACTTTTTAAAAACAATGGGTATACAACAATTTCTAATGGGAAAATTTACCACCATTTAGACGATCGAATGAATGATTGGCATGAGGTTTGGCGCCCATATGCATTCGATAAAAACCCTGAAAACTTAGCCCCAACAAACTGGTGGCAAGGCTTATGGCGCGATTATCAAACTCCCGAAAACCGCGCTTTCTACAAAAGAACAAATAGAGGACCCGCCTACGAAAGCGCATCGGTACACGATAGTACTTATATTGATGGACTGATGACTCAAAAGGTGCTTCGAGATTTAGTAAAACTAAAAAAAGAAGAGAAACCATTTTTCCTTACTGCGGGTTTTATAAGTCCACATTTACCCTTTAACGCGCCTACAAAACATTGGGACAAATACCCCCGTGAAACGATTAAACAACCTTACAACAATTTTGTCGCCAAAAATGCCCCTGAAGCGTCTATAAGTACATCCAGAGAGCTTAGGCAGTACACAGGGCTTCCTAAAAAACCAAACGATCTTGATGATGCCACTGCTATTTCTATGATTCACGGATATTATGCAACCGTGAGCTATGTCGACACCTTAATAGGAAAAATCTTAGCACAATTACACTCTTTAGAATTAGACAAAAATACTATCGTTGTTTTGGTTTCCGACCATGGTTACAACCTACAGGAACATCATCAATGGGCTAAATGGACAAGCCATCGAACCTCTATGCAAGTGCCACTTATAATCGCTTCCCCTTTCGAAACAAAAAACCAAACTACAGATGCCTTGGTAGAATTGGTAGACCTTTACCCCACTTTAGCGGATATGTGTGGACTAAATACGCCCACCAACCAATTAGAAGGTCAGAGTTTACTACCCATACTAAAGAATGTCAAATCAAAGGGAAAAGACCATATCTTTATAAACAATAGTAATGGGTACACCATTAAGACCAACCAGTATAGCTATACAGAATATATAAGTCGTGAAACCAATATGGCGTATGCAAAAATGCTTTACGACCACAAGGTTGATCCAGACGAGAATGAAAATGTTGTTAATAGCGAAGCCTATACAGATATAGCACTTCAACTTCACAAAGCATTGCACACCCATTATAAGCAAAACATTACAGGAAAATAATCATGATGAAAAACATAAAATTTACATTCACAATACTCTTTATATGTGCAGGACTGTCTGCACAAAAACAAAACGTGCTCTTTATTTTAGTAGACGATTTAAAACCCACAATTAACGCATTTGGTGCCTCCCAGATGATTACTCCAAATTTCGATTCTTTTGCAGACCAAAGCGTGGTGTTTACTAATACACAATGCCAACAAGCAGTTTGTGCGGCCTCCAGAGTAAGCTTTATGACTGGAATGCGCCCCGATTATACGCAAATATTAGATTTAAAAACCCATATGCGCGACAAAGTTCCAAATTCGTTAACATTGCCCGAATATTTTAAACAAAACGGTTATGAAACGGCTGGTATTGGAAAGGTATTACACGGTGCTAAAAATAACGACCCGCAATCCTGGAGTATCCCGTTTATTAAAGATGACTTTTTACCTTTCAACAGCAATTTTGATGTGCCTGTCGACCATCAATATCAAAATAAAAAAACCAAAAAAATATACAGACAATTACTTGCCAACAACACCAAAAAAAATGCAATTCGTAAAGAATTGGCAAAGGCAGGAGGTAGACCCTCAACCGAAATGCTAGACATTCCAGATAACGCCTATGCCGACGGAGCTTTGGCCTTAAGAAGTATAGAATTATTAAAAACCTTTCAAAAAAACAATACGCCCTTTTTCTTAACGGTTGGCTTTCATAAACCTCACTTACCTTTTGTAGCCCCCAAAAAATATTGGGATTTATACGATAGAGACGCTATTGAATTAGCAGCCTATCAAAAACCTGCTAAAGATGCGCCACAATACGCTTTGCACACCTGGGGAGAACTAAAAGGGTATTCTGACATCAAAAAGAACATCGGTGCTGATGGCTTGGTAATGGAAGCTAAACAAAGAGAACTTATTCATGGCTATTACGCATCTGTGTCTTATATAGATGCACAATTAGGCTTGCTATTAGAACATCTAAAAAGTTCAGGATTACAAGAGAACACAGTAGTCGTACTTATTGGTGATCACGGATGGCATTTGGGTGACCACGGCGTTTGGAACAAACACACGAATTACGAACAAGCCACAAGAACTCCCTTATTTGTGATGACTCCAAAGGGTAAAAAAGGAGTGAAAAATGCTAGCCCAACAGAATTGATCGATGTGTTTCCAACACTTTGTGAGGGTGTAGGCTTGGCAAGTCCTTCACATTTGCAGGGCAAAAGTTTGATGCCCATAGTAAAAGGCGAAAAAACAAAAGTAAAAGAAATTGCACTCAGTCAATTTCCACGAGGACCAAAAATGGGGTATGCGGCACGATCGGAACGATATCGCTATATCGAATGGCGCGAAGGAAACTACAAAAAATCAAAGGACTATATCCATGGAAAAGTGTTGGCCACTGAACTCTATGATTACAAGGTCGATCCTTTAGAAAAAAGAAACCTAATCGATGATCCTGATTATAGCGATGTAAAAAGATCAATGCAGACGCATCTAAATCAACTAGTAAACAATTAAATGGCGACTTCAAGAATATCCGCAAAAAAAAAGACTACACGAGGGAACAAATCTTATAAACAAGTATATAACTAGGCGCTTGGGCTTCCTTCGACTTCGCCTTGCCTAACGGCAGGCTTGCTCAGGACAGGCTTCTCGCCCAAGAGTATCCGCAAAAAAAAAGACTACACTTGCGTGTAGTCTTTCTTTTTGCTCCTCCTCTTGGGCTCGAACCAAGGACCCTCTGATTAACAGTCAGATGCTCTAACCAACTGAGCTAAGGAGGAAAATTGTCCAGCAATACATTTCTGTTTTGCGAGTGCAAATATAAAGATAATTTTAACGTACACAAACAGAAAAAATTAATTTTAATCCTGCAACAAACATAACCTACAAAACGATTCCATCAATTTAATGTCACTCTATCAATAAAGAAGACAAATAACACTTACATTGTTTAAATAACATTTAATACCTTTGAGATATTATATATAATTTAATTTTATCAATTACTGCAATGATGTTTCGTAAACCCATATTAGTTCTAGCCTTTTTACTGCTATCAATTTCAATTTTTGCACAGACTTCATTGATTGGTAACGTTGCAGACGAGAAAGGAAAACCTATTATTGACGCTATTGTGTATGTAGATACCATTAAGACAGCAACCAAAATTAATGCTGTTGGATATTTTAAAATAGAAGTAGCGGACTCAACAGAAACTATTAGTGTTTTCTCTGCCAAATACGGCTACTTGACTGCTAAATATGCTAAGCAAGAACGCTTGAGTTTTGTGTTTAGCGATGTGCAAAAAGAAAATCAAATGGCAAAAAACAAAACATCTTCTTCAGCGTTAAACACTTTGAACGTTCAAAAAGATGTTAACAAAGAACTCTTCACAAACATATACCAGTACATTGCAGGAAGGGTTGCAGGTGTATCTGTCAATAACGACAACGAAATAATTATTCGTGGAGGAAGTTCATGGGAATTATCTAATGACCCATTGTTCGTTGTTGATGGTGTCGTTGTAAATAACATTGATAATATATTGCCTGCAGATGTTGATCAAATACAAGTCCTAAAAGGAGTAGATGCGGCTATATATGGTTCTAGAGGCTCAAGTGGTGTTATTGAAATTACAACAAGATAATTCTAATTTCTTTAGACATAGAGGATCTTCCAAATCTGATTTTCGAAAATTTGCACAGAAAAATTACCTCGTAAAGAAATAGAAATCACAAATGAAGTTTAATTTCACTTGATTTCAAAAAGGTAATAGGCATTCTTTGTCGTATTAATAATCTTACTTCACTTCAAAGAATAAAAATTTTCAGCCCCTTATTCTTTAAAAATTCACGATTTACATTTTAACACAAGAAATTAACAAAAAAAATAAAATCTGTTGTATTTATTTACATTTTTTACAAATCGTCTAAGCAAAAGAGGTCATTCGATGAAAACATTGTACTTTTGTCATCAATATTAACAATACACTGAGTATTTACTATTATATATGGACAAATTTTCGTTCTTAAACGCAGCACATACTGGCTTTATTGCCGACCTATACGACCAGTACCTAGTGAACCCGGATTCAGTAGAACCTAGTTGGAAAAGTTTTTTTCAAGGTTATGATTTGGCCAATGAAGATTATGATCTTACCGGTGAGGAAAACACTTCCGTGGCAATTCCTGAACAGGTACATAAAGAATTTCATGTTATTGAATTGATCAATGGCTATAGATCGCGTGGACACTTATTTACAAAGACCAATCCAGTTCGTGAAAGAAGGTTGTATACACCAAATTTAGACATTGTCAATTTTGGCCTTTCTGAAAAGGATTTGGACACCGTATTTAGTGCTAGTGAAATATTAGGTTTAAAACCTACCAAACTAAGCACGATAATTGCCCATTTGGAAGAAATGTATTGTGATTCTATTGGGGTTGAATATATGTATATTCGTAACCCTAAAGAAATCAAATGGTGGCAAGAACGTTTGAATAAAAACAACAACCACCCTTCTTATAATGAAGATTCCAAAAAATATATTTTATCAAAACTAAACCAAGCGGTAGGTTTTGAAGATTTTTTACAAACAAAATATGTAGGTCAGAAACGTTTTTCTCTAGAAGGAGGAGAAACTTTGATCCCTGCAATTTCTGTTGCCCTAAGAGATGCTGCAGAAAAATACGGTGTTAAAGAGTGTGTTTTAGGAATGGCACATAGAGGACGTTTAAATACCTTGACAAACATCTTTAGAAAACCAGTTAGAGATTTGTTTTCCGAATTTGAAGGAAAAGATTTTGACGATGAACACATCGATGGTGATGTAAAATACCATATGGGACTTACACTGAGTAAAACCTTTAGAAACGGTGAGGTCATGAAAATGAACTTGGTACCGAATCCATCACATCTCGAAACTGTTGCTCCCGTTGCAGAAGGAATTGCCAGAGCAAAAATTGACAGAAAATACAATGGTGACGATTCCAAAATATTACCGATTATCGTTCATGGTGATGCTGCCATTGCAGGTCAGGGAATTGTATATGAGGTAACTCAAATGAGTAAACTCGCAGGCTACAAAACCGGTGGAACTTTACATATTGTTGTAAACAACCAAGTAGGTTTTACTACCAACTATTTAGATGCGCGTTCAAGTACCTATTGTACAGATGTAGCAAAAGTTACCCTCTCTCCTGTCTTACACGTAAATGCCGATGATGTAGAAGCGGTGTGTCATGCAGTAGAATTGGCGCTTGAGTTTAGAATGAAATTCAAAAGAGATATTTTTATTGATCTTTTAGGATATCGTAAATATGGGCATAACGAAGGTGATGAACCTCGTTTTACGCAACCTAATTTATACAAGGCAATTGCTAAACATAGCAACCCAAAAGACATCTATGTTGAAAAATTAATCAAAGAAAACACCATTGATGCTGCCTATGCCAAAGAAATCAAAGACGATTTTAAAGGCATGCTAGAAGCAGAATTTCAAAAATCAAAAGAAGACACCACCTCCAAGGTAGTTCCATTTATGGAGCATACTTGGAAAGAATTTGTTCGTGAAAAATTGCCTGAAATGTTACAGCCAACTGACACGAACTACCCAATAGAAAACTTGAAAGGAATTGCAAAAATAGTTTCTACTGTTCCCGACGGAGTTAAATTTGTAAGAAAAGCAGAGCGAATTGTAAAAGGACGCGACAAAATGGTGTTTGAAAACAACAAGCTTGACTGGGGTATGGGAGAAACGCTTGCCTATGGATCTTTGCTCGAAGAAGGTTACAACGTACGTATTTCTGGTCAAGATGTAGAACGTGGTACCTTTAGCCATAGACATGCCATTTTACGTGATGAAAATACGGAAGACCGCATCAACCTAATCAATACAAACCCAAAGAATAAAGGAGAGATGTATATCTACAACTCGCTGCTTTCTGAATATGGCGTTTTAGGTTTTGATTATGGATATGCGATGGCAAATCCAAATACACTAACTATTTGGGAAGCCCAATTTGGAGATTTCAACAACGGAGCCCAAATAATGTTCGATCAGTACATTTCTGCTGCTGAGCACAAATGGAAATTACAAAACGGAATTGTGGTTTTGTTGCCTCATGGTTATGAAGGGCAAGGTTCTGAGCATTCATCTGCAAGAATAGAGCGCTTTTTACAATTGTGTGCAAACGACAATATGACGGTTGCCAATTGTTCTACACCTGCCAACTTTTACCACTTATTACGTCGTCATATGAAACGTAAACATCGCAAACCTTTGATTGTGTTTACACCAAAAAGTTTGTTACGTCATCCAAAAGCAGTCAATCCAATTGAAGATTTTGCTAACGGAGGTTTCCAAGAAGTTATTGATGACACTGTAAATCCATCAAAAGTAACCAAGCTCGTTTTCTGTACTGGAAAATTCTATTATGAATTATTAGAAGAAAGAGAAACTACAGAAAGAGAGGATATCGCTTTGGTACGCGTCGAACAGTTATTCCCTTTACACGAAGAAAAGCTGCAAGAAGTTATTTCGAAGTATCCAAATGTAAAAGAATATGTATGGGCACAAGAAGAGCCTAAAAACATGGGCGCATGGAGTTATATGCTGCAACGTTTTGACAGTATAAAGTTGTCTGTAGCTTCTCGTAGATATTACTCTGTACCAGCCGCTGGATCTTCCGCAAGATTTAAAAGAAGACAACGTGCTGTGATTGATATGGTGTTTAACCCTGAAAAAAGCTAAGCAAAAAAAGTCTAAGAGTTGCTAGCTCAAAGACTTTTTAAAAATTGAATGAAAAAGAAAAATGAAAGAAATAAGAGTGATTCAAGATAAGATTCACACCATTCGAAATCAAAAAGTAATGCTCGATTTTGACCTGGCCGAATTGTATCAAATTGAAACGAAAGTATTAAAACAAGCGGTTCGTAGAAATATCATAAGATTTCCACCGGACTTTATGTTTGAGATTACTCGTGAAGAATACAACTCTTTAAGGTCACAATTTGTGACCTTAAAGAAAAACAACAAAGGAAAACACAGTAAATACCTTCCTTTTGCATTCACAGAACAAGGAATCTCTATGCTTTCAAGTGTTTTGAGAAGTCCCATAGCAATAGAAATAAATATTGCAATTATGAGAGTTTTTGTTCGCGTACGACAATTAAAACTGTCAAATACGAACCTCAGTAATGAGTTAGAAGCATTAAAGATGAAGTATGACAAACATTTTAAAAGCATTTATGAAGCTTTGGATTATTTGTTAGCAAAAGAAGAAAAAGAAAACGTTCAAAAAGAACGAAAGAAGATTGGATATAAACAATCACAGAAGTAAAAAACAATAAAAACAAATAACTTGCTCATTACAACAAACGAGCAACTTTAAAATTAGTAACAATGATTTTAGAAATGAAAGTTCCTTCACCAGGGGAATCAATTACAGAAGTAGAAATCGCATCTTGGTTAGTAGAGGATGGAGATTACGTTGAAAAAGATCAGCCTATTGCGGAAGTAGATTCTGACAAGGCAACACTAGAATTACCTGCCGAAGAAAGTGGAATTATCACTTTAAAAGCAGAAGAAGGTGATGCTGTTGAAGTAGGAGCTGTTGTTTGTTTAATTGACATGGATGCAGCAAAACCAGAAGGTGGATCTGATGAAGCATCAAAAGCTGCCGCCCCTGTAGTGGAAACTCCGAAAGCTGAACCCGTAGCAGAAGCGCCAAAACCGAGTGAACCAGCTACATATGCTAGCGGAACTGCGTCACCAGCTGCTCAAAAAATACTCGATGAAAAAGGAGTAGCAACTACTGAAGTTTCAGGAACTGGAAAAGATGGAAGAATTACGAAGGAAGATGCATTAAATGCAACTCCTGCTATGGGTACTTCTACTGGTAGCAGAGGAACAGAACGCAAAAAAATGTCAATGTTACGCAGAAAAGTAGCACAGCGTTTGGTTTCTGTAAAAAATGACACTGCTATGTTAACTACTTTTAACGAAGTAAACATGCAGCCTATATTTGAATTGCGTAAACAATACAAAGAAGCTTTTAAAGCAAAACACGGTGTTGGTTTAGGCTTTATGTCATTCTTTACCTTAGCAGTTACAAGAGCTTTGGAATTGTACCCTGATGTAAACTCTATGATCGATGGTGATTTCCAGGTAAAACATGATTTTGCAGACATATCTATTGCGGTATCCGGACCAAAAGGTTTGATGGTACCTGTAATTAGAAACGCTGAAAACTTATCGTTTAGAGGTGTTGAAAGCGAAGTTAAACGTTTAGCATTAAGAGCACGTGATGGACAGATCACCGTAGATGAAATGACAGGAGGTACTTTTACCATTACCAACGGAGGTGTATTTGGTTCTATGCTTTCTACGCCTATCATCAACCCTCCACAATCTGCAATTTTGGGTATGCACAACATTGTTGAACGCCCTATGGCCGTAAACGGACAAGTGGTGATTCAGCCAATCATGTATGTTGCATTGTCTTATGATCACAGAATCATTGATGGAAAAGAATCAGTAGGTTTCTTAGTAGCGATCAAAGAAGCTATTGAAAATCCAATTGAACTGTTAATGAATAACAATCCTAAGAAAGCTTTAGAATTGTAGTATTCTCAAAACTATCCTAATAAAAAGCTGTCTAGAAAGAAATTTTTAGACAGCTTTTTTATACCCTTGAGAATTGTATAAAAAACAGTATTTTTAAATTTCAACAAAGATGTAACTATGGACAGTATTTTTACCAAAATCATCAAAGGAGAAATCCCTTCTTATAAAATCGCTGAAAACGACTCTTTTTTTGCTTTTTTAGACATCAATCCCAATGCGAAAGGACACAGCTTAGTCATTCCCAAAAAACAAGTTGACAAGTTGTTTGACTTAGATGCAGAAACCTATTCGGAGCTCTTTCTATTTTCTAGAAAAGTTGCGTTTGCGATAGAAAAGGTCATTCCTTGTAATCGCGTTGGCTTAACCGTAATTGGGTTAGAAGTTCCACATGCACACGTACATCTCATTCCATTAAACAACATGCAGGATGCAAGTTTTTCCAAACCAAAAATTCAAATAACAACAGAAGAATTTTCTAGCTTAGCTCATGAAATCTCAAAGCATGTAAAATTGTAAATACTAAGCATCTAATCTCATTTGAATTTCAAAAACCGATCCCTTTTTTAGTTCTGACTTTCGCACGAAGATTTTTCCGTCATGGTAATCTTCCACAATGCGCTTGGACAAAGATAAACCTAAACCCCAACCTCTTTTCTTAGTCGTAAAACCTGGAGCAAATATTTTTTTGAATTGGTTTTTTGCAATACCTTTTCCAGTATCAGCAACTGAAATACTCATCAACTTACCGTCTGTTTCTAAAGCAACCTTTAGTTCTCCTTTGCCCGACATTGCATCAATTGCATTTTTGATTAAATTTTCCAACACCCAAGTAAACAATTGCTCATTAATTGAGATTGACAAAGTACGCAACGAACTCACAAATTGAAATTTAATACTTTTTGAACTTCTAGATTCAAAATAATCTAGTGTGTTTTTTAAAATGTTGACCACATCGTTCGGAGCCCTTTCTGGAACCGAACCTATTTTAGAAAAGCGATCGGCAATGATATTTAAGCGCGTGATATCTTTTTCAATTTCAGGAACAATTTTTGGAGCCGTTTTTTCAATTTTCATCAATTCCACCCATCCGAGTAAAGAAGACAGAGGAGTCCCTATTTGATGCGCCGTCTCCTTCGCCATCCCTGTCCATAATTTATTTTGCTCAGCAATTTTATTCGACTTAAATACGAGATAAATAATACTTGAAAACAAAACTAAAATCAAGATTAAGGTCAAAGGGTAATATTTCAATCGAGTTAACAAATCAGAATCCCTATAGTAAATAACATATTGTTTGTCTTTTAAATAATTAATTACAATAGGTGCATTTTCTTTTTTCATGACCTCTAGTTGCCCCAACAAATAGGTAGAATCTAAAGCTTTTATAGAATCTAAATTTCTACGCATTAAAATCTTACCCAATTCATCGGTCACAATCATAGGAATATTGTGGTTGCTCTCAATAATCTTGGCCTCTAAGGAAAAATCTTGGTCCAAGTCGGATGTACCAAAACGATCGTATGCTTTTGCTAGAATCTCCATCTTAGAACGTTCGTCTGTTTTAAATTTTTGAGAAAAATCATAGGTATTCCAAAGAATCGCAGCAACAATAGTAAAGGAAACAAAAACAAGAATAAATTTTGAAAATCTTTTCCCCGATAAATTACTCATAACAGTCAGTTTTAGCTACCTAACATCGTTAGGAAAGTTGAATAAGGCAAGCAGTAATACCCCTTTACAAGAACGGTAAAAAAATAAAATATTGCACGTATTTTTCAAAATAGCGGATAAACTTGATGCATTATGTTGATAAGTTTCAAGAAAGCTAACTAAAAAAAAACAGCAAAAAAGAATAAAAAGCATAAATTTGTAATCACCTTTATTTTTAGGTTTTTACAAAACATAATTTAATTTATAAGAAATGCAAGTAACAGGAAAGATTAAATTGATAAATGCCGAGCAAACTTTTGGAAGCAACGGATTTAGAAAACGTGACTTGGTTGTCACGACTGACGAGCAATACCCACAAATGATTTTAGTCGAATTTGTACAAGACAAATGCGACTTATTAAACAACTTTAGTGTTGGTCAAGATGTAACGATTTCTATCAATTTACGAGGAAGAGAATGGATAAATCCACAGGGAGAAGCTAAGTATTTCAATTCTATTCAAGGTTGGAGAATAGAAGCAGCGCAAGCAACAGGTGAAGCTCCTGCTGCAGGAGGTAGTTTTGAAACTACAAGTGCTCCTGCTGCGACAAGCACAGAAGCAGACGATTTACCTTTCTAAATCGAATTCATACAAAAAAGAGGCTGCCTATTTAGACAGCCTCTTTTTTTGGCTTATTACTTCAAACATTTTTAAGATTTTTATAGAAAGAATCTCAAATCTCCTATATTTGCACAAACATAATTCTCAGCATGCAGTACAAAAGAATACTATTAAAATTAAGTGGAGAATCGTTGATGGGAAAAAACCAATATGGAATTGACCCTAGCCGATTGTCGGAATACGCCGAAGAAATCAAAGCCATCGTTGAAAAAGGAATAGAAGTTGCCATTGTAATTGGAGGAGGAAACATCTTTAGAGGTGTTGCTGGTGCCAGTAATGGGATGGACAGAGTTCAAGGAGATTATATGGGGATGCTGGCAACCTGTATTAATGGTTTGGCATTGCAAAGCGCCATAGAATCTACTGGTATTAAAACACGCTTACTGACTGCTATTAAAATGGAACAAGTTGCCGAGCCTTTTATCAAAAGAAGAGCAGTTCGCCATCTCGAAAAAGGGCGTGTTGTTATTTTCGGAGCGGGAACTGGAAATCCGTATTTCACAACCGACACGGCAGCCGTACTTAGAGCTATTGAAGTTTCTGCTGATGTTATCTTAAAAGGAACAAGAGTTGATGGAATTTATTCCGCAGACCCTGAAAAAGACCCTTCTGCAACAAAATTTGACAATATAACCTATACATCTGTATTGGACAAAGGTTTAAAAATAATGGATACCACTGCTTTTACCTTAAGTCAAGAAAATAAATTGCCTATCATTGTTTTTGACATGGACACTAAAGGAAATTTACAAAAATTACTCTCCGGTGAAAAAATAGGTACTGTGGTTGCCGATTAACACTATTAACTGATTCTCAAAATTTTCATTATGAACGAAGAAATTGAATTTATTATAGACAGCTCTAAAGAACAAATGGCACATGCTGTTGAACATTTAGGAAAAGAATTCAGAAATATTAGAGCAGGGAAAGCAAGTCCAGCCATGTTAAATGGTGTCATGGTAGATTATTACGGTGCTCAAACTCCATTGAGCCAAGTGGCGAATGTAAATACACCCGACGGTAGAACATTGACCGTTCAACCATGGGAAAAACAAATGATTCCGGAAATTGAAAAAGGAATTTTATTGGCAAATCTCGGTTTCAACCCTATGAACAATGGAGAAAGCATTATTATAAACGTTCCCGTACTTACTGAAGAAAGACGACGCGACTTATCGAAACTTGCAAAGGCAGCAGCAGAGCACGCAAAAGTAAGTGTACGAAATGCCCGTAAAGACGCCAATAACGAGATTAAAAAAACTGATATTTCTGATGACGCAAAAAAGAATGCTGAAACTGACATACAAGAATTAACCGATGCTTTTACCAAAAATATTGACGAAGCATATGAGGTTAAAGATGCGGAAATTATGAAGGTATAATCCTTTATACAAAAACAAACACAAACCGCTATGACTCAAAAGTTATTGCGGTTTTTTTATTTTATAAAAATAATTCCAAATGAAAATAGTACAAGAACTCATTACAACTCTCGACCTACAATCGCATCCAGAAGGTGGATTTTTCAAAGAAACCTATCGAAGTTCTGAAACTTTTGAAAAAGAATGTTTACCTACCAAATACAGTGGACCAAGAAATGTAGCTACCAGTATCTATTTCTTGTTGACCTCTAATTCATTTTCGGCATTTCATCGTATCAAACAAGATGAAATATGGCATTTTTATACCGGTAGCCCTTTAGAAATTCACGAGATAGATTTAGAAGGCAATTATAGTTGTACCCGTATAGGTACCGACCTTCAAAAAGGGGAAAGACCTCAATATGTTGTTCCTGCAGGCCATTGGTTTGGCGCAACCGTGTTAGAAAAAGACAATTATAGTTTGGTAGGTTGTACCGTTTCACCAGGTTTTGATTTTGCTGATTTCGAACTCGCAAAAAGAGCGCAACTGACTCAAAAATTTCCGCAACATGAACACATTGTCAATAAGCTTACCCGGATATAAACTGCAAATTTAAGGTTTGTACTTCAGAGGAAGATGCACAACTTTTTTTGTTTCAAAAAAATCTTCTTCAAAATAGTCCGGCAAATTATATAACGTAGCGCTTGTATATGTAGCCAGTTCTTCACTCAAATCGCCACCCTTCAAATACAAAATCCCATTTCTCAATTCGTGATTTTGTTTTTTTGAAACTTTGCTCCGTACCCATTTTACAAAAGCAGGCATCGTGGTTACTGCTCTACTTACTACAAAATCAAATTCTCCTTTTACCTCTTCTGCACGCATATGATGTGCTGTCAAGTTTTTCAAGCCTAAGGATTCGGAAACACCTTGTACTACTTTTATTTTTTTACCAATAGAATCTACCAGTTGAAACTGTGTTTCAGGAAAGAGAATTGCCAAAGGGATTCCAGGGAAACCACCTCCGGTCCCAACGTCCAAAACTCGAGCACCAGCATTGAACTTCTGTACTTTTGCAATACCCAAAGAATGCAACACATGACGCAAATACAACGCGTCTATATCTTTACGAGAAATGACATTAATTTTACCATTCCAATCGCGATATAAATCTTCTAATCTACTGAACTTATCTATTTGATCTTCGGTAAGTTCAGGAAAGTATTTTTTTAGTATTTTCATTATTCTAATAAATCTGTGTCAAAAGTAACATCTTTAAACATAATATCTTAGATAATTATGATATTTTAAATTCCTATGACCTAAAAAATGGTTATTTTTGCCAACTGAAATACACCGTATGAAAAAATTAAATTTTTCTAGAATTGACAATGCAAAGTTTTTCCGAACTTTGAACAAAAGAGTCAATAGCTATTTTAAAGACAACAAGATTGCCCGTACAGGCAACTGGAAATTGTATAGCAAAGCGGTACTTATGTTTGCCTTGTTTTTTATTCCTTTTGCCGTTATTTTAACAGTCTCTCTGCCCGAATGGGCCCTATTGCTTTTAGCAATTATAAGTGGTGTTGGCATGGCAGGTGTTGGAATGAATGTGATGCACGACAGCAATCACGAATCCTTTTCAAGCAAAAAATGGGTGAATAAATTGATGGGAAGTAGTATGTACATCCTCGCTGGAAATGTATACAATTGGAAAGTACAACACAATGTACTACACCATACATTTACCAATATCAAAGGCCATGATGAAGATATAGACGCAGGAAGAATTATACGCTTTTCCAAACATTCCAAATGGTTAAAAATTCACCACCTACAAAAATATTATTCTATTTTTATATATGGCTTACTGACGATTAACTGGGCAATTACAACAGATGTAAAACAAATGCGTCGTTATCTTAAAAAAGGACTTTCGTATGGTGAATTTCCAAATCCAACTGTACAATGGATTATTTTGGTCATCACAAAACTAATGTATTATTCTTTTTGGGTGGTGCTGCCAATAGTGGTTTTAGACATTTCTTGGTGGAAAGTATTGATTGGTTTTTTTGCGATGCATTATACTGCTGGACTTATTTTAAGTTTGGTTTTTCAATTGGCACATGTGGTTCCAAATACGGATATGCCTTTGCCAGATAAAGACGGAAATCTAGAACATACTTGGGCAATACACCAACTGTATACAACGTCTAACTTTGCACCAAACAATAAATTTGTAACCTTTTGTACTGGCGGTCTCAACCACCAGGTCGAACATCATATATTTCCACATATTTCTCATATTCATTATGAAAAACTAGCCAAAATAGTGAAAGCAACCACCAAGGAATTTAACCTGCCTTACCACGAATACAAAACTATGGGTAAAGCACTCGTGGAACATTTTAGTCAATTAAAAACGCTGGGCGTAAATCCCGCTTATCATTAATATCTTTTTGAGAAAACAAGGCACAAATTCAATGTTGATATTTTCTCTTCAAATCAATAATTAGTAACAATGAAACAATTATCAAACAGAATTAACAGTCTACCTACTTCTGCAACCTTAGCCATGGCTGCAAAGGCAAGAGAATTGAAAGAACAAGGAAAAAACATCATTAGTTTGAGTTTAGGAGAGCCAGATTTCAATACTCCTGATTTTATAAAAGACGCTGCAATTCAAGCGGTAAACGACAATTACAATTCCTATACACCTGTAAATGGATATTTAGAGTTACGCGAATCTATCTGCAAAAAATTCAAAAGAGACAACAATCTTTCGTACAACCCAAATCAAATTGTGGTTTCTACGGGAGCTAAACAATCTATTGCAAACATTGCACAAGTATTATTAAATCCTGGTGATGAGGTATTGTTACCTGCTCCATACTGGGTAAGTTATTCTGCCATCTCTGTATTATCAGAAGCTACTTTTGTTGAAATCCCTTCTTCCATTGATACCGATTTTAAAATTACACCTGAGCAATTAGAAGCGGCAATCACGCCAAAGTCGAAATTGATCTTTTTCAATTCGCCTAACAACCCTAGTGGAACTATATACTCAGAAGAAGAATACAGAGCTTTAGCCAAAGTACTAGAGAAACATCCTCAAATCTTCGTGGTTTCTGACGAAATTTACGAGCACATCAATTACGGGGCTGGAAACTTTAGTTTTGCTGCTATTGAAAGCATGTATGACAGAACCATTACGGTTAATGGTGTTGCCAAAGCATTTGCCATGACAGGATGGAGAATTGGTTATATTGGAGCTCCTGAGTGGATTGCCAAAGCTTGTAATAAATTACAAGGGCAAATTACTTCTGGTGCCAACTGTATTGCACAACGCGCAACCATCACTGCCTTAGATGCTCCTGTGACCAAAATTGGTTATATGGTGGAAGAGTTCCATAAACGTCGTGATATGGTTTTAGATTTATTAGGAAAAGTAAAAGGCTTTAAATTGAACAAACCAGAAGGTGCATTTTATGTTTTTCCTGATATCTCTTACTTCTTTGGAAAAACCATCAAAGGTCAAAAAATAAAAACCGCATCTGATTTTTCAATGTTGTTGTTAGAACACGCAAATGTGGCCACTGTTACAGGAGAAGCTTTTGGAGCTCCAGATTGTATCCGTATGTCCTATGCTGCTTCTGAAGAGCAAATTAGAGAGGCCATTGCAAATATTAAAAAGGTGGTTGGATAAGAATTTATTCGATACTCAAAACGCAAAATCTCATATCAGAAATGGTATGAGATTTTTTTTACTACTTTAGGACATGAATGCTCTAATACTCAAAATCGCTTGTTCAAAAATCAAAGAAAAAAGTCTCTACAATCAACAAATCACAATTTTTATTATAACTATAAATAATTTACTACTTTTATAAAAAATTGAAACAAAAGATCCCGGAACACACCACTTAATAAGATGCCTGAAAACAAAACTATTTCTGAACACGAAACACGTTTACACGAAACAAAAAACAGAATCCGCAAAAAGAAAAAAACGTTTTCATATATATTAGGTGTTATTGTCCTCGTTTTTGTAGCCCTGTTCAATATAGAAAATTTTATTGCTGACCCCATTTTTGCAAACCATTTAGATTCTATTCAAATTTTGCTCCTTGTTTTTGTAAGCTGTATCTTCTTATTTGTCTTCTGGCACCTATTTAGCATTATACTATTGAAAAAAAGGGCCAATAAAATTAAAAAAGACATCTATAAGCATATGAAACTTTCCTCAGATCGATAAATCTTCATTACTCCGCTCTGTAGTTTACACATAGAAAGTCCAATCTAATTTACTTTACCAGTTCATTTCATATCCTTAAAAATAGGGAGAACAATATTTCCTAGATTTTGGGGATTGTGTGGTTCATTCTTTCCTTATACATTTGTATAGACAACAAACAGAAGTTGTTTATACCCCTAATAGCAGTACTCATGAAAAAAATTTACCCCTTGATTTTCATAGTATTTTTATCAGTATTGATTTCGCCCTTGGCGAAATCAACTGCTGGTAAAAATAATTTTCTTCTTAATCCCAACACAATTTACAACAGCATATACGCCTCTGGAGCGTATTTAGATGGTTATTCGAAATCTATTGAAATTTCCCCCAATCCGGTTGTCCAAGATTTACACATCTGTAATCGTTCAGATGATACCATTCAAAAAATAACATTACATAATATTTCCGGTGAACAGTTGAAGTGTTTTAAACCTTCCGACACAAAAATTCACCTTGCGGACATACCTACCGGCATGTACTATATCAAAATTGCTACCGACAACGGAACAAATACAAGGAAATTCATTAAAAGTGAATCCTAAAAAGAGTAAAGACACCAGCTGCCCATGGCGCGCAAGAAAGCTATTCTATACATAGTAGAGCACCTCGACATCTCCATCAAATCGGTAGAAACCCATATTACCAAAGCCTACTCCATCATTAAAAAGAATCTAAAATCCAAAATGAAGGTGATGCTTTTTATGATCTACAATTGGTTCTCTGGAAAGTGTTTTAAAATTGGCTAGTAACTAGAATACAGCTAAAAAATTAGTATCCTTAAGGTCCTATTCATTTCACTATCTTTGGTACAAACACAACAGCTCAATGAAATATAGTTTTTATTATTTTATTGCCTTCCTGGTTTTAACGGGTTGTAAAAGACACCACTGCACATCAACAATTACAGGTTACCGATTTTTTTAATGGTTTTTGGAGAAAGACAAGATTGAAAACAATCAATCATCTTCCAAAATATTTGGCATTCAGGATACACCTTTTTGGTTCTATGTAAATATCAATTCGAAAAGTAATTGCTCTAAAATTTTCTATTTAGATTACCCTTTGACAGATTATATCGATTTGTATCAAACAGAAAATCAACACACTCTGTCAAAGGATATCTATTAAAAATAGCGGAAAGAAAACAAGTCTCCATCCGCTATTTATAAGATATTCAAAAACAGATTACAATCTCTCTGCTATTTGAAAACACTTCTCTTAATTTACAAATACTCTTTCCACCTGAACCCTGTCCTGCTGCATTATCTTAACAAGATACATTCCTGATGGAAATTGCATATTAATTTTAGTAGTAGGGAGGTCCTTCGTTTCTATTCTACGGAGCACTTTCCCTTGTAAGTTACACACTTCAATTTTAGTGAATACATTATCTTCTAACCCAACTATTTCAAGTTCCTTTCCTTGCTCAACAGGGTTAGGAAACACGCCTGTTGTCGACGTTGAAGAAGTAGCCTGATTGACATCCAAGTCACCTGTAACATTTTGAGTCTTTTGCCCCAAATTAGAACTAAAACTAAACCAATTCAAATTCCATGATCTTCTTGTATCTAAAATTTTAAGGGTATGAATTCCCACAGATAAATCAACTGTGGCAGAAACAGATTGCCAACTTTGCCAACCTCCTGTGTTGGGAACAGTTGTAGTAGCCAATACGTTACCATCTTCCTGAATTTGTATCTTACTACCGCTTTGAGGGGTCGCCACCCTGTATGTCACAATATGGCTACCTGCAGTTCCTACGTTTACTTCATATTCCATCCAATCATTTTTAACAATGCCACCTACATCCAGTCCTCCTCCCGTGTCATAACAGGACTCCGTTACAACACCACTCATAGTACAATAATCTTCTGCTTCAATAGTTCCCAGAATGGCAAATGTTGTACACCCACTAGTGCCTGTTACCGTAATATTAACGGAAGCGGAAGTAGTGATAGCCCCTTGATCATCTGTGGCTACTGCTTCCAAAGTATAACTTCCTGCCACTACATTATTCCAGGCATAACTATATGGGCTAGAGGTATTTTCTCCCAATAAGTTTCCATTTTGATAAAATTGCACTTTGGCAATCGTTCCATCACTATCCGAGGCGTTCGCATCAATAACTACTACAGCCGGTTCGCTAAAACTAGCGTTGTTATTGGGAGAAACAATGCTTACGGAAGGATTATTATTTATGGGTCCGGAACCTCCTCCTGCGTAATAATGCGCACCTAAATCTTCCCAACTCGAATTTACGCTGCTGTTATAGTCGTCTAATGACCAAATGTCTCCTGTATTGATATCTGCAATATACAAGTCATAGCCTCCGTCTCCTCCGCTTCTGGTACTCGACAACACTACGTATTGAGAACCTACTGGCGTAGCGTCCGAATAATCGGAATTGGCATCATTAAATGGTAAATAAACCGGTGTTGGATTTGAAAAATATTTTAAATACAATTGATCGTGCAAATTCGTTGTACTTACCCAACCCGTATAAAAGAAGGACTGACTATCTCTAACAATAGGATAGTATTCCTGGTAGTTTGCCTGTGCAACAAGAGCCTGGTTATTCGTTCCGTCAACATTTATGCTGTAAATATCTGACCCTGCACCAACTCCAGGTGCGTATAATATTTTGGTGCCATCTGTGGTATAATAGGGCATTGATTCTTCTATACTCGGCGTATTGGTAACATTGTTTAAAATGGTTCCCGTCAAATCCATCTCTTTGATATCATTGTCCGATTTAAAGACAATTTTTGTCCCGTCAGGCGAAAATTTTGGGTCTTCATCACGCCCACCTCCATTGGTCAGGTTTACAGGCTCTCCTCCTCCAACTGTCCAAAGAAAAATATCCCAGTTTCTCTGCCCTTTTTTCTTATCTCCCATAAATACAATCTTAGTTCCGTCAGGCGAGAACACACCATTCATTTCATGGTCGATATTCCAACCAGAACTAATATTGGTTACAGAGTTATCGGATAAATCAAGAATAAATAATTCACTATCCCAATTGTCATAACCGGAGTAGGAATGATACAGAATTTTACCATTGATTGCGGGCGCATTTTGTCCGTAAAAATTGGTAAATAATAATAATGTCAAAAAAGTTAATAATCCATTTTTCATAATAAATTAGGTTTAAGTTAGTATTACAAAACGATAATTTCATCTATAAATGTCCACCCCTTTTCATTTGTATTTTCATTGGATGCATTGGCAACCTTAACTTTTATATAGTTTGTTTGACCCCCATCACATTTTTTCGCAAGGGTTTTAATTACAATTTCATTATTCAGCGTAGCATCATTTTCAAAACTTGCCAACAAGCTATAATCCATATTATTTGGTGATGTGAAAATTTCGACCTTCCGGGGCAATAAAATTTGATTCTTTCTGTCTACCAAAAAGCGAAGCGAAATTTGGGTTACAGACATTTGCTCCTTTAAATCCACCACAAATTCAACAGGTTCATCAAACCAGCCTTGCCACTTTCTATCGTCGAAAGCTGAGGATCCCCAACGTTGGTCTACCAGTCCGTACAGGCCTCCTGAATTGTATTTCTCCGTATAGCGATTTGTATAGGTCACCTTCTTTCCAAAAACTTTGTTGGTGTGCAATTGTATACTGTCTGCAAATACAGCTCCAACTGGTTCATTTTGTACAAATGCCTGCGCTTTAACAATCGTATTGCTGGTAATTGAGAGGGGTGTTGTATAATATTTCGAATCTTTATTTGGTAGGTTACCATCCGTCGTATATCGAATTTCAGTACCTTCAAATTCATTGAACAGACGTAGCTCCAACTTTTTTTGGTTTGGATTGAATTGTAACTCCGATCGCAATTTATAAGCACTTTTGGCATAGTTGACATTCATAAAGTCAAAACGTTGCATCATCAGTTCCACTCTTTTGGAGAAATTCGCCCAGTTCTTTTGTTCGTCTTTTATCCAAACCGATTCTGCAAGCGCCAACAATCGTGGGAATACCATATATTGAACGTGTTTGTAATTGGGCATATATTCGGTCCAAACATTTGCCTGGCCTCCTAATACATAGTGTTGGTGTTTTTTGTCCAATTCTTTTGGTATCGGAGTGAATTCATATACCTTACTCAAGGGTAAATAACCACCAATGGCTAAAGGTTCTGAAAATTTCGCTGCCTGGTAATAATCAAAATAGACATAGGTATTAGGACTCATAACAACTGGGTGTTCTTGTTCAGCTGCTTCTATTCCTCCTTTTTCACCTCTCCAACTCATCACTACTGCACCGTCTGCCAATCCTCCTTCCATGATTTCGTCCCAGCCAATCATTATTTTGTTTTTCGATTGCAGGTAATTTGCAAAATGTTTGATCATATAACTTTGCAGTGCTTCTACATCATGAAGATTCTCATTTTTCATCTTCAACTGACAATGCTTACAGTGCTTCCAGTTGGTTTTAGTGGCTTCATCACCACCTATATGGATGTATTGTGAAGGAAATAAAGCAACTACCTCGTCCAAAACATCTTGAATAAATGTATAGGTCGACTCTTTGCCGGCGCAATAAATTTCGGTAATTGGCCATACGCCTCCTGAGGGTACTTGTATTTGTTCTCCTTTACAAGATAAAAAAGGATAGGCAGCGATAGCACTCATTACATGGGCAGGAATTTCAATTTCCGGAACCACCGTAATGTATTTAGATTGGGCATAGGCGACCACTTCTTTGATTTGTTTTTGGGTATAAAAGCCTCCAAAAGTTGCCTTTTCATCGCGCCCGGGCGTGTCTCTTTTGTTCCAATGCTTTTCTTCTTGATTTACTCTCCAAGCACCGACTTCTGTAAGTTTCGGGTATTTTTTGATTTCAATTCGCCATCCCTGGTCGTCTACCAAATGCCAATGAAAGGTGTTCAATTTCAGAAAAGACATCAAATCAATAAGGTCTTTTACTTCAGCTACACTAAAGAAATGTCTAGATACGTCGAGCATCATGCCTCTCCATTGAAAAGCAGGTGCATCGGTAATTTCTAGTTCTGACAGAATGATTTCGTCTTTCGTATAAGCATTCGCCCTTTCGATTTCTTCCGGTAATAATTGGCGAAGACTTTGCATGCCGTAAAAAAAACCAGCGTTTGAGGATGCTTTGATTTTTATATGTGTCTTATCAATACATATTTGATAGGCTTCTTTCGCCAGGTTTTGATCGGTTACAAATTGAATATCGGCCTTTGTATTCCCACCTACAACCACTGTGGTTTTCCAATTGGCAGCCTTGTTAATTTTGTCGGACAAATATGCTGCAATCCTATATTGTTCACTATTTTCAGTAACAAAAACACTTGATTTGTGTAAGGTAAAGTATGCTTTTTTAATGACTGTTTTTTGCACCTGTGGAATGATGGCCACTTCTTTTATGCACAGGTTTTTGCGCTCACAGGAACTAAAAAAAAGAATGAAAACTAAAAGGATAGTTGACAATATATTCTTGTTGATTTTCTTAGTTTTCATTCTTTTTACTTTCTACTTAATTAATTTGTATTATTTGATAATTACTTTTTGTGTTGCGGTCTTATTGTCATTCGTAAATTTGACAAAATAAAGCCCGGCAGATACACCAGCAAGGTTCAACGTTCCTACATTTTGTGCAACATTCTCAGACAATAATGCACATCCTGTCAAGTCAAACAATTGTACCTTTCCTCCTATAAAATCGTCCGTACTCAGATCAAAGTTTACAGTTGCGTCTACAACCGGATTTGGGAATATTGTTATCGTTTTGCTCAATTCTATAGTATCAACACCGAGTTCTTGTACAGTGATTCCACTTTTCCAATCAAACGAATCCCAAACTTTTCCTTCAGCATTTCCGCGTACTATAGCTTTCCAGAAGTGTTCTCCTTCCTCTGTTGGTGTAAAATCAAAACTGAATACATGCTGAGCCATATTTTCTATGGTTACGGCATCTTCATAAGGTAGTACGTAGTGAAAATCTGTTTCTACTTTGTCTTTTGAAATCCAAACTTCAATAGTAGCGGCAATAGCATCTCCATTAGGGTCATCATTCTTAACTGTAAAATCAATTGTAGCAGCACTATTCACATCAGCTGATAAGCTTATTAAATTATCGGCAGCATAATAAGGGTAGTTTTGCGCAATCTCGAAATCTGTGGCTCCAGATTTGGCTACATTCATACCCCAGCCCCATTGTGCTGTAATTCCATCGGTTCCCGTATAGTGCAATTCATAGTGATAGTTTCCATCGGTCAAATCTGGGATAGCAGCAATACCGTCTGCTCCTGTAGTAAATGGAGATCCTGGTACACCTCCCCAACCTGCATCATACAAGGTAACTTTAACACCTTCTTGCGGGCTTCCGGCTCCGTTAAGCACTTTAAAATTCAATGGTGGTTCTGCACCTACTTTAAACGCAGATGTCCAATCAAAAGAATCCGTTGCTGTAACTCCATTTACCCAAACTATCGCTTTCCAAAAATAGTCTCCATTGGCTGCTGGTGTAAAATCAAAGCTAAAAGTATGCTCAGATCCATTTACAATCGTTACTAATTCCTGAGCTGTCATTGTATAGTGAAAATCTGTTTCTACTTTGTCTTTTGAAATCCAAACTTCAATCAATGTATTGAGGTCGTCTCCATTAACATCTGTATTTTTTACTTTAAAATCAATGGTAGATGCCACCCCTGCTTCCGGAAAAAGGTTCGCTAAATTATCCTCTGAATGGTGAGGATAGTTTTGTGTAATTTCAAAATCTGTGGTTCCTGCCACAGCAATATTCATTCCCCATCCCCATTGTGACTTTACGCCGTCTGTTGATGTATGATAAATTTCATAGTGATAGTTGCCATCGGCTAAGCCGGTAATTCCAGAAATTCCGTTAGCCGCGGTTGTAAAGGGAGAACCGTCTACCAATCCCCATCCTGAATCGTACAGCGTAATTTCTACATTTTCCTGAGGGTTTCCTTCTCCGTTTAACACTTTAAAATTAAGTTGATCTACGTCTCCGGCAAGAAAAACGCTGGTCCAATCAAAAGAATCCCAAACTTTACCTTCGGCATTCCCATGTACGATGGCTTTCCAAAAATATTCACCATCTGATGTTGGTGTAAAATCAAAATTAAAGGTATGCTGTCCGAGGTTTGAAATGGTTACGGCTTCTTCATAAGGCATGCTATAATGAAAATCTGTTTCTAGCTTATCCTTCGAAATCCAAACTTCAATAACCGCCCCAATATCGTCTCCCATGATATCGTCGTTTTTAACGGTAAAATCAATGGTAGCAGGAGAATCGATATTAGGTGTTAAAGTAGCAAGGTTGTCCGATGCAAAATAAGGATAGCTTTGTGATACCTCAAAATCTGTAGCACCGGCAACGGCTACATTCATACCCCAGCCCCACTGAGCTTTTACACCATCGGTACCTGTGTAATAGATTTCATAATGATAATCGCCATCTGCCAATCCGGCTATAGCTGCAATACCGTCTGCACCTGTGGTGAACGGTGAACCTTCAACGCCTCCCCAACCAGCGTCGTAAAGGGTTATTTGAACCCCTTCCTGAGGATTGCCGTCATTGTTTAAAACTTTGAAATTTAATTGTGCATTGGCAAATTGCAATATCAATGCAAAAAGCAATACTAGTAATTTTGTTTTCATAAGAAAATGGTTTTTAAAAGTTATTATTTATTCAATTTTTACTGTTCTTTTGGTTAAAATCAGGCATATAAAATCCTATAAAGTCACTTCTGTTTTTTTAAATGACCTTAAAATGTATTCTTAAAAAATGTTCTATGTTATTGAATTACCTAATTCATAAATAGGGGCTTTTTATAATTTATTTCGGCGTTATCCATATAGCTAAGGTGTGAACCCAATCTTCTTTTAAAAGAAGTAAAGTCTCTACCTTTTGACCAGGCTACTTCGGCAAAAGCTTGAAATCTTGGGAAAACGAATTTTTCAAAAACCGCTTCCGACGGAATTCGTTCTGTCCAAACACAGGCCTGATAACCTATTTTATTAGCAATCACAGCGGGATTCAACTCATCCGCTTCACTAAAATTGTACATATTGATCAGATTTTGATCATTATTGTCAGAGCTCAAATAAAACCAGGACCACGGGGTTAGAATGATGTTATTCCCGTTTCTAGCAGCATAAATTGCACCATCCTGTTTGTAATCTCTCCAATACATCACATCAATACTTGAGCTCACAGTATTTACAATATTGTCGTCATTACTCACCAGAATGTCATCCCAGGCTGTCACTTTTTTCCCTTTCGATTCAAGGTATGCTGTAATTTCACTCACAAAGTAGTTTTGAATATAATTGACATGAGGAAAGTTTTTGTCTTGCATAAACTGTTGACCGTTCGGATCATTTTCCCAAAAGGATTTGTCTACCTCATCGGCACCGATATGCACTCGGGTTGCCGGAAAAATATCAATCATTTCATCCCAGATATCTTTGGCAAATTGCATTACCTGGTCATCATACACACACATAGGTCGAGAAAAATGTGCTCCCCAATCGACCTGGCCGTTACAAGATATCCAAGGGTAGGCGCGTATCGCGGCGGACATATGCCCGGGCATATCAATTTCTGGAATCACATTGATATAATTCTCAGCAGCATAAGCCACAATATCTTTTAAATCTTGCTTTGTATAAAAACCACCATAAGTGTTACCATTTACAAAATTAGGGTCGAATTGGTAGTCTGCATCACTTCTTGCCTTGTCTATACACCACAGGTCATACGCATCGAATTCACGAAAACCTCCTACTTCAGTCAACAAGGGATAGTTTTCCGATACCACACGCCAACCCTGATCATCACTTAAATGTATTTGCAAGTTGTTTAACTTGTATAGTGCCATTTGGTCAATGATCTTGAAGATAAATTCTTTCGGAAAAAAGTGTCTGGCTACATCCAGTTGAAAGCCTCGGTAATCGTTATTGGGTGCATCTGAAATGGTAGCCGTTACAAAATCAATAGCTCCGGAACGCTGGTTTGAGGTCCACATATATTGTCGCAAAGTCTGACTGGCATAAAAAGCACTTTTTTCACTATTGACAAATACTTGAATTGCGTCCGCGGCATCGATAGTTATCTCATAGGCATCTCCTGCTAAACTTGTATCCACTACAAAGGAAATTTCTGAATCGGTTTGTGCTGTTGCAATGCTCGCATTCAATCCCAAACTATTGAGTTCCTTTTTAAGGACCTGTGCAGCTTTGCTGTACTCTTCAGCAGCGCTGATACTAAGTCTGGTAGAAACCGTATAAGTGTTTCCATGAAACCGTACCCTGTTGGGCAATGGAACGATATCATGCGTTCCCCGAACTGAAGTCGACCCTCCATTAGAATCGTCCAGATCGTCTCCCGAACAAGACATGAAAGTCATGGTAAACATCAAAAAGATGGATAGCAGTTGTTTATGTTTACAAAGTATTTGCTTCATTTCTTACAGTTTCAATACGATTCGAATCAACTATTTGATACTTTTTATTAATAACCCGGATTTTGCTCTAATGCTGGGTTTCTATCTATTTCATTCAATGGAATTGGCAATAAAATCTTGTTTTCATTCATATCATAGTCTACAAACTCATCTGTTATAAGATTTAGTTCTTGTAAATTATTCATGGTTTCGATGATTTTATCGTTTCTTACCAAATCATCCCAACGATGGTTTTCTAAGGCCAATTCCAGTCTTCTTTCTAAGAGGATGGCATCGAGCATTTCTCCGTTTGTAGCTGCGGTGTTGGCAAGTCCGGCTCTGTTTCTGATTTGATCTACCAAACTTCTTCCGAAATCTCCCTCATTCAAATACGCCATGGCTTCTGCTTTTAGCAAAAGTATATCTGCCAAACGTAATAGATACACTTGATCGCCACTGTTCCATCCGTCTGCATTTTTTTGTTTGTAGGCAAACGGTACCGGTGTAAAAGGAAGATCGGCATTGTAATATTCATCTACCCATGGTACTCTTTCTGTAATGATATTTGTATTCACTCGTACCACATCTAATTCCGAGGTATATGCATTGATCAGGTTCTTGGAAGGTGTTGCGTATTTTCTCCAACCATCGCCACTAATAGATGGCGGCAAGAACAATTGCGGTCCCCAGTTTCCTTGTGGCGTACCTCCAATATACTGTGCTTCAAAAATGGATTCTGAATTGTTGTAATTGTTCCCGTTGAACAAAGTAGGATAATCACCCAATAGTGCATAGCCAGCTGCACTGTTAATTACAGCATCTGCATATTGGATTACTTTGGCGTAATCATGTAAAGGGTGCTGTGCCCATACTTTTGCCAACAAGGCATTGGAAGCCCCTTTGGTGGCACGCCCTTTGTCTACATCCATTCCAAGTCCGTAGGAATCCGGTAAGTTTGCCGAAGCGAACTCTAAATCGGCCGTAATAAACGCATAGACTTCTTCTATGGTGTTTCTTGGAATTTGTGTTTTATCAGGGTCTGCGGTTCCTGTTTGCTCTACAATGGGAACCCCACCATATTGTTTTACCAAATCAAAATAATAGAAGGCTCTTAAAAATCGTGCTTCTCCAATAATTTGATGCTTTCTGGTATTGGACAATTCTTCAATACCCTCAATTTTATCCAATACAACATTGGCTCTTGAAATTCCTCGATAAAAGTCTCTCCAATTGTTGAATATTCTGGAATTATTGGAGGCAATTGTCAATTGATCGTATGCCCAAATATCTACGTCATCTGGTGGTCCTGCATAACAATTATCCGAACGTACATCTCCCATCAATACGTTATCCCATGTATAAAATTCGTTGTGCAGCGAATTGTATACGGCTACCAGTGCCGCTTCTATATCGTCTTCCGTTTTGTAAGAGTTTCCTGTCGTAGAAGAAGAAATTGGTTCCAAATCCAAGAAATCGCTTCCACATCCTTGATTTATGAATGCTATGACGCATAGCATCGCTATATTTTTAAGTAATTTCATTTGACTATTTTTTTAAATTAAAATGAGACATTTACACCCATAATTATATTTCTTGTTTGCGGATAAGTTCCGTAATCTACTCCTTGCACCAGGTTGCTCGATCCAAAGGCATTTACTTCAGGATCATATCCTGTATAGTTTGTAAACGTCGCCAAATTCTCCGCTGTCACATACAATCTTAACTTTGAAAGAAATGAGTTTTCAATGAATTTTCCTGAAAAATCATAACTCAGTGAAACGGTTTTCAATCGAATATAAGAGCCGTCTTCAATAAATCTTGTCGATAAATCAGAATTGGTTTTGTCTCCCAAAACAGCTCTTGGCATATCGGTAATACCACCCGGTTGCTGCCATCTGTTAAGCACGTCGGAAGTTTGACTTTTAAAGTCGGTCATGGCCTCTGTTTCAATTTTTGTAGCATTGAAAACATCGTTTCCTGAAACTCCTTGTAAAAAGATGTTCAAACCAAATCCTTTGTAACGAAGACTATTGGTAAAACCAAAAGTAAAATCGGGATTGGCATTTCCAATTACCGTTTTATCGCCATCGGCGTTGATGACACCATCACCGTCGAGGTCTTTATAAATCATATCTCCCGTATCTGGGTCTACACCTTCTGCAATGAACCCCCAAAAATTACCCATGGGTTGTCCTTCTTCAGTACGTACCACATTTCCTCTTTGGAAAATACTTCCGGTCATGATCACCTGATCTTTCAAATTGATAACTTCGTTGTTATTGAAGGACATGTTGAAATTGGTATCCCAAGAAAAATCCTCCGTTTCAATGGCTTTTCCTATAATAGAGAACTCAAATCCTTTGTTTTGAATTTCTCCTACATTTTGTATAGAAGAGGTAAACCCTGTTGACGTTGGTATAGGCATTGACAACAAGAGATCATCCGTATTCTTTATATAGTAATCTAAAATCACATTCAATTTATTCTCTAAGAAGGTAAGGTCAAGCCCGATATCAGTCTGGGTAGTCGTTTCCCATTTCAAATCTTTATTCTCCAGAGTTTCGGGGGCAATTCCAGGTACTATAGCGCCATCCACCACATAATTATATCCGTGAGCTACGGTACCATACCAGGCATATGGACGAATTCGATCATTTCCTACTTCTCCCCATCCAAATCGGAATTTAATATCGTCAAAAAAGCCATCGTCATTCATAAAATCTTCCTGAGTAAGTCTCCATCCCAATGAAAGCGAAGGAAAAGTTCCCCATTGATTGTTTGGACCAAATACTGAAGAACCATCGGCTCTAAAATTCACTGTTGCGAGGTATTTATCGTCATAAGCATAATTCAATCTTGCAATTACCGACTGATTTGCTCTTTCGGTTTCAGAAGAGGTTGCATAATTAACTACGGATCCACCGGCTATTGTTTTTACACTTTCATTGGCAAAGTTTATAGCTTCCGCCGAAAACGAACTCGCTGTTCTTTTTGAAACGATATACCCTCCCAATACATCAACGCTGTGTTTGTTGACGGTTTTTTTATAGGACAACATATTTTCTGTAATCCAATAGAAATTCTTGTTAGAACTTTCTGAAGCAATCCCTTCATTTACGCGTCCCCAATCTGTACTAAAGGGATCTAAAAAATATTGAAATCTACCGTTGGATTCATCTACCGAAAACCTGGATTTGTATTGTATGGTTTCCGACAAATCGATTTCCGCATATACAGTTCCTAAAAAACGAGAACTTTTATATTCTTTTTCCGGGGCATCTGTTCCGGCTACGGGATTTTCCCAGGAAGGTTGTAAGGGGTTACCGGTAAAGGTTCCCTCTTCATTGTAAATTCCAATGACCGAAGGCGTCACTAAGGCGCCGAGTACTACACCGCCATTTCCGGCACCGGCATTATCGGTTACGTCTACATCTCTCCATTGCGCATAGGAAATGTTGGTTCCTATTTTAAACCAATCTCGCACTTGCTTGGAAAAGTTTACTTTTCCACTAACTCTTTGTGCCTCATTGCTACGAATCACGCCTTCAGTATCCTGATAGTTTCCGGAAATATAATAGTTGGTTCCTTCATCCTGACCTGAAACAGACACCTGATAATTTTGTCTTAAAGCAGTTCTATATATTTGATCTTGCCAATCGGTTTCTTCCATATACTGCGACCAGTCGGCAGACAAACCGAGTTCATCCATCAAATCGATATATTCGTTAGAATTCAATGTATTTAAAGTCTTGGTAACTTCAGAAACTCCTACATAGCTATCGAAGCTGATGACTCCTTCTTTTGAATGCCCTCTCTTGGTGTTTATAATTACAACTCCATTGGCTCCGGAAGCTCCAAATATTGCCGCTGAAGAAGCATCTTTTAATACAGAAATACTTTCAATATCATTGGGGTTTAAATCGAAAATGGTTTGTACCGGAATTCCGTCAATTACATACAAGGGCTCGCTACTTGCATCTATCGAAGTAGTTCCTCTGATTCGTATAAATCCACCCGCCTGCGGTTTTCCTGAAGGAGATACCACAGTTACCCCAGCTGCTTTTCCCGCCAAGGCATCTGTAACCTGAAGAATCGGACGGTCTTCTATTTCTGCACCAGAAATTTGACTTAAAGATCCTGTAACGTCTTTTACTTTCTGCGTTCCATATCCTACTACCACCACATTGTCTAATGAAGTTACATCTGTAAGCAGCGCAATTGACAAACTTTTTTGATTGGCATAGGCTATTTCCTGTGTTTTATAGCCCAGGTATGAAAAAATCAAAACATCGCCTTCTTGAACAGCCAAACTAAAGTTCCCGTCAAAATCGGTTTCTGTTCCAATGTATTTTCCTTTGATAAGGACAGAAACTCCTGGAATAGGCATTCCTTCTTCATCTAAGACGGTACCCGAAATTGTATTTTGCTGAGCATCCTCAATTTTTATGGAAGCTTCTTTTTTCGCTGTAGTTAAAATGATTTGCTTGTTCAGTACTTCGAAAGTGACATCACTATCAGAAAAAACATGATTCAAAACATCCTTAACACCTTCTTTTTCAACCTTAACCGAAACAATTCGTTCTACATCTACATCGTTACGGTTGAACAAAAATTTATATTCTGTCAAAGACTCTATTTCATTTAAAACTTCTATGACCGCAACTTCTTCCAGTTCGATAGAAATCTCTGTATTTTGAGCGTAATTTGTTGCTTGCAGATTGAACAAAGCTACAAACAGGAGGAGGGTTGTTATTTTCATTTTTAGAGAAAATTTGAAATCGCAGACCAACCATCTGCTATTCCTAGTAAGATTTTTCATACTTTTGTATTGATTTGTGTGATTAATAAATTGATTAGTCACTCTATATTAGATCGAAAGGTGTTGCCGCATCTTTCGATTTTTTATTTACAGAGCTTTTGTTTTTCCTTTAGTTCATAGGCATATTCCTTAGTTTATGATTACTTTATTATCAACTATCGAATAGGTAATCGCATAACTTTTATTAAACGATTCCAGTACTTCTTCAATGCTTTCAACATCAAAGGTTGCATCGTAATATTGGCTGTCTAGCAAAATATTATTGTTGATTATCTCGACGTTGTAATGTCTTTCCAGCCTTTTTATGATTTCACTAAACATGGTGTTTCTAAACACAAGTCTTCCTTTAACCCAACTGATATGACTGGTTACATCAACCTCAGCCACCTCAATGGTTTCTCCAAACTTATGCCAGGTTGCCATTTGATTTGGAGCCATCAGAACACCGTTCTCCTTTTCGGTAGTATTGTACATCCGTACAGAACCCTCTACCAATACCGTACTCAATTCCTTATCTTCCTCATAGGCAGAAACATTGAACTGCGTTCCTAATACACGTACATCTATTTCGTTGGTGCTTACAATAAAGGGGTGTTTTTCATCTTTGGCTACCTCAAAATAAGCCTCCCCTTTTAAAAACACTTTCCGCTTTTTACCTTCTACAAAGTCCACCGGATATTTTAACTGTGTTCCTGCGTTCAGATGTACCAGCGTACCATCTGTTAACTTCAAATTAAACTTTTTCCCGTAAGGAACATTAATCGTATTATAAACCGTATGAGTATTGGTTTCCTTTTGTGCGTATGACAATTGATTCCCTTGCTGCGACCCAATAATATTTCCTCTTTTGTCCGCAATTTCTTCAACGACGTTCTCATCGATATGCTCAACATCTCCATTTTCCAACACCAGTATAATTTTAGCATCCGGAATGACAAGAGTATCTTTTGTGTTGAAGCTGAAAAAGTCGTTTTGATATACATATCCAATACCTAAAGAAATGATGACAATGGCTGCATACTTCAAAACAGATTGTACGCGTTTTCTGTAAAAGACCGACTTTTCAATATTTATCTTATCGAGCAATGCGTCAACAGCTTCATGTGCATCTGGAGTACTCAAACTATAGTTGATTGCATAGTGGTTTAAAACATAGTCCTTAAAAACTTTTTCGTTTTCAGGATCTTGAATCCACGCTTCCAGCATTTCCATATCAGCCATACTCGCCGATCGGTTCAAATACTTAATTATAGCGTTTTCTATTTTTGATGAAATCATATCATTTTCTTGTCTTCATTTATTAATACACAGCCAAAATCAAAAACCCTAGCTTTTTTTAAAAAAAATTGCCAATTTGTAAGAAATCTTGTTTTTTTTACCATATTTGTACGAGAATCCCCTAAACGGAAGTTGCAATTTGGACAGTACTTTTCAAAATAACACCTACTTAATTGAACAATTGATCAAAGGAAATGAAAAGGCCTATATCTATCTTGTAAACACACATCACAAATCGCTTTATGTGTATGCTTTGAGCTTAACCAACGACCATGACATGTCTGAAGACATCGTACAAAACGTCTTTATACGCACCTGGGAGTTCCGACGCAAGTTAAAGAAAAATTACACTATTAAGGGCTTTCTTTACAAATCAACTTATAACGAATTTGTCAACGTTTATCATCGAAAAAAGGCCTTGGTCAATTTAGAAAAAATCTATGTAGAAGCCATGAACGAAACCATAGATGAACAAAATGCAGAATTGGTAGAGAAAAAGATTGCCTTGGTTTCAGAAGAAATTGAAAAACTGCCAAAAAAATGCAAACGCACTCTACTTTTAAGCAAAAAAGAGGGGCTTACAAATATTGAAATTGCAGAGCACCTCGACATCTCTATCAAATCGGTAGAAGCCCATATTACCAAAGCCTACTCCATCATTAAAAAGAATCTAAAATCCAAAATGAAGGTGATGCTTTTTATGATCTACAATTGGTTCTCTGGAAAGTGTTTTAAAATTGACTAGTAACTAGAATACAGCTAAAAAATTAGTATCCTTAAGGTCCTATTCATTTCACTATCTTTGATACAAACACAACAGCTCAATGAAATATAGTTTTTATTATTTTATTGCCTTCCTGGTTTTAACGGGTTGTAAAGGGCAATCGAAAAAAGAAATGGAAACATTTAAATACACAAACGACTTGATTCACGAAACCAGTCCGTATTTGTTACAACATGCGCACAACCCTGTAAACTGGCATGCTTGGAACGAAGAAACACTGGCAAAAGCCAAAAGAGAAAATAAGTTGATCTTAATTTCTGTAGGCTATGCTGCCTGTCATTGGTGTCATGTGATGGAGCACGAAAGTTTTGAAAACAACAGTGTAGCCAAAATTATGAATGACAACTTTATCAATATCAAAATAGACCGTGAGGAACGCCCCGATATCGATCAAATTTATATGACTGCTGTCCAATTAATGACCAACAGCGGTGGTTGGCCCTTGAATTGTGTCGCACTACCAGACGGTCGCCCTTTTTGGGGAGGTACTTATTTCCCAAAAGAGCAATGGATGAACGTACTTTCTAAAATTGCAAATCTCTATAAAGAAGACCCTGCTAAAATTATTTCCTATGCTGAAAAACTCACGGAAGGCATACAGCAGTCCGAAGTTATCAGTTTAAACACAAGGACACCCAAATTTTCAAAAAAAGAAATCGACATCTCCGTTCAGAAATGGTCAGAAAGTTTCGATACCGAACTAGGTGGTTTGAACAGAGCTCCCAAATTCCCAATGCCCAATAACTACCACTTCTTATTGCGCTATGCAGCACAAACCAACAATCAAACTTTGAGTAAGTTTACCGAAAATACGCTACAAAAAATGGCTTTGGGCGGTATTTTTGATCAAGTAGGTGGTGGTTTTGCGCGTTACTCAACCGACAAAAAATGGCATATCCCCCATTTTGAAAAAATGCTCTACGACAATGCTCAATTGGTAAGTCTGTATGCGGATGCTTATTTGGTTTACAAAAATGAACTCTATAAAGAAACCGCCTATAGAACCTTAGATTTTATAGAAAGAGAACTCACCAATGATGAAGGTGCTTTTTACTCTTCACTCGATGCAGATAGTTATAACAAAACTGGCGAACTCGAAGAAGGAGCTTTTTATGTATGGACTGCACAGGAGTTACGATCGCTGCTCAAAAATGACTATGGGTTGTTTAGTGAGTATTACAATATCAACAACAAAAGCAAATGGGAAGGCGAAAATTACCACCTTATTCGAACCCTAGACGCCAAAGCGTTTGCAACAAAGCACAAACTTTCTTTAAATGCGTTTCACAAAAAAGAACGCAAATGGCAGGAACTACTTTTCGAAGCACGTAGTAAAAGAGAACGTCCACGTTTAGACGACAAAACACTAACGTCGTGGAACGCACTCATGACCAAAGGATACCTAGATGCCTACCGTGTATTTGATGAAGAACGATTTTTACAATCCGCCCTAAAAAATGCCCACTTTATCAAAGAAAAACAACTGCGGCCAGACGGCGGATTGAACCACAGCTATAAAGACGGAAAAAGTACTATCAATGGTTATCTTGAAGACTATGCAACTGTAATGGATGCCTATCTGGCGCTCTACGAAAGCACCCTGGATCAAAGCTGGTTAGACACTGCGAAAGCATTAGCCGATTATTGCTTTACCCATTTCTACAATTCCGAAAACAGCATGTTCTACTTTACCTCCGATCAAGATAAAAGTTTGATTGCCCGTAAAATGGAAATCAGTGACAATGTGATACCCGCTTCCAATTCAATACTTGCTAGAAACCTATATAAACTAGGCCTGTATTTTGAAAACAAGCAGTATAAAAACACCAGTAAGCAAATGCTTAGCAATATTAAAAGCGACATGGTAGACTACCCTTCTGGCTATTCAAATTGGATGCACCTTCAAGCAGATTTATCCACAGATTTTTACGAAGTCGCTATACTAGGTAAGGAAGTAAAAACCAAAGTAAAGGAACTGAATAAATACTACATCCCTAACAAAATCATAGCCGGAGCAGACCACGAAAGCGAACAACCACTCCTTAAAAATAGATTTTCAAAAAACGAAACATTGTTCTATATTTGTGTGGAAGGAGCTTGTAAGCTTCCTGTTTCAGACACAAAGCAAGCCATTTCACAACTTAATAGCGCACTTGAATGACTACCATAGAAATGTTACTTATTGTCATTGTTGCTAGCATTCACTGCTATTTTTTGATATTAGAAATGTTTTTATGGACAAAACCCAGGGGTTTGAAAACATTTAAGATGGACGAAGCCTTTGCCAAAAAAACTAAAGTCCTTGCCGCAAACCAAGGCTTGTACAACGGTTTCTTGACAGCAGGATTGCTTTGGTCATTGATAGAAGACAACACAGCCATCGCCCTCTTTTTTTTAAGTTGTGTGATTGTTGCAGGCATATACGGAAGCATAAGCCTTAATAAAAAAATGGTTTTTTATATACAGGCAATGCCTGCTATTATTGCACTCATATTAATTATTACCTAATTAACCCCCAAATACTATGGAAGAAATTGACGATTTAAAAGAAGACATCTCAAAAATTGATTTTGAAAAATACATGGATTTGGCCATGGAATATGGTGTAAAGCTATTGCTTGCAGCCATCACCCTCCTAGTAGGGCTTTGGATTATTAAAAAAATAGTCAAAATGTGTACTGTACTCATGGTCAAAGCAGATTTAGAAGCCAGTCTTTTAAGCTTTCTAACCAATTTAATCAAATGGACGTTAAAAGTGCTATTATTTATCAGTGTTCTTGGTCAATTAGGTGTAGCAACAAGTTCATTTTTAGCCATCATTGGTGCTGCTGGTCTAGCCGTTGGTTTGGCCTTACAAGGCTCCTTTAGTAATTTTGCAGGAGGGATTCTTATCTTATTATTCAAGCCTTTTAAAGTAGGAGACTTTATCGAAGCACAAGGTGAAAAAGGCGATGTAAAAGAAATTCAGATTTTTAACACCAAAATAATCACGCCAAGAAACCGGGTAGCCGTAATTCCAAATGGAATTTTATCGAATGGTTTGATAAAAAATTACACCGAAGAAGGAAAACTAAGAGTGGACATCGCCATAGGAATTAGCTACGATTCAGACATCAAACAGGCAAGAGAAATATTATTAAAAGTATTAAATGACCATCCTAAAACCCTAAAATTTCCGAAACCTGTTGTTTTGGTAACTGATTTAGGCGACAGTTCTGTCAACCTCGGTGTTCGCCCCTGGGCAACGCCAGGTGATTATTGGGATGTGTATTTTGAATGCATTGAACAATGCAAAGAAGCCCTAGACGAAGCCAATATATCCATCCCATTCCCACAAAGAGATGTGCATATGATTTCGTAAAATGGCGAGGGGTAAGGAATGCGGTCATGCAGTCGTGCGGTCATGAAGTCAGCGTCAAAGTCTGTGTCTGTATCTGTGTCTACGTCAAGGTCTGAGTCTGAATCATTGTCTGCGTCAACGTCTGAGTCATTGTCTGCGTCTGCGTCAGAACCCAATAGTCCATCCAAATTACTAATAAATAAAATTGTATATTTACGTTCATCTAACCCCCAAAAATTGTGAAAAACAGTTTACTTATTATCATGGCATTAGCTGCCGTGGCGGCTTGTAAAAGTCCAAATGGAAATGCTGAAAAAAGCACAAGTTCGAATACTTCTTCAACAAGCGCTTCATCTGGTCATGCTACCAATGTCTATTTTGGAGACACCCATCTACACACAGAGTTGTCTATGGATGCCGGTGCTTTTGGAAATAGAGTGAGCCTAGATGGCGCCTATAAATTTGCCAAAGGAGAGGCAATTACTTCATCTTCAGGATTGACTGCAAAATTGTCTAGACCTCTAGATTTCTTAGTAGTCGCAGATCACTCCGACGGTATGGGACTCTTCCAAGCCCTTTTCAACAAAGAGGAATGGGTGATGAAATACAAACAAGGTAAAAAATGGAGTAAATTGATTGAAGAGGGACGTGGTGCCGAAGCAGCTATCGACTTGATTAAGAATTTCTCTCAAGGGACTATGGAAATGAATCCCATCGACCCTATCTTAATGCGTTCGGTTTGGGACATGACGGTAGATGCCGCGGAAAAATACAACGAACCAGGAAAATTCACCGCTTTTATCGGTTATGAATGGACTTCTTTAATTGCAGGAAACAACCTACACCGTGTGGTTATTTATAGAGATAATGAAGATAAAACGCGTGGACATATTCCGTATACAAACACACAAAGTTCAGATCCTGAAGACTTATGGACCAACTTAGAGTTGTACGAAAAAAACACAGGTGGAAACGTATTGGCGATTCCTCATAATGGAAACCTAAGTAATGGAATCATGTTTATGGAAACAGCTGTTGACGGCCGTGCATTCGACAAGGCATACACAGACAGACGTATTCAATGGGAACCTTTGTATGAAATTACACAAATCAAAGGTGACGGTGAAGCGCATCCATTTTTATCTCCAAACGATGAATTTGCAGATTTTGAAAACTGGGATTATGGTAATTTAGATTTATCCGTTGCCAAAACCAAAGACATGTTGGAAGGTGAATACGGAAGATCTGCTTTAAAACTCGGTTTAAAGTTAAAAGCGAAAACAGGAACAAACCCTTATAAGTTTGGATTTATTGGAAGTACAGATTCGCATACTTCTTTGGCTACAGCCGATCAAAATAACTTTTTTGGAAAGGCTTCAAATGTAGAGCCTTCAAAGGAAAGATGGAAACATCCATTTATTACTTCAGACAAAGCTAGCATCATGACCTGGCAAACGGTCGCTTCTGGATATGCAGCCGTTTGGGCAACAGAAAATACAAGAACGGCTTTGTTCGATGCGATGAGACGTAAAGAAACCTATGGAACTACAGGTTCTAGAATGCAAGTTCGTTTCTTTGGTGGTTGGGATTATTCGGATGCTGATTTAAAAGGTGACTGGGTAAAAACAGGTTACGAAAAAGGAGTGCCTATGGGTGGTGATTTAAGCACAGGCTTGAACAAAACACCTTCGTTCTTGGTACACGCGCTTATGGATCCAGAGTCTGGAAGTTTAGACAGAGTGCAAATTGTTAAAGGTTGGATGAAAGCAGATGGAAGTCTTGAAGAAAAGGTATACGATGTAGCTTGGAGCGGAGATCGTAAAATGAACAGCAAAGGAAAAGTGCCACTGGTTGGCAATAGCGTAAACCTAAAGGACGGAAGTTGGGACAATTCTATTGGTGCTACTTCGCTTTCAAAGGTATGGGTAGACCCAGATTTCGACCCTGCACTTGAAGCTTTCTACTATGTGAGAGTTCTTGAAATTCCTACACCGCGTTGGACGTTGTACGACAAACTACAATATGGTGCCGAATTATCAGATGAAGTACCACTAACCATGACACAAAGAGGCTACACCTCTCCTATTTGGTATTCACCGAAATAGACCTCGATTGAATTTATGAAAAAAATAATCAGAGAACCACTGCTCCATTTCGTACTGATTGGAGCAGTTTTCTTTTTACTCTATAGTTGGGTAGGGGAAAATGATAGCAGTAAAGACGAAATTGTTATTGATGAAAACGATTTGGAAGAAATTGTTTCTAAGTTTGAAATGCAATTAGGACGCGTGCCATCTGAGGATGAAATGATTGCTCTTGTTGCTAAAAAAATTGAAGAAGAAGTGTTTTACAAGGAGGCACTTAAAATGAATTTAGACCATAACGACGAAATTTTAAAACGACGTTTGGCTCAAAAAATGAAGTCCTTGACCAAAGACATTGCCAATGTCATTGAACCTACGAATGAGGATCTTGTAAGTTACTACAACGAGCACAGCACAAAATATCTTGTAGAGGCCCGTTATTCTTTTCAGCAGTTATTCTTTAGTCCCGACCTGAGAAACGATTGGAGAAAGGATGCCGAATTGGCCTTAAACAAGCTCAAAAACAAACCGCTCAATGCCGGTGCATCCACTGGCGATCCTATTGCTGTACCAAAAACGTTTAACAACACCACAAGCTTTCATATTGAGCGTCAAATGGGACAGGAGTTTACCGCTGCGCTTGCCAATGTAAAAACCAATGCATGGCAGGGTCCTATCGATTCTGGATATGGAACACATTTGGTCTATATCACAGCAAAAACGGAACAACAACCAGCTTCTTACGATACTGTTAAAGAAAAAGTATTACTCGATTATTCGTTTGAAAAACAGCAGGAAGTAAAGGCTTCTATTTATACCGAGTTTATCAAAAAATACAACCTCAATTTCGACATACAAAGTCCTAAGTTTACGGAAACTTTTGTCGCTAAATTGAAATCCAAAATTCTTCAGCCTTGAAAAAGATCTTCCTTTTTTTCTTTCTGTGTGCTTCTTTCCTTGGTAGAAGTCATGAAATAAGACCTGCGTATCTTCAGCTTACCGAATTAGAAGACAATACCTTTCAGGTCTATTTTAAAATTCCGAGTCGGGGTACTTCAACACCGAAGTTACAGGCAGTGTTTCCTTCGAATACGGAACTCACCTCTGTAGGTGCTCCCGTTTTTATGGATGGCTTTGCAAATTTCAATTTTAACTTGATCGTAAAGAAGTCTTTGGAAGGACAAGAGATACGTATTGATGGTTTAAAGAAGACCCTTATCGATGTTCTGGTGCGTTTGGAATATAAAGACGGTGCCCAGCATACTTTTCTACTACAACCGGATAACGACAGTGTAATTGTCCCCGGCAAGGCAAGCACCTTAGAAGTTATTAAGGTATATACTTTTTTAGGAATTGAACATATTTTAATTGGTTTCGACCATTTGTTATTTGTCTTGGCGCTTATGCTTATTTCTAAGGGAGGTTGGAAGATTGTTAAAACCATTACGGCTTTTACCCTAGCACATAGCATTACGCTAAGTTTGGCTACTTTGGGGTTGGTAAGCTTTCCGGGTGCGCCTGTGGAAGCAGTTATTGCGCTCAGTATTGTTTTCCTCGCTTCAGAGATTCTCAACGTTCAAAAGGGAAAACCTAGCTTAACGAGTAAAAAACCTTGGTTGGTGGCCTTTACTTTTGGTTTACTACACGGTTTTGGTTTTGCGGGGGCTCTTTCAGATATAGGCATCCCACAACAAGCCATTCCCTTCGCCCTCGGCTTTTTTAATCTTGGGGTGGAACTAGGACAACTCGCCTTTGTTTTGGTGGTGTTTGCACTGACTTATCTACTAAAAAAAACACCAATCTCCTTCAAATGGTCACAAAAAGTCATACCCTATGCCATTGGAAGTATCGCCTCTTTTTGGATGATCGAAAGGGTAATCGGCTTTTGGGGTTAAGGGTGTTGATGATGACATAGACTCAGACACAGACTTTGACTCAGACACAGACTTTGACGAAGACGCAAACACTGACTTTGACTCAGACACAGACTTTGACATAGACTCAGACACAGACTTTGACGAAGACTCAGACACAGACTTTGACGAAGACGCAGACACTGACTTTGACGAAGACTCAGACACAGACTTTGACGAAGACGCAAACACTGACTTTGACCACATAACCGCATAACCCCATAACCGCATGACAACATAACCGCATGACAACATAACCGCACGACCGCATGACCACATAACCCCATAACCGTATAACCGCATGACCTTAAAACTTCATGACTGCACGACTACATGACTTTCATCTTTTACTTCCTCTTCCTCACTTGCAATCCTTTTCCAGAATACAACTTTTCTTTGACGCCTTTTATCTCGTCACTTAACTTTTTATTTGCGTTCGTTAGCAATTCATTCTGATGCTTCATAATACTTAATAAATCATGAATTGCATTTAGGTTTTGATACTGCATAGAAACAATTTGTTCTAAATCGGCTTTGGTATATCTTCTTGTCATAACAAAATAATTTATATATAAACCTTTAGATTTTCTAAACAAATCTAATGAATACCTATCTAAATTCAAAATATAACTTTAGATATTCTATATTTTTATTTATGAAGTATATATTTATCTCTACAAATTCAAAACTATTATGACTTCTTTAGGACTATATCTAACTAAGAAATCTGTGAATAGAGCTATGGTTTCGCGACGAACAGGAATAAGTCAGGCTCGACTTTCTCAACTGACTTCAAACGAATCCACCAAACTCAGAGCAGATGAGTTGTATTTAATCGCTTTGGCGATTGATATTGATCCTGGAGTAATGTTTAAAGAAGTGTATCAGAATCTAAAACTTAAAAATTAACACCTTATCGATGCTGTTCATAATTCATTGTTACAAATCGAATAAACAGCTCTCTAAACCCAATCATGTACTTCCCTGATTAGAGTTGACCGTTTTAAAGGTCAATTTATATGAAAGCAAATTTAAAATTAATTAAAAAGAAGCGTCATTTTTAGGAAGATTATAAACGAGAACTGGTTTCAGAATTTGAAAAGGGAAAATATTTAAAGCCAAGTAAATATGTCGCTGACATTGGATTCGACATCAGGAAAGATACAACGGGAGGTGGTGGAGTTCTAAGTTCAGGCTCAATGAAAATTATGGGAGTTATTGGAATGGATATTTACTTTTCTGAATATCCTTCTTCATGAGAAAAGTAGACTGTAGAGCGTAATTTTTACCTTCAACATTAAAACAGAGGTAATTTTTTAATATATTTACCTTCGTAAAGACAAAGAGTGTAAAATTTACCCTTGTTCAAAATGAGTGATTTTAAGAAAGACATCCCGTATAATGATTTACCATTATTGCCTCCAAAAAGCAATCTGGAAACAACAAACATCTTGCGAAAAACCATAACTGCTAGTAGAGCATTAGCAAATCTAAACGGTGCAATAATAAACCTTCCAAACCCTCAATTATTTCTTGACACAATTCATTTACAAGAAGCAAAAGCTAGCTCTGAAATTGAAAATATTGTTACCACTAATGATGAACTTTACAAATCCGCTGTTGCAGACAAAAAGTTTGAAAACTCAGCTGCTAAAGAAGTAATAAGTTACAAAAATGCTTTGTGGCACGGGTTAAAGCAATTAGAGTCAAGACCGTTTATAACAACAAATCTCTGCATTGATATAATGCAACGAATTAAAGATAACACATCAAGTGTTAGAACTACTCCAGGAACCACTCTTTCTAATACAAATGGAGACGTTATTTATACACCTCCATCAGGAGAAGATGTCATTCGTGAAAAATTATCCAATTTTGAAAAATTTATAAATGAAGATGATTCACTTGATCCATTAATTAAAATGGCGTTGATGCATTATCAATTTGAGGCAATACACCCGTTTTCTGATGGAAATGGTAGGACAGGACGAATTTTACTCTTGCTCTACCTTAAAATGGAAAAACTATTAGATGTTCCTGCAATTTATTTGAGCGAATACATTATTCAAAACAAATCAGAATACTATAAAAGATTAAGATTCGTAACTGAAAAAGAAGATTGGGAAAGTTGGATTGTTTACATGTTAGACATGATTGAAAGTACTGCTCAAAAAGGGTTAATTCGATTAAAAGAAATAATCGAATTAATGCATAAAATGTCAGAAGAAATAAGAAAGGAACTTCCTAAGATTTACACAAAAGGTTTAATAGAAATAATTTTTAAACTTCCATACACTAAAAGACAAAATTTAATAGATGAAGGATTTGGAACACCAAAAACTGTAGGGAATTATTTAATCGCACTTGAAGA
>Ga0206125_10000340_pt1 | contig 62207 bp, 52 predicted proteins | sample Helgoland_Spring_4_FD_148598 | JGI IMG/M metagenome (GOLD analysis project Ga0206125, IMG submission 148598) | Pelagic subsurface seawater microbial communities from Kabeltonne, Helgoland, North Sea - Helgoland_Spring_Bloom_20160331_1 | ecosystem: Environmental > Aquatic > Marine > Epipelagic ...
TAAACCTATCAGCGCAGATGGTACTGCCAATGGTGGGAGAGTATGTCACCGCCTTTTTTTGAATCCTCAATCACATATGTGATTGAGGATTTTTTTTTATAGAGATGTGACTCCTTTGGAATCAGGGAGGTTGCAATACCTCAATACGAGTGAGCTTGTCGTTGTGCTCCACTAGGGATGGCTTAGAATTGTAATTTGTTTTGAGCTTATATTTATTGTGTAATTCACAATAAATTTTATTGTTTATCGTTTTATAAATAATGTAAATTCTTATGTTTTGGTTTAAATGAAAAAAAACAACGAAATAATAGAGTTTTCTTAAGAATAATTATATTTTTGTAAGAACAATACTTTATTTTCAATATTTATTTATTAACCTAGATTAGCAAATGTTCCATTATATCAAACGAATATTCTTTGTCGTTTTATTATTTTCAAATTTCTTTCTTTTTAGTCAAAATAAGGCTTCAACTTCGGATGACGGAGAAAAGTATGAGCCTGATTTTAATACTTGGTCTATTGGTGCGGGGTTTAGTAACTTAATTATGCATGGTGATTTACGTTCTTTTGATACATTTAGCGGTGATGCCTATTTTAATATTGGTGGTTATATTTACGCAGACAAAATGTTCAACCCTATCTTAGGTGCTGAATTGAAATTTAACATGTCTCAATTAGGTGGGGAGATACAGAAAATTTACAATACTGGAGGCGTATCAGAAACTACCTACTATAGGATATTATATGCAGAGCCTTATTTAGATGAAGTTTTATATATGGACGGAATTTCTTTAGGAATGGAGACTAACCTGATAATAAATTTTGACAATTTATGGAAACGTCATAGTCAAAAATGGAGTTTTAGTGGGTACCTGGGAGTTGGAGTGCAGTTGTATACTTCTAAACTAATAATAAAAGATTATGACCCTGCAACAGGCGGGTATGATCCAAGGGATGTTACTGATGAAGGAGTTATTATAGATGCCGATTTTAGTTATAACGGACGAAGGGATAATGCAAATTATGCAACTTCGGTGTTTTTAAATACAGGTTTAGGTGTAAAATACAGGTTCAACGATAAAATCGATTTTGAAGCGAGGAGTTCTATTTATTTGAATAATGAAGACCATTTGGATGCTGCAATAACTCACAAGCAGATGTACGAAAGTTTTTTTGTAACCAATATTGGTGTCGTTTATAAATTTGGTAAAAAAGAAAGACATGCTATTTGGGTTCAAGATGAGGAAATAGAGCCTTTTGAATTATTTGACGCTGATAACGATGGTGTAGCGGATCAGTTTGATAAAGAGTTAGAAACACCAAAAGGTGCAGAAGTATACGGAAGCGGAGTTGCTATTGATAGCGATAAAGACGGCTTTCAGGATTATAGAGATAAATGTCCGTTAGAGCCAGGCCCGGCAGAAACGCAGGGGTGTCCTTTGCAAAAAGCTGTGGTTGCTCCAATTGCGATGCAAGCACCAATAGTGCATGAGGAGCCAACAATGGAACCAATAGCACAACCTGTAGTTGAGTTTAATGAAGAAGAAAAGAATGAAATAGTTGAGCAGATATCCTTGCTTTCAAAAACTATTTATTTTAAATCGGCAAGTGACCAACTAAAGCAAGAATCTTACAAGCCGTTAAATGATATTTCGGGAATCATGATTGAATACCCTGAATCGAAATATAAAATTGAAGGACATACCGATAGTCAAGGAAAAGCAGCGTATAATTTAAATCTTTCTAATAAACGAGCGAAAGCAGTTGAGAAGTATTTAACAGATAAAAATATATCGTCGGATAGAATTACGTCAAAAGGGTTTGGTGAAACACGTCCAATTGAAACCAATGAAACTGCACAAGGTCGTCAAATGAACCGTCGTGTCGAAATTAACTTTATAGATCCTAATTCAGAGGAAGGTAAATTGGTATATGACCAAGGTGTAAAATTTACCAAAAATTCGGGCGTTTCTAATACAGGAGTTGTGACAACTGGTTATGCGGCTTCAGCGATTCAACAAACGGATTCTGATGGTGATGGTGTGCCCGATTTCCATGATAGAGAACCAAATACGCCTAAAGAATCACGTGTGTATGGTGATGGAGTCTCTGTTGATTCTGATATGGATTATGTGCCTGATTATAGAGATAATTGTCCTTTTGCAAAGGGGCCGATAGAAAATCAAGGTTGTCCTTTGGAAGGAGAGAATAATAACGTTACGGTTACTGCCCCTATTTCAGTTCCAACAGCTGAGGATGGAGATGGAGATGGTGTTGTCGATGAATTTGATAAAGAGTTAGATACACCTCCAAATGTAAAAGTATATGCAAATGGTGTTGCCTTTGATAGTGATAAAGATGGGCTACCCGACTATAAAGATAGATGTCCTATGACGTTTGGAAGCCCGGAAGAGGGAGGTTGCCCGTTGGATGGTGATTTAGATAAAGATGGTGTAGCGGATAGTGTTGATTTATGTCCAGATGTAAAAGGGGATGCAGCGCACAATGGTTGTCCTCCTAAAAGATTAAATACCAATATAAAGCAAGAGTTGAATAACTTGGCGGCTTCTATTCATTTTGCACGTTCAGAGGGGCATATTCTTAAAAGTAACAATACACTTGTGTTAGAGAAAATAGGAGTTTTATTAAATGATTTCCCTGCGACACGTGTTAAAATAGAAGTGCATACAAACAATAAGCCGAATTTAAAATATAACTTAGATTTGTCGAAGAGAAGAGCAACTGCGATCATGAAGTATTTAACAAAAGTAAGCGGTATTGCTGAGGACCGATTAGATGTAAGTGGATTGGGTGGCACAAAACCTAAGTACGACGTTGATTCAAAAGAATTAAATGCGAAGAACAACCGTGTAGAGATTAGTTTATTCTAATTGGATATAAATATTTTTTGAAAGGAGCTTGCTAGAGTAGTAAGCTCCTTTTTTATGTAAAGATTTTGTAGCAATCAATTATAACTTTGTGATATATTAAAGAGATATATTTCGTGTTAAATTGTGTCTAGAATGAATTGTTTTTTGAAAAAAGGAAGTCGTACGATTCAATACAAAAATGCCTTTGTAAATTACTACAAAGGCATTTCTATTAATAGAGTAAGAAAAGTATCTTTATAACGTAAAAGCAGCCTTTACCTTATCTGTATAATCTAGTTTCTCCCAAGTAAAAGTTTCTACTTCTTGTTCTACAACATCGCCGTTAGGTGCTACATAGCGTACTGTTTTAGTTTCTGGAGTTCTCCCCATGTGTCCGTAAGCAGCCGTTTCTAAATAAATAGGGTTTCTTAGCTTTAAGCGCTTTTCAATCGCGATAGGTCTCATGTCGAAAATTGAATTTATTTTTTCTGCAATTTCACCATCGGATAAGTTAATTTTCGAAGTGCCAAAAGTGTCTACAAAAATCCCCATCGGTTCAACAACACCAATAGCATATGAGACTTGTACTAAAATTTCATCGGCAACACCAGCCGCAACCATGTTTTTGGCTATATGGCGTGTGGCGTAAGCTGCAGAACGGTCTACTTTACTTGGGTCTTTACCGCTAAATGCACCACCTCCATGGGCACCTTTTCCTCCATAGGTGTCGACAATAATTTTTCTCCCAGTAAGTCCTGTGTCTCCATGTGGACCACCAATAACAAATTTACCAGTTGGGTTTATATGGTATTTGATATCATCGCCAAACAACGCTTGAATCTCAGGAGTCAGTTTTGCCAATACTCTTGGGATTAAAATACCAATGATATCTGCTTTGATCTTTGCCAACATACGTTCGTCATCGTTGTCAAACTCATCGTGTTGGGTAGAAACTACAATCGCCTCTATGCGTTGCGGTTTGTTGTCATCAGAATATTCAATAGTTACCTGACTCTTGGCATCCGGACGTAAATAAGGAATGTCTTTGTTTTCTCTACGAAGCGCTGCCAATTCAATCAAAAGACGATGCGATAATTCCAAAGCCAAAGGCATATAGTTTTCCGTTTCATTGGTTGCATAACCAAACATCATTCCTTGATCCCCTGCGCCTTGTTCCTCCTTTGAATCTCTATCAATACCTCTGTTTATATCATCAGATTGTTCATGAATAGCGGATAACACTCCACATGAATTGCCATCAAATTGGTATTCCCCTTTTGTATAGCCAATTTTATTAATAGTTTCTCTAGCAATCTTTTGAACGTCTAAATAGGTTTTTGATTTTACCTCACCTGCCAAAATCACTTGTCCGGTAGTAACTAAGGTTTCACAGGCTACCTTAGATTCTGGGTCAAAAGCCATAAAATTATCAATTAGCGCATCAGAAATTTGATCAGCTACCTTGTCTGGATGTCCTTCCGAAACAGATTCGGATGTAAATAAATATGCCATTTCTTAATTGTTTTTCTATGAGTCGAGAAAACAAATAACAATTACCAAAACTAGCTAAAGAAAAAGATTGAGTGAGAATCTGCTTTAGCACTTTTTTATTGAGGTGGCAATCAGTCAAATCTTTCCTCTTGTTGTTTAACACCGCAAATTTATAAAAAAGAAATGAATAACAACTGATAAATGAACAAGTTTCTTATCTCCGTAAATTCTGTTTATAATTCAAATATTATCCTTAATTTTAGGCGCCTATAGAAAATCTATAGTATATATGATCTATAAATCAAACTAAAGATATTACCATGAGTACACACAAATTAGCAACCAATGCGTTGCATGCAGGACATGACACAACCCAAACGGCAGGAACAAGAGCCGTGCCAATTTTTCAAACCTCTTCATATGTGTTTAATAATACTGAGCACGCTGCAAACTTATTTTCATTACAAGAATTAGGGTTTATTTACACCCGATTAAACAATCCTACGAATGATATCTTACAACAACGCTTGGCAGCAATTGAAGGAGGAATTGGAGCTGTGGTTTTTGCTTCTGGAACGGCAGCAATTTCAACAGGTTTAATGACTTTGCTAAAAGCTGGAGACCATATAGTTGCATCTAGTAGCTTGTATGGAGGAACCTATAATTTATTGAATGTAACGTTGCCAAGATTGGGAATCACCACTACATTTGTAGATGCTTCCAATCCAGATAATTTTGCGGCAGCCGTACAAGACAATACCAGAGCGTTCTTTGTAGAGTCTTTAGGAAACCCAAAATTAGACGTATTGGATATTGAAGCCATCGCAGCGCATTCAAAAGCAGCAGGCGTTCCTTTTATCGTAGACAATACAGTTGCCACACCGGCTTTGTTAAACCCAATCAAACACGGAGCAAACTTAGTAATTCACTCTTTGACCAAATATATTGGCGGGCAAGGAAATTCTATTGGAGGTGCTATCATTGATGCCGGAACTTTTGACTGGACCAATGGGAAGTTTCCTGAATTTACAGAACCATCTGCAGGATACCATGGTTTGGTATACAGCGAAGCTTTAGGTGCAGCGGCATTTACTTTTAAATTGATATTGGAAGGATTACGTGATTTTGGAGGCGCTATGAGTCCGTTTAACGCATTCCAAATTATACAAGGATTGGAAACCTTGCCAGTACGTATCAAACAACACAGTGAAAACGCATTGGAATTGGCTACTTGGCTTGAAAGTAGAGACGAAGTTGCCTGGGTAAACTATCCTGGATTGGAAAGTAGTGCCTACAACGACTTGGCAAAAAAATATTTACCAAAGGGGCAAAGTGGAATTGTTACTTTTGGAATTAAAGGAGGATTCGAGGCAGCTAAAGCGGTAACCGATGCGACTGAAATATTCTCATTGCTCGCAAATATTGGAGATACAAAATCATTAATCATTCATCCAGCAAGTACAACGCACCAACAACTTACAGTAGAGGAGCAAGCAAGTGCTGGTGTTACGCAAGATTTGATTCGTCTGTCTGTAGGAATCGAAAATATAGACGATCTTAAAGCCGATTTAGAACAAGCGTTTAAGGTATTGTAGTGGTGTGTTTTGTATTTTAAGCTTTTAGTAGGGTAATACTATAATCTTACTAAATACTAAACACTCAAAAAACCTGTTTTAGAATTTTCTAAAACAGGTTTTTTTAATATAAACAGTGTAGGTTCCCAAATAATTCATACTTTTGCAGTTGAGTTCATGTATTTATTGAAAATGTTATCAAGAAAGGCAGAGGGATTAGACCCGTTGAAGCCTTAGCAACCCTTTATCTTATTAAAGAAGGTGCTAAATTCTACCTTGGCAATGGCTGGGATAGATAACCCACAGCGTTTAACGCCCCAATTTCTTATGACATACAATACTATATTATGAAACACTATTGACAAAATAGCGTAATAATAACATAAGAATATAACATTGAATAGCAGTTTAAAATATCATTCTATAGAAAGTTTCACTACTGAAACGGGTGTGGTCTATGACGAAATAGAACTCTCATATGAGTTGTTTGGTTGTGAATTGCATAGTGCTCCTGTTGTATTGGTGAATCATGCTCTTACCGGAAACTCCGATGTAGCAAGTGAACATGCAGGGTGGTGGAGAGGAATTATTTCTGATGGAAATTTAATTGACACCCTTCGTTATACTGTAATTGCCTTTAATATACCGGGAAATGGTTTTGATAAAAAACCAGGAAACCTTATTGAGAATTACAAAGATTTTACGGCAAGAGATGTGGCAAAGCTCTTTGGTTTGGCATTGCAAGAATTAGGAGTGAAAAAACTGCATGCTTTTATTGGAGGTTCTCTCGGAGGTGGTATTTCGTGGGAAATGGCAGTCTTATTTCCTGATTTGTCAAAACACTTAATCTCTATCGCTTCGGATTGGAAAGCTTCTGATTGGATCTTGGCACATAACAAGGTGCAAGAGCAAATATTATTGAACTCATCGAAGCCCATACACGATGCACGAATGATGGCAATGTTATTTTATAGAACGGCTGCTTCCTTTAAAGAAAAGTTCAACCGTACAGTCAACGAAAACTTAGGGATTCCTAATGTTGAAAGTTGGTTACTACATCATGGGTATCAATTGGAAAACAGATTTCATTTGCAATCGTATAAAATGGTAAATCATCTGTTGTCTACCTTAGATATTACCCGAGATAGGGGTGCTTTTGAAACCGTAGCGCCGTTGATCAAATCTAATATCGTACAAATAGGAATTGATTCAGACTTTTTCTTTGTACCTCAAGAAAATATTGATACCAAAGCCACATTAGATGTTTTGGGTATCCAATCGAGCTATAAAGAAATTAGTTCTATTCATGGACATGATGGATTTTTAGTGGAAGACACACAGTTGAAAGAATTGTTAAAAGATATATTTTAAAGTGCATTTGCCTTTGTTCGAATATTAAAAACAGCAGAAAATGAAAGTATTAAAGTTTGGTGGAAAGTCATTGGCAAATGGAAAAGGGCTGACTAGTGTCTTGGAAATTGTTAGTTCAAAATACAGAAACAAAGAACGGAATGTCGTTGTTTTGTCGGCAAGAGGTAATACAACCAACGATTTAGAAAGAATTTTAGAGAAATCTAAAAAAAACACCTCCTATAAAGGAGCCTTTGAAAGTTTTAAAGCCTATCAAATTGAGCCCTTACCTGAAATTGATTTTGGGGAAGAATTTGGCTTGTTAGAAAAAATATTCGAAGGTGTAAACTTACTAGGTGATTACAGTCCAAAAATCAAAGACTTGGTATTGGCTCATGGTGAACTATTGTCAGCAAAACTATTGGTTGCCTTGTTGAATAAAGAAGGTGTCACAGCAACTTTTGTCGATTCTAGAGATTTACTAATTACGGATGCTACCTTTGGAGATGCGGAATTGTTGGAAGATCAATCTAAATATAAAGTCGAGAACTATTTTAACAATTTATCTGATAACGCAGTACAGGTTGTTACTGGTTTTATTGCTTCCAATACAGAAAATGAAACGACTACCTTAGGGAGAAACGGAAGTAATTATTCAGCTTCTTTGTTGGCCAATTATCTAAATGCGGAAGAACTCGAAAATTATACACATGTTGATGGGATTTATACTGCAAATCCTGAATTAGTAGCCAATGCCCGTAAAATTGAAAATCTTTCATTTAAAGAAGCAAATGAGTTGGCTAATTTTGGAGCCTATATACTAAATGCCAAAGCTATTATTCCACTGACTGAGAAAAACATTCCGTTGAGAATCCTCAACACATTTGACAGCCAAAACGAAGGAACCCTGATAACAAAAGATCATACATCTAAAGATGGAATCAAAGCCATTTCTGTACTGGAAAACATGGCGTTGATCAATCTGGAAGGGAAAGGATTGTCAGGTAAAGTAGGCGTAGATGCACGGGTGTTTAATGCCCTTCAAAAAGATAATATTAGTGTAAGTATCATATCACAGGGATCCTCTGAGCGCGGAATTAGTTTTGTGGTAGCAGCAGCGCAAGCAAGAAAAGCGAGAGAAGCCTTAGCAAATGAATTTAACTTGGATTTTTTGAGCAAGGATGTGACAAAAATAGAAGTTCGAAATAACGTGGCGGTCGTGTCTACCTTAGGGAAAACCTTGGCATCATTTAATAGTTCCTATAGTGCATTGATTAAAAATAGCATAGAACCAGTTTTGATGAATAACACCGTAACAGGAAGAAATGTATGTTTGGTGATAGAAAACAAAGACCTGTTGAAAGCTGTGAATGTTATCCATGGGGAAATTTTCGGTGTGGCTAAAAAAATAAATATTGCTGTTTTTGGAATTGGATTGGTGGGAGGAACTTTGGTAAAACAAGTTCTAGACAATAAAAAGAAGATCCTTGAAAGGAAAGGTGTAGAATTGAACGTTTTTGCAGTAGCCAACTCTAAAAAAGTATTGTTGGCCCAAAATGGTATTCAAACCAACTGGAAGGAAGCACTTAATGCACAGAGTGATGGCTATGAAATACAGTCGGTTATTGACTTTGCAAATGCACACCATTTAGAAAATTTAGTAGCAATTGATAATACAGCAAATAAAGACTTTGTAGCTAATTATATACCTTTTATAGAAAATGGTTTCAATCTCATATCATCTAATAAAATAGGAAATACTATTTCGTTCGATTTTTATCAGGAATTGAGAGCGGTTCTGAAAAAAAATAAGAAGACCTATCTCTATGAAACGAACGTAGGAGCTGGTTTGCCTTTGATTGATACCATTCGTATGTTGCATCACTCAGGAGAGAATATTACCAGAATTAAAGGGGTGTTTTCAGGAACCCTGAGTTATTTGTTTAACAACTTTTCGGCAGAAGAAACTAGTTTTAGCACTGTGCTTCAAGGAGCGGCGGATAAAGGATTTACAGAACCAGACCCAAGAGAAGATTTGAATGGGAATGATGTAGGACGTAAGTTGTTGATTTTGGCAAGAGAATTGGATTTGAAAAATGAATTTAATGAAGTGAAAATTCATAATTTAATTCCAGAAAATATGCGAGATGGAGATACTGCAAGTTTTTTAAACAGTTTGGAGGAGCTCAATCCAATCTATCAAAAAATAAAAGAAGACCAAATTGATGGTAATGTTTTACGATATATAGGCGACTTGCATGGGGATTTGTCTTCCGATAAAGGAGTTCTAGAAGTAAAATTAGTTTCGGTGCCGAGTAATTCAGCCTTGGGACAGGTAAAAGGAGCAGACTCAATATTTGAAATCTATACGGAATCGTATGGAGAACAGCCCTTGGTAATTCAAGGAGCAGGAGCAGGAGCAGATGTAACTGCGCGTGGCGTATTTGGAGATGTTCTTCGATTGGCAGATAGTAAATTTTAATTAAGAATCAAAGAATCTTTCTTTTTAAGAAAGTACAGAAATATAAGTAGTAAACAATGGAAAAAAGGCATTTCGAAACAGAAGCGATCAGAACACAATCTGAAAGAACGCAACACAAAGAGCACTCAACACCGTTATACCTAACTTCAGGTTTTGTATTTGACGACGCTGAAGAGATGCGTGCTTCTTTTGCTGAAGAAAAGCAACGTGATTTATACAGCCGTTATAGTAATCCGAACAGTTCTGAATTTATCGAGAAGATCTGTAAGATGGAAGGGGCTGAAGACGGATTTGCATTTGCATCTGGAATGGCTGCTATTTATTCTACGTTTGCTGCACTATTGAGTGCCGGTGATCATATTGTATCTGCGAGGTCGGTATTTGGTGCTACGCACAGTTTGTTTACAAAATACTTTCCAAAATGGGGAATTGAAACTTCCTATTTTGCTGTCGATGCCTTGGATACCATTGAACCTTTGATTCAGCCAAATACAAAAATATTGTATGCAGAAACACCAACGAATCCTGGTGTAGATGTATTGGATTTAGAAGCGTTGCACCGTATTGCAAAAAAACACAATTTGTTGTTGGTTATTGACAATTGCTTTGCCACACCGTATTTGCAACAACCGATAAAATTTGGCGCTGATTTGGTTATTCATTCTGCCACTAAATTAATTGATGGGCAAGGAAGAGTTTTAGGAGGAATAACAGTTGGTTCTAAAGAGTTAATTCGCGAAATCTATTTGTTTTCTCGTTTGACAGGACCTGCATTGTCGCCGTTCAACGCTTGGGTGCTATCAAAAAGTTTAGAGACTCTTGCCGTACGTTGTGACCGTCAATGTGAAAACGCTTTGAAATTAGCGGAATTTTTAGAAAAACATCCCAAGGTAAAATGGGTGAAATATCCTTTTTTAAAGTCTCATCCACAATATGAAATTGCCATCAAGCAAATGAAATTGGGAGGTACGATTGTAGCTTTTGAGGTAGAAGGAGGTGTACAAGGAGGAAAAACATTTTTCGATTCCATAGAAATGTGTTCATTATCTGCCAATTTGGGAGATACAAGAACCATTGTTACCCATCCGGCATCTACAACACATGCCAAATTAGAAAAGGAAGACAAGCAGGCCGTAGGAATTTTAGACGGAACCGTTCGCTGTTCTGTTGGGCTGGAACATATAGATGATATCATTGCAGATATAGCACAGGCGTTAGAGAAGCTTTAGACAGTTATTGGGTTATTTGGATCTTGAGTTTTAAGGTTAGGTGATAAATTGCTTGTAATTTCATTGAACATTCCGACTTTCTGACTCTCCAATCCTCCTTTGCATCTCTGCACCTTAATAATGAGTTGAGAGTAGTAAGTAGCAGTTATCGATTGTAAGTCAGATTTCATAATGCCGTCATTCCGAGGAGGAACGACGAAGGAATCTCATCGCTGCAGCATACTCAGGACTCACTACATGATACATGATACACAGCGCGCTAAGCTTTTACTTGTTATTCGAGTGATTCGGATAGCGTAGCGAATCGTATATAGAACCGATCGTTTTTTCAAAGTTTTAACACTAATATTTCAAGTAATTCTTGTAAATTTGTATCTATGAAAGCAGGAACTTCCGTAGTATTAGCTATTGTATTTTTGTTGCAGACTTTTGCAACCGCTATTGCTATGCCTGTAAATCAAATGATGCCTGTTATTGAGCAAGCTGAACCACATGCCTGTTGTAAGTTAGAGAAGGAGAACAGTGCTGAGGTGCCTGTTAAGGAGCCTGAGAAAAAGAACTGCTGTGCGGGAGATGCGTATATGTCTTGCTGTGTAGTTGTAATCTCCTTAGAGCCGTTGAGTGAAGTATTTGATTTGTATGTTCCCGATTTTATTGAAAAAGGTAAGTTTTCATACCAAATGAAAAAATCAGAATTTATCGATTCTTTTTTTCACCCTCCACAATTCGTCTAATTTTTTTAGGAAACGGTTTAGCTGTACCGATATCTTTCGAGAAAACTATTTCGAAGAATGTATGTAGCTATTCAAAATTTAAACAAAACATAAAATTAGATAAAATGAAAAAATTAGTAAAAGTTGCCGCAGCTGTGGCTATCGTTGGAGTATTAGGATTATTTGCATTCAATACTTCAGAAGCAAATAATTGTACTTGTGTATCGGAAACCTGCCAGGAATATTGTGGTACGGACTGCGATAAAAGCTGTGATACAGAATGCAAAAGTGCTTGCGAAAATGTTTGTAAGCACTCATAAGACTATTTTTAGTTTTTAAGTACAAGCATCGGTACGAAAGTATCGGTGCTTTTTTTGTGATTGTTAGAAATTAAATTTCCCAACCCTAATTGTCAATTTTTCACTTTCCTCTTTCCATTGTCTATTGTCCACTTTCCATTGCCACCTGCCACCTGCCACCTGCCACCCGTCACCCGCCACCTGCATAGTCAATTATCTATTACGACCATAGGTTATATATTATAAAATATTTATCTTCGTTGCATGCTTTCAAAAAAGACCAAATACGGAATCAAGGCACTTACCTTTTTAGCAAAAAGAGAAGAGAACTGTCCTGTGCAGATTTCAGAAATTGCAAAAAGTGAAAATATTTCTCATAAATTTTTAGAAAGTATCTTGTTGACCTTGCGAAAAGCGGCCGTACTGGGTGCAAAGAAAGGAAAGGGTGGTGGTTACTACCTGTTAAAAGAGGCTCAAGATATTAAAATGACGGAGGTCATTCGTGTTCTTGAAGGTCCTATTGCTATGGTGCCTTGCGTGAGTTTAAACTTCTATGAAAAGTGCGATGACTGTCCAGATGAAAACGCCTGTAGTGTTCATAAATTAATGATTCAAGTACGTGACAATACTTTGCATGTACTTCGAAATACGACATTGGCAGATTTAACTTCCTGAAAAAAAATAACCTACCATTTTACTAGGGTTTATGCATTCTACAGCAGTAGCCCTTTGTTTACTTGTGTTTTTTTAATAAAATAGACTTGTGAGATTGAATTCTTATATGTATTTTTGCGAAGTAATCTACTAATCCGATAGGGTAATGGATTATTTGGAATAAGCAATTAAGTTTAAGAATGATATTAGATCAGATACGTAACGACAAAGAAAATCAAAGCTACCAACAAGCAGTAGCTTCTGAAAAACCGATTCGTAGTGTTGTGAAAGCAATTAGTTGGAGGGTTTTAGGAACTGTGGATACGATGTTGGTTTCTTTGTATGTAACCAATGGTGAGTTGGGAACTTCTACTGCAATTGCATCCATAGATTTTATAACAAAAATGATTCTGTATTTCTTTCACGAAAGAGTATGGAATACAATTAAATGGGGACGTTAATGAGTACATTATATACAGAAGCACAGCTTCAAGAGATAAATGATTCCTTGCAAGGAAAAACACCACAAGAAATTGTGACTTGGGCATTAGATACGGCTAAGAATCCTTTAATAACAACAAACTTTCGTCCATACGAAGGATCTATTTTGCATTTAACAACTGTTCAAAAGCAAGATTTAAAAGTTATTTGGTGTGATACTGGGTACAATACACCTCAAACGTATCGTCATGCAGAGGCGTTAATTGAACAGTTGAATTTAGCTATCCATTTGTACGTGCCAAAGCAAACATCTTCTCATAGAGATGTGGTGATGGGAATCCCTCAAATAGAAGATCCAAAGCATGCAGAATTCACAAAACAGGTGAAATTAGAGCCTTTTGGAAGAGCCATGGCTGAGCATACACCGGATCTATGGTTTACAAACCTTAGAAAAGGACAAACCGCTTTTAGAGATAGCATCGATATCGTGTCACAAGGTGCAGACGGAGTTCTAAAAGTTAGCCCTTTCTACGATTGGACAGATGAACAATTAGACGCCTATAATGAGGCAAACGGAATTCCAAACGAATTCAAATATTTCGATCCAACAAAGGTATTGGGAAATAGAGAATGTGGATTGCACGCGTAAAAATAAAGAGTTGAGATATGAGTGTTGATTTTTGAGTTATCAATTCAATAATTGCACAATTAAACGATTAAACAATAAAGAAATGAGTACAATATTAAATGCTAATGCATTAGAAAACGAAGCCATCTACATCATGAGAGAGGTAGCAGCGCAGTTCGAAAAACCTGTGTTGTTGTTTTCAGGAGGTAAAGATTCTATTACCTTGGTTAGATTAGCGCAAAAAGCTTTTTATCCAGCAAAAATTCCTTTTCCTTTTTTGCATGTAGATACAGGACACAATTTTCAAGAAACAATTGACTTTAGAGATAAGTTGTGTGCAGAGCTAGGAGTAGAATTGATTGTAAGAAATGTACAAGACAATATCGATTCAGGAAAAGTACAAGAAGAATCTGGTAAATATGCAAGTAGAAATATGTTGCAAACGGAAACCTTGTTAGATGCTCTTGAAGAGTTTGGGTTTGATGCCGCTATTGGTGGTGCACGTAGGGATGAAGAAAAAGCAAGAGCCAAGGAACGTATTTTTTCTGTAAGAGACGATTTTGGAGGTTGGGATGAAAAAAACCAACGACCCGAGTTATTTGATATGTTAAACGGAAAAATCGATTTAGGGCAAAACGTTCGTGTTTTTCCAATATCGAACTGGACAGAATTGGATGTTTGGTCGTATATAGAAAAAGAAGAAATCGAAATTCCTTCAATCTATTTTGCGCATAAACGTAAGACATTTGTGAGAGATGGAATGATTTGGACAGCTGATGATGAGGTTGTATACCGAGAAGAAGATGAAGAAGTAGTAGAAAGAATGGTGCGTTTTAGAACCGTAGGTGATATGAGTTGTACCGCAGCTGTATTGTCTGATGCAGTAGATATTGCAAAGGTAGTGGAAGAAATTAGAGATTCTTCAATTTCTGAAAGAGGGGCTCGTATCGATGATAAGCGTTCTGAAGCAGCCATGGAAAAACGTAAACAACAAGGATACTTCTAAAAGAAAGTATGAAGTATTGAGTAACTAGTATTAAGTACCAATTACTCAATACCTCAGGGAAAAAAATAAAAACACAAGGGAAAAGTAAGAAGTACCTAATACTTACTACTTTATACCGAATACCAATAAAAGAATGGAAGTTTTAAAAATAGCAACAGCAGGAAGTGTAGATGATGGGAAAAGTACCCTGATTGGTCGTATTCTATACGATACTAAATCATTGACTGATGATAAATTAGAAGCAATAGAACGCAGTAGTAAACAAAAAGGGTTCGATTACCTTGATTTCTCTTTGGCTACCGACGGTTTGGTGGCAGAAAGAGAACAAGGAATTACCATTGATGTTGCGCATATCTATTTTTCAACAGCCAAAAAGAGTTATATCATTGCTGATACTCCTGGGCATGTTGAATATACAAGAAATATGGTAACAGGTGCTTCAACTTCACAAGCAGCAATTATCTTAGTAGATGCACGTAAAGGAGTAATAGAACAGACGTATCGTCATTTCTTTATCAATAATCTTTTGAAAGTGAAAGACATTGTGGTTGCTGTGAATAAAATGGATTTGGTAGATTTTTCTGAAGAAAAATTCAATGCTATCAAACAAGAAATTACAGCATTGGCGGCAAAGTCAGATTACAAAGGGCAGAACATCACCTTTATTCCTGTGAGTGCATTAAAAGGAGACAATGTTGTAAATGCATCTGATCGCACACCTTGGTATAGTGGTGAAACCATGCTAGAGCATTTAGAAAGTTTAGATGCTCAGGATGTATATGAAGTTTCTACTGCACGTTTGCCTATTCAATCCGTAATTCGCCCTAAAACAGAAGATTTTCACGATTTTAGAGGGTATGCTGGTAAATTGTATGGAGGATCTTTAAGCGTAGGAGATGACGTAACGGTATTGCCGTCAAAAACATCGTCTAAAATTAAAGAAATCTATTTTTTCGATAAGAAATACGAGACAGCAGAAAGAGGTTCTTCTATCAATGTAACACTTGAAAATGATATCAATATCAGCAGAGGTGATTTGTTGGTGAAAACTTCTGAATTGCCAAAAGAAACGAAGCAAATAGAAGCAAAAGTTTGTTGGATGGATGCCAAGAATTTAGTACCTGGAACTAAATACTTGATTCAACATGGAGCGAATAGAGTGGTTGCAAAAATTGCAGACATTCAAAAAGTAATCAAAACCGATTTCTCTGGAGAAGACGAAGCAACGAACAAACTTACCATAAACGATATAGGAGTGGTGAGTATCAAATTGGCCAAACCTTTGTTTTATGACGCCTATGCAGATAACAAAGCGAACGGTTCATTTATATTAATTGACGCACAAACAAACAATACCTCAGGAGTAGGATTTATACAGTAAACTAGTCATAAGTTAGATAGAACAAAGTCAAAAAGCATAAAACTTTAGACTTTAGACTTGGGACTTTAAACTTAAAAGAAGATATGCAAAGTTTTAGATCAGAAATAGAAAATCCAATCGTTGAAAAAGACATCATCGACTTGGCAGACAAAATTCAATTGTTTCACGAAGGAAGGATTGATGAAGAAAAATTTAGAAGCCTACGTTTGGCTCGTGGCGTTTACGGACAACGTCAGTTTGGAGTGCAGATGATTCGTATCAAATTGCCTTATGGTAAAATTACAAGTGAGCAATTGCACAGACTTTCTGATGTTTCAGACGAATATTCAAGAGGACGTTTACATATTACAACACGTCAGGACATTCAAATCCACTATGTGAGTTTGGACAGAACACCAGAATTGTGGGCTGAGCTTGAAAAGAGTGATATTACCTTGCGTGAAGCTTGTGGTAACGCAGTACGTAACGTAACCGCTTCAGAAACGGCTGGAATTGATAAAAATGAACCTTTCGATGTGTCTCCATACGCACATGCAGTATTTCAATTCTTTTTAAGAAATCCTATTTGTCAAGAATTAGGACGAAAGTTTAAAGTTTCATTTTCAGGAACAGATGATGATACTGCACTGAGTTTTATGCACGATATAGGTTTTATTGCTAAAACTAAAATCGTAAACGGAGAAGAAGTACGTGGTTTTAAAGTAATGCTCGGTGGAGGATTAGGTTCGCAACCTCGTTTTGCAGATGTTGCATTCGAATTCTTAGAAACAGACAAAATCATTCCTTATATGGAAAGTATTTTACGTGTGTTCGATAGATATGGAGAGCGTTCCAAAAGAGCCAAAGCGCGTTTAAAATTCTTTATCAAGGACGTTGGTCTTGAAGAATTCAATAAGATTGTAGCGCTTGAAACAAAAGCATTGTCGAACCAATCTGTTGCTATTTCAACTGAAGGATTCGATACACCAGATGTTTCCGGAATTGTAGCACCTGAGGTAACTGTGGATCAAGCAGCGTTTGAAGCATGGAAACAAAGCAATGTCATCGCTCAAAAGCAAGATGGCTTATTTGCCATTGGAGTAAAAGTGAATATTGGTGATTTCTATACCAAAGAAGCTAGATTATTGGCAGACTTGATTAGAGATTATGCAGGAGACGAGTTGCGTTTCTCTTTACGTCAAAACATATTAATTCGTCACGTACGTGAAGATCTATTACCATTCTTCTTCCAAGAATTGGGGAAATTAGGAATGGTAGATTTAGGTTATGAATCTATACAAGATATCACAGCATGTCCTGGTACGGATACTTGTAACTTAGGAATTGCTTCTTCTACAGGAATTGGTGATGAACTTGGGAAAGTATTAAGAGCAGAATATCCTCAATTTTCGGATAATAAAGACTTGATGATCAAGATTTCAGGATGTATGAATGCTTGTGGTCAGCACAATATGGCAAACATCGGTTACCAAGGAATGTCGGTTAAATCTGGGAAATTGGTAGCACCTGCACTTCAAATTTTATTGGGTGGAGGTATTTTAGGAGACGGTCAAGGTCGTATTTCTGATAAAGTAATTAAAATTCCAAGTAAGAGAGGTCCAGAATCCTTACGTTTGATTTTAGACGATTATATTGAAAATGGAGAAGGTAGAGATTTTATCAATTATTATTTAGCACAAGGAGAAAAGTATTTCTACGATTTCTTGAAACCATTGTCGGATGTATCGAACCTTGTAGATAGTGACTTTATAGACTGGGGTAACGAAGATAAATATGAAAAAGCTGTAGGTATTGGTGAATGTGCGGGTGTGGTAATTGATTTAATTGCTACGCTTTTAGTAGATAGTAAAGATAAAATTGCGAACGCACAAGAATCTTTGGCTGAAGGAAAATGGTCGGATGCGATCTATTATTCCTACAGTTCAATTGTAAATACTGCGAAAGCTTTGTTGACAGGAGAAGGAAAGAAAACAAATACACATAATAAAATAATTTCAGATTTTAACGAAGTCTTTGTGGCTTCGAATAAAATTGAATTAGGTTCAGACTTTGAGGCATTTATTTATCAAATCAATCAAAATGAACCATCAGAGGCTTTTGCGAAGCATTATCTAGCAGAAGCAGACAAATTCTTCAATTTAGTTGAAGAATTCAGAGCATCGGAATTAGTTGAAGCGTAATTGCTTTTTTAAGTTGGGAGTTGCTACTTTTGCAACTCCTAATTTTTAAGAAAAATATAAATGAATAAGCAACCTAAATTAACCTTAGTCGGAGCCGGACCCGGAGATCCAGAACTTATTACTTTAAAAGGAGTAAGAGTTCTCAAGGAAGCAGATGTGGTGCTCTATGACGCATTAGCCAATGAAGAATTGTTGGACTATGCTGAAAATGCTGAGAAAATCTTTGTTGGAAAACGAAGAGGGATGCACAAGTTTATTCAAGACAAAATTCAAGACCTAATTGTAGAACATGCCCTACAAGGAAAACATGTGGTGCGATTGAAAGGTGGAGATCCTTTTATTTTTGGGAGAGGTTCGGAAGAATTGAAATATGTAATTCAAAAAGGAATTGAAATAGACATTGTGTCTGGAGTTACTTCCGCCATCGCTGCACCAGCGAGCTATGGAATCTCGTTAACTCAAAGAGGTGTAAACGAGAGTTTTCGAGTGATTACCGGTACGCGTTCCGATTTGAAGTTGAGCGAAGATGTTGAGGCTGCTGCAAATTCCAACGTAACCATTGTGGTTTTGATGGGAATGAGCAAGCTGGAAAAAATAGTCAACACTTTTATAGCGAAAGGAAAGACAGAAGTTCCGGTGGCTATTATTGAAAACGGAACCAAAAAAGAAGAACGACTGGCAGTAGGTACCATCAGTACCATATTGTCTATTGTAAATGATAAAGGATTGTCAAATCCCTCCATCATCGTTATTGGAGAAACCGTAAAAGAGAGTGCAAATTTATACTCGCAATTGTTAAAACAAAAAGGACAGGTATTGTAATGCAAAATCAACTGTATCCAATTTTCTTAAAAGTTACCGAGCTCAACACATTGATTGTGGGAGGAGGAAACGTGGCATTGGAAAAACTAACGTTTTTGTTAAAGTCCAGTCCGGAAGCAAAAGTGCAAATGGTGTCTCCTATGTTTCGAGAAGAAACCATTGCTTTGGCAAACAAGTACGGTGTGGAAATGGTAGCGCAAGCTTATGATGCCAGCTTTTTAGAAGGAAAGCATATCGTAATTGCAACTACAGATTTGGAAGCCGTAAACAAAACGGTACACAAAGACTGTAAAGAAAGAAATATATTAGTGAATTTGGCCGACAACCCACCGTATTGCGATTTTTATATGGGAGGTATTGTAACCAAAGGCAACGTAAAAATAGCCATATCGACCAATGGGAAATCGCCGACCATGGCAAAGCGATTGCGTCAGTTTTTTGAAGATGTATTGCCAACAGATATCAATGAATTGGCAGAAAATTTAAATAAATACAGAGATACCATCAAAGGAGATTTCGAAGAGAAAGTAGAAAAACTTAACGAATTTACCAAAGGATTGGTTTCCAAGAAGAAATAAATCAATTAATACAAGGTGAAATAGTATTTTATTACGACTTTTGCCAAATCAAAAATAAATTAAATTAGAACGAGATGATCAAAACAGATATATTAATAATTGGAGCCGGACCTGTTGGAATGTTTGCCGTATTTGAAGCGGGATTATTAAAATTACGTTGTCACTTAATCGATGCTTTGGCAGAACCGGGAGGTCAGTGTTCAGAGATCTATCCTAAAAAACCTATTTATGATATTCCTGCCTATCCAGAAATTTTGGCGGGTGACTTGATTAAGAATTTAGCAGATCAGATTGCGCCTTTCGAACCTACTTATACCTTAGGAGAAAGAGCAGATACAATCGAAAAACTTGAAGATGGAACTTTTGTAGTTACCACAAATAAAGGAACAAAACACAATGCACCAACGGTATTTATTGCTGGTGGATTGGGGTCGTTTGAACCGCGTAAACCTCCTATCAAAGAAATCGTTGATTTTGAAGACAAGGGAGTAGAATATATTATTAAAGATCCGGAAATCTATAGAGACAAGCGTGTTGTGATTTCAGGAGGAGGGGACTCTGCCTTAGACTGGTCTATTTTCTTAGCAGATGTAGCGTCTGAAGTTTCTTTGGTACACAGAAGAAAAGACTTTAGAGGGGCTCTAGATTCAGTGGAAAAAGTTGCTGAATTATCGGAAGCAGGTAAAATCAATTTGATTACAGATGCTGAGGTAAAAGAAATTCACGGAACTGATAAAGTGGAATCTGTGATGATCAAGCATAAAACAGATGGAGACATTGTAAAAGAATGTGATCACTTTATTCCATTGTTTGGTTTGTCACCAAAACTAGGACCTATTGCAAATTGGGGTTTAGAAATTGAAAAAAATGCCATTGTTGTAAACAACGCATTGGATTATGGAACTAACATTCCGGGTATCTTTGCCATTGGTGATGTAAATACCTATCCAGGAAAGTTAAAACTGATCTTAAGTGGGTTCCATGAGGCAACTATCGCAGTTCAGTTTGCATACAATATCATCAACCCCGGAAAACGTTATGTTATGAAGTATACTACGGTAAACGGAGTTACAGGTTTTGATGGAGAAAAGAAAGAAGCAAAAAAAGCAGTAGTAAAAAGTATAGGATAATGTCAGATATCAAAGTAAAAATTACGGATAGAGAAGGAGTAATACATGAATTGGACGCACCCACAGATATGGGTATGAACATTATGGAATTGTGTAAAGCCTATGAGTTACCGGTAGAAGGTACTTGTGGAGGTATGGCCATGTGTGCTTCTTGTCAGTGCTATGTAAACTCAGACCACGAACTTCCTGAAAAGGGAGATGCTGAAGAAGATATGTTAGACCAAGCTTTTTACGTTGAAGACAACAGCCGTTTAGGATGTCAGTTACATATTACACCTGAAATGGATGGATTAGAAATTGAACTCGCCCCGGAAAGCGAAGTATAATTTCAGTTCGATTTAAATAGAAAAAAACTCCGGTTGCTTGCTACCGGAGTTTTTTTTTACCCGCCTGGCGGGTTGGTTTTCCACACCTACTAGGTTTTTTTAAACCTAGTAGGTATGGAAAAAACCGTACTTTTGCAATTCAAAATACAATTATGGATAAGGATTTTAAAATGGTAGCCACTACCATGTTCGGACTTGAAGAGGTGCTGGCAAAGGAATTACGCGATCTTGGAGCTAAAGATGTGAAGGTTGCGGTTAGAAGTGTAAGTTTTGTTGGAGATAAAGGTTTTTTATATAAAGCCAATATTTCCTTGAGAACAGCCATTCGTATTCTTAAACCCATCCGTAAATTTAAGGCGAGAAATGAAGACGATTTATACAAGAACCTTCAAAAGATACGTTGGGAGAATTATTTAGATGTCGACGGTACTTTTGCAATAGGTTCAGTAGTGAATTCTTCCTTTTTTACCAGTAATTCACATTATATATCTTTAAAATCTAAAGATGCCATTGCCGATTATTACCGCCATCAATACAGCAAGCGTCCGAATATAGATTTAAAGTACCCTGACCTCAAAATACACATCCATATAAAAGACGATTTTTGTACAGTATCCTTGGATAGTTCTGGAGATTCATTACACAAACGAGGTTATAGAAGTTCCACAAATATTGCACCTATCAACGAAGTACTAGCTGCTGGGTTGGTGTTGCTAACGGGGTATACAGGTGAAGAAAACTTTATTGACCCTATGTGTGGTTCAGGTACTATTTTGATTGAAGCAACCATGATTGCATGTCGCATTCCGGCAAACATCAACAGAAAACATTTTGCCTTTGAAAACTGGCCAGATTACGACGAAGATCTCTATTTTGTAATTCAGGATTCCTTATTGAAAAAAATAAGCTCTTCCCATTTTAAAATTATGGGCTTCGATAAGGCGCCTTCTGCCGTACAAAAAGCAAAAGAAAATATTGAAAATGCCAACCTTTCCGATTTTGTTGGTGTACATCACGTAAATTTCTTTAATTCCAAAAAAGAGGTGTTTGGGAATACCACCATCCTGTTCAATCCTCCTTACGGAGAGCGATTGGAATTGGCAGATTTAGAAGGTTTTTATAAAAATATTGGCGATACCCTAAAGTTTGGTTATCCTGGTTCTACGGCCTGGTTTATTACTTCAGACATACCCGCCTTAAAGCATGTTGGTTTACGTACATCTAAAAGAATTCCAATGAAAAACGGTGATTTGGACTGTCGCTTTGTAAAATACGAATTGTACGAAGGTTCTCGCAAACCCCAGAAAACGGAGTGGGGAACGGTTGAGGAGTAGTCAAAGGTCGATTTCTTTCTTTCTTTAAAACACGTTATTGTTTGATATTGTAAACATAGTATAATAAAATATATTATATTTACGTATAATTCACAAGGATGGACGTACTGTTACGTTTATTCGATTGGTGTAATACATTATCAAGAAACATGAAAAGAACATTATCCTTACTGCTTCTATTTTTAGCTGTTATTGAAAGTGATGCGCAAAATGAATTCAAAGATTATTTTGTAACCTTTAAAAATGATACAATTCGCTGTAAAGTTGTAGAACTAAAAAAAGGGACTTTAAAATTTGAAACTGACAATCTCGAATATGCTAAAGAGAAAAAAAACAAAACGTCTTTTAGAAACAGAAAAAAAACAAAAAAAACAGTAAGTAAATTTTTATCTGAAAAAATAGATAATTTGAAGGATTTATTTTTATCTGATTCTTCAGTAGTCTACAATCCATTGAATATTAAAATTGAAGAACCTGAGGATGGTTATGCGCATGTTTATTTTTTTAGACCTTATGTTTACCTGAATTCTGCTCTTGGATGTAAGATTATGTATAACGACAAAAAATTTTTAAATATAAAAACTAATGGATACTTCTTACATAAAATCAAAGCTGGACAGACCCATAAATATTTTAAAAAGAGGTTAGGTAAAGATAATATTGTATTGTTGAATGCTGAAAATGGAAAAGTATATTACATAAGAGTAGTTATTGGAGATGTTAAATTTATGAATAAATACGGAACCATATACGATACTCCATTTCAAGCGTCACAAATGGATAACGATTTCGGACAACCTATGCCAACACCAATTGGGGGAGAAAGAAGTATTTCTATTGATAACTCACCAAATGCAAAATTTCATGTTATAGGTATGAAAAAGAAATTAAAGGCGTATTAATTAAAACTTTTTACAACAAATCATAACGTTAATTTGGGTTTTGTTCTAAACTTAAAGTTCTGTACGTTCAATCTAAAATCATGTTAGTTTGATAATTCCAATCCCGAACTAACGTTATGCAAACTGGTTGATAACAATTTGGGAATGATTCGAATATGGTGTATGTTTACATCAAATTAGAAAATTATGTCTAGACAAAGTATGTCATTTACAAAGTCAAATGATGAGTGGTTAAAAACTCAAGTGAGAAATAAGGAATATTCGAGTAAGAGTGAATTAGTTAACGATTTGATTCGACAAGCCTGAAAACAGCAAGTCCAAATAGATTGGATTCGAGCTAAATTGGAAAAAGCTGAACATAGTGGATTTACGGAGGACACTAAAGAAAATATCCTGACTCAGTCAAAGGCTATGCTAATTTTAAAGAAACCCTAAGCTTGTATAGGCTTTGTTTATTATATTTATACGGAATTGCAAAACAAACACTAAAAGGTATCTTTATCCGGTCACAGGCACCCAAAAACGACACCTTTGGTATCGATATAACAAGTTAGCAACAATTAGAAGTAACTATGAAATTTTCAGAAAGAATAGGAATAATTAAAGCAAAGGATTCAATACAATTGGATTATATTGATGATGACTTACGCAATGGACTTTGGAACGCCTTTCAATTATTCTATTTAGACAGAATAGATCGTCAGTGGTTAAATCAAACAGATTATCATTCATTTTTAAAAAACTTATGGCATAATTTCTTCAAATTACCCCTTGACACATTAGATAATTGGACTGAAACTACAAAAGCACAGTTAAGAGAATGGTTTTTTAATTGGGAATGGTTTGAAATTTATGATTTTATAGAATTTATTTCAAAAACAGAATCACCAACAAATAAGGAAAAATTTAGACTCTTTTGTAATAATGTTCTCGAAAAAGAGATTTCCGCTTACAGGTTTATAAATGGATTAATTGCTCCAATTACAAGTGAATCTGAAATAAATGAAATTGATACTGCAATTGAAAATGCAGGAAATAAAAATTTAAAGGGAGTAAAGACCCATTTAGAAAGTGCATTAAGAAAATTATCAGACAGAGACACTCCTGATTATCGTAATTCTATTAAGGAATCTATTTCTGCAATAGAATCAGTTGCAAAAGTTATTTCAAATAATGAAAAGGACAGTTTAGGTGGTGCATTAAATAAAATTAAAGGAAAAATAAACCTGCATCCTTCATTAGAAAGAGGATTCAAACAGATTTATGGTTATACAAGTGATGCTGACGGAATTAGACACGCATTAACGGAGGAATCAACTTGTGATTTTGAAGACGCAAAATATATGCTCGTTTCATCAAGTGCTTTTGTTAATTATCTGATTATTAAAGCGAATAAAGCAGGAGTTAATATATAAAAAGTTGCTAACAAAGTGTAAAAACAATAAGGGTTTTGGTGCTTAACCCAAAGTGCAGTACATTTTACAAAGTCCGCAAAATTTACAATTTTGTGTGTTAATATTTAAAAGTAAAAATTGTAAATTTGGCTAAGTGCTAAACCGAAAAGTAAGTGCATTTTAATCCCTTACTATTCTTACACAAACCGGTATAGTGCATAGCACCCTTCGGGATGCTACGACACCATACACTGAACGTGTGTAATGTCTGACGAGCAATAAAAATAAAGTAAATATTCGTACTTTCACGATATGAAATTAGAAATAATAAAGTCATTATCAAATAACTTTGAAGACCATTCTCAAACCACCGAAAACGGTATTGAATTTTGGTTCGCGAGAGATATTCAGCATCTTTTAGGCTATTCAGAATGGAGAAATTTTCAGAAGGTAATTGTTAAAGCAAAGACATCCTGTGAGACTACTGGGAATGGTATTTTAGACCATTTTGTTGACGTCAACAAAATGGTAAAACTTGGTTCAGGAAGTGAAAGAGAGATTGAAGATATAATGCTTACAAGATACGCTTGTTATTTAATTGCTCAAAATGGAGACCCACGTAAAGAACAAATAGCATTTGCTCAAAATTATTTTGCCATCCAAACAAGGAAATTTGAAGTAATTGAAAAACGAATTAAAGATTGGGAAAGACTTCAAGCTAGGCAAAAACTAACATTTTCTGAAAAAGAATTATCTGAACTTATCTACGAACAAACGGGCGATGACAGAAACTTTGGGATAATCAGAAGTAAAGGAGACCAAGTTTTTTTGGAAAAACGACTCAACAAATGAAAAATAGATTGGGTGTTCCTAAAGGTCGAGCTTTAGCAGATTTTCTACCAACAATTACTATAAAAGCAAAAGATTTTGCTACTGAAATTACAGTGTTTAATACTAAGGAAAAAGGTCTAAAAACAGAGAGGAAAATTTCCGCAGAACATATAACCAATAATCGAGGAGTTAGAGAAATATTATTAAAAAGAGGGATTAAACCAGAGGAGCTTCCTGCCGAAGAGGATATTAAAAAATTAGAAAGGAGGGTAAGTTCTGAACCAAAAAAACTTGGAAAAAATCCTGATAAATTGAAATAAAAAACACAGCACCCAACATTGGTAAACGTTGCACAAGCCTCTAAAAACATTAAATAATCAATAAAAAGCTCCTTTTACAGGGGGGGTGCTTCGAAAATCTCAGCACAAGTGTTTTTTAAAGCAGGATTTATTTATGGAAATCTTACATCCTCACCATGACCGCTAAGGAATTACATTGTTTTAGTACAGCTTTTCCATCACACGATTAATTTTCTTATATTTAGAAATCCCCCGAACTACTTGTTTTCGATTCGGAGGGATAAATGCTAGTAATTTTCCTAAAACTTCAACACCATGCAATACCCAAAATCATTTTCCCATATTGGGATTACCGTACCTGATATTTCCAAGGCCGTAGCATTTTACAGTGATGTTATGAATTGGTATGTAATCATGCCTCCTTCCACTGTAAAAAAAGAAGCAGAAACCGCTATTGGTCAAATGTGTATCGATGTTTTCGGTAACGATTGGGAGACTTTTGAAATTGCCCATATGTCTACCTCGGACGGAATAGGTATTGAGCTGTTTTCGTTTCCCCATGGCAAAAAAGAAGCACCGGAGTTCAATCCGTTTAACACCGGGTTGTTCCACTTTTGTGTACAAGACCCGGATATAGAAGGATTGACCAATAAGATTGTAGCGGCAGGAGGGAAACAGCGAATGCCTATTCGTACCTATTATCCGAATGAAAAACCCTATCAAATGGTATATGTAGAAGATCCGTTCGGTATTGTGTTTGAAATATATACGCATAGTTATGAACTGACCTATTCTTCTGGGGCTTATCAGGAATAGGTTTACCGTTCGAATCTTTATGTCAGCAACTTTATAAATAATTTCCCGTTTTGGGAACTTTTTGTATATTTGTATACTAAAAAAGTAGTTGTGAGAATAATATCGAGACGGACACTTCGAGAATTTTGGAATAAACACGCAAATAGTCAAGAGCAATTAAAGGCTTGGTACCGTGAATGTGAAAAAGCATCATGGAAGAACAGCAACGAACTGAAAGTAGATTTTCCTAGTGCAAGTCTTTTAAAAAGTCAAAAGGTGGTTTTCAATATCAAAGGAAATACCTATAGATTGATTGTCAAAATAAACTTTGAATTTCAAATTATCTGGATATTATTTCTAGGTACACATGCTGAATACGATAAAATAAATGCAAACGAATTGTAGTGATGAAAATTAAACCGATACATAACGAGAATGATTACCAGCAAGCATTGGATAGACTTGCATTGATTTTTGATGCGCAAAGAGGAACTGCGACTGGTGATGAGCTTGAAATTCTTTCCATTTTAATTGATAATTACGAAAAAGATCATTTTCCTATCGATATGCCAGATCCAATAGAAGCAATTAAGTTTCGAATGGAGCAATTGGGAATGCAACAAAAGGATTTGGCAGAAGTCGTTGGTTTTAAAAGTAGGGTGAGTGAAATCTTAAATAAAAAACGAAAACTCACCCTTGAGATGATTCGAAATATAAGTGCCGCGCTAGAGATACCTACTGAAGTATTGGTGCAGAATTATGAGGTGGCTTAAAATATATCATGTTTTTTGAATTCGAATAACACAAATTGAAGGGTTTAGAAATAAACCAATCAACACATACGCAAATCCCAAGAATCTTTTATCTTTGAGCAGCTAACTATGCAAAATGTAAATTGTCGTTGATTCCTTTTGAAACTCATTTTATAAACGTTATTCTGCCTATACCGCTACAGCGGTTGTTTACCTATAGCATTACAGCGGCGGAGGCTGATTTCCTGAAAAAAGGAATGCGGGTTGCGGTGCCTTTTGGAAAAAAGAAAATCTATACCGCTCTGGTGTATGAAATTCATCAACAGGCGCCGGAAGCATATGAAGCAAAACCGATTCATCAGATTTTAGACGACTTCCCCATTGTGAATGAAAAGCAATTGGACCACTGGCAGTGGATGTCTGAGTATTATATGTGTTCTTTAGGAGAGGTATATAGGGCAGCATTGCCTTCCGCATTTTTATTAGAAAGTGAAACCATTGTATTGCAGCAACCTGCCTTTGAAGACGATTCGGTACTAACTGATGAGGAGTTTATTATTTACGAAGCGCTACAGCAACAATCGCAATTATCGGTCTTGGAAATCAGTAATATGCTTTCTAAGAAAAATGTATTTCCGGTATTGAATTCGATGTTGGATAAAGGAGCCCTCTTGCTAAAAGAAGAAATTTACGAGCAGTACAAACCCAAACTTGTCAAATACGTTCGTTTAAACGAAGCGTATAGAGAAGCAACAGCGTTAAATGCTTTACTCGATACCATGAGTAGAGCAAAAAAGCAATACGAGGCTTTAATGACGTATTTTTCGCTTGAAGCCAGTACAGGAAAACCTGTCAAATCAAAAACCTTACAAGAAACGGCAAACGTATCTGCAGCTGTACTTAAAAGTTTGGTAGAGAAGGAGGTTCTAGAGTTGTATGAAATCCGTACAGACAGAATCTCGTATAAAGAAGCCGACGGACAACTTAAAACGCTCAATGAATTTCAAGAACAAGCATTTCATGAAATCAAACAAAGTTTTGAAAGTAAAGCTGTAACCTTATTACACGGGGTAACCAGTAGTGGAAAAACGGAAGTCTATGCCAAACTTATTCAGGAACAAATAGGTATCGGAAAACAAGTGTTATTCTTGTTACCAGAAATAGCTTTGACCACGCAGCTTATAGACAGGTTACAAACTTATTTTGGAGGGAAAATAGCCGTTTTTCATTCCAAATACTCCATGAACGAAAGGGTAGAAGTGTATAACAACGTTTTGCATTCCAAAGAGAAAGCACAGATTGTTTTGGGAGCGCGCTCTTCTCTATTCTTACCGTTTTCTAATTTAGGATTGGTCATTGTGGATGAAGAACATGAAACCTCTTATAAGCAGTTCGACCCGTCGCCGAGGTACCATGCAAGAGATGCTGTAATTATGTTGGCATTTCGTCATCGAGGAAAAACCTTGTTGGGCTCTGCAACGCCAAGTTTGGAAAGTTATTTCAATGCTACCAATGATAAATATGGGTTGGTGTCATTAACACGTAGATATGGGGATGTTCAATTGCCAGAAATTTCTTTGATAGATATTAAGGAAAAGCATCGTAAAAAAAGAATGATAGGGCATTTTTCTGATGTGCTGATCAAACAGATCACCGAGGCTTTAGATAACAAAGAGCAGGTAATACTTTTTCAAAATAGAAGGGGGTATTCACCGGTGGTAGAATGTGAAACCTGTGCGGTGTCTCCACAATGTCCAAATTGTGATGTGAGTCTAACATTTCACAAATACCGTAAAGAACTCCGTTGTCATTACTGCAATTACAGACAAGCCATGCCATTGAGTTGTGGAGCATGTGGGTCTGAGAAACTCACTACCATTGGTTTTGGAACTGAACAAATAGAGCTAGAACTCAATGAATTGTTTCCTGAGCACAATATAGGTCGCATGGATTTAGATACAACCCGAGGCAAATATGGTTATCAAAAAATTATAGGTGCTTTTCAAGCCCATGAGATTGATATTTTGGTTGGAACTCAAATGCTTTCAAAAGGACTAGATTTTGGAAATGTTAGTTTGGTAGGTGTTTTGAATGCAGATAATATGCTAAATTTTCCAGATTTTAGGGCGCATGAGCGTACCTTTCAAATGTTGGTACAAGTGGCAGGTAGATCGGGTCGGTCAAAAAAAAGAGGAAAAGTACTCATTCAGACGTTTAATCCATACCATCAAATATTGCAACAGGTATCCACCAATGACTATTTGGCTATGTATAAAGAACAGCTGGAAGATAGGTGGCAATTCCATTATCCACCCTATTATAGAGTGCTAAGAATAACTTTACGTCACCGTGATTTGATGCGCTTGGAAGAAGCTGCTCAATGGTTTGGAAAATCCTTAGAAAATGCGTTTCATGAAAATGTATTAGGACCTACGGCTCCAAATGTTTCGCGTGTACGGAATTTATACATCAAACATATCACGGTAAAAATTCCACCGAAACAATCACTAAAAGGAACCAAACGACATATTGAAAAAATCAAAACGAATTTTCAAGCCATTGGCAGTTACCGTTCCGTACGATTAGGAATCGATATTGACGCCTATTAATGAAATTGCATTAAGCTCTTCCGTATAGCGACTCGTATAGATCTTTATAAATTTCTTTGATAATCTTACGCTTCATTTTTAGAGTCGGTGTGAGTTGTCCAGCCTCAATACTCCAAACATCTGGAGTAAGTTTGAAGGTTTTTATTTGCTCCCATTTCCCGAATCTTGTGTTGCAATTGTCTATTTCGTGCTGAATTCTGGAAATTACATTTTCGTTGGAAGTAATTGCTTCATTTGAATTCCCAAGTTTAATATCTTTTCGAATTGCCCATTCTTTAATAAACTCAAAATTGGGTTGAATTAAGGCAGCAGGCATTTTTTCACCTTCGCCAACGACCATGATTTGTTCGATGAATCGCGATTGTTTCAATTCGTTTTCGAGTAGAGAAGGGGCCACGTATTTACCTCCGGATGTTTTGAACATTTCCTTTTTACGGTCGGTGATTTTTAGGAAGCCATCATCGCAAATTTCTCCGATATCTCCTGTATGGAAATAATCGTCTGTCATCACAGATGCCGTTTTTTCTGGGTCTTTATAATAGCCGAGCATCACATTTGGTCCTTTGACTAATATTTCACCGTCTTCGGCAATTTTAACTTCTACATTGTCGATTACCCTTCCTACAGTTCCGTGTTTGATTCCTTTGAAATAAGGGCAATTAACGGAAATTACCGGAGATGTCTCCGTCAAACCGTAGCCTTCTAGGATAGGCATGCCCGCAGCTGAAAAGACTTTGATCAATCTAGGCTGTAAGGCGGCAGAACCAGAAACTAAGGTTTCCATTTGTCCACCCAAAGCTTCCTTCCATTTGCTAAAAATCAATTTTCGAGCCACTTTGAGTTGTTTTTCATACCACCAACCATTGGCACCATAGGGTTCGTATTTTAGTCCGAGATCTACTGCCCAGAAGAATAATATTTTTTTGATGCCAGTCAGATCCGCTCCTTTGGCGATAATGGCATCGTACATTTTTTCGTAGAGCCTAGGCACCGCCGTCATTATATTTGGATGAATCTCTTTGAGGTTGTCACTAATGGTTTCTTGAGCTTGCGCAAAATATATTTCAATACCGCAATACATGTATAGGTAATGAATGATGCGTTCGAAAACGTGACAAACGGGTAAAAAACTAAGGGCTTTCGCCTTTCCTTTTTCAAGAGGTACTCGAGGTGTACTATCCAATACGTTTGATACGAGGTTGTTATGTGAAAGCATCACACCTTTTGGTTTACCAGTGGTTCCAGAGGTATATATAATGGTAGCTAAATCATTGGGATGCACCTTTTCTTTTGCTTCTTCAACTTCATTCTGGTTGCTGTTGTCTTCACCCAAGTCGAGAACTTCTGACCAGTTTTTCTCATCGGCTATCTGGTCGAAGGTGTATATGCCTTTTAGTTGCGTTTTGTCTTTAATTTGATTTAATTTTTCAAGTATACCAATGTCAGAAACAAAACAATAGCTGGCCTCCGAATGATTTAATATGTACTCATAGTCTTCCTTTGCAATGGTGGGGTAAATAGGTACATTTTGTGCGCCAATTTGTAAAATTCCTATATCCATTACGTTCCATTCCGTTCTATTGGTGGTAGAAATCAAGGCAATTTTATCGTTTGCTTTGATTCCCAAACGCAACAGCCCTCTACTTATTTTATTGCTTTGTGCTATAAAATCTTTTGTTGAGAGCGACACCCATTCCTCTCCGTACTTAGTTGAGAAAGCATTTTTAAGTTCGTGATTTTCTAGTTGAAATTGGGGGAATTCAAAGATACGGGTGATATTCTTCATAGTATAATCATTAGAATTGTTGTATTGCAAATTAATCTTTTTTTAAGGAATTAACAAAAGATGTTCGAAACTGTTTCCACAACGTTTATTAAAAAATGAAAAACCGTTAACTGTAGTAACAATTAACGGTTTTTAGAATGCGTATGCTTTGAAAAAGTGATTAGTTTAGCTTCATCGCTTTTTTGTAGGCCTTTGTAGCTTCACCAAATCCCGGTTCAATACCTTTTTTCATCTTGTTAATAATGTCAGGTCTTTCCTTTTTTAACCATTTTACAACTTTTACTGCTTTAGGAGGTGGACAGTTTTCCCAATTGATAGGGTCTAATCCGTGATCGTGATTTTTTGCATTCCAATCGGCATAATAGCCTCTCATTTTTTCAGCAACCTCTTTGTACTTTGGATTGTTAATAAGGTTGTTTGTTTCGTACGGATCGTTAATGATGTCATATAATTCTTCTGGCTCTTTTGTTGGTGCGAAAAACTTCGCTTGTAGAGGTGTCAAATCTCCTTTTTCATTCAAACCTCTCATGATGTGTACCGCAGGTCTGTAAAACTCTAAATACGCCTGATGTGCATCGTAAGATAAATCGGTGATATTGTTTTTCATATACCTGTACTCATGGGTAGTGATGGCTCTGGATTGCTCTAGGATTTCATCCCATAAATCTCTTGCAGAGTAAATGTATTCTCTTGGGTTTTTGTCTTCTGTGATTAAAGAACGTGCCGTCATATATTTTGGAAGTTCTACGCCGGCAGCTTCTAAAATGGTAGCAGCTACATCGACAGAAGCAACGAGTCTTGTGTCCTTTTTACCTCCAGTAATTCCGGCTGGCCAGTTTACAATTAGTGGAAGGTGCAATCCTGGTTCGTAAACATATCCTTTTCCTCTCACATTACAACGTCCGTTATCCCCAATAAAAATGATAATGGTATTGTCTCGCATTCCTTTCTTTTCCAAATCGGTTAATAAAAGACCAACCTCGTTGTCCATATATTCAATCTGATCTAGGTATTTAGCCCAGTCTAAACGAATCTCTGGCGTATCGGCATAATGTGGAGGTAGCACAACATCTGCGGGGTTTACTTTGTGTTTTGATTTGTTTCGAACTTGGTTCCACCAACCTCCTCTATGGGTAACGTTGAGAGTAACCTGCGCAAAGAAAGGTTGATCTTCTGGTTGAAAGTTGTCTTTTTTATCGAACAGTCCGAATTTCTTTTTTCCGTCCCATTCACCAAGTGCTTGATGTTTAAAGTTGACATCAATTTTTTTACCACCGCCTCTTACTATTTTATTACCTATAATACAGGTATATCCTGCATCTCTCAAATAAGAAGTAATAGGCTGAAACGGAGCCGCTAATGGAATGTCTCTGTTCGATCTGTGATGTTGTGCGTTGATGATGTTTTGATGTACCCCTGTAATCATGTTAGAACGACTGGGAGAACATATAGAATTGTTTCCATAGGCATTCATATATTGAATTCCAGTAGCTGCCAATTTGTTTAAAACAGGCGTTTTTACGGCTGGCATTCCGTAACACTCCAAATCGATACTCATATCTTCTGAAAGGATGAATAGGACATTGGGTTTATGCTTTTCTTCTTTTTGTTGTGCGCATCCAACTGAAATGATTCCAATCAATGTCAGTAAAGCGATTTTTATTGATGTTTTTTTCATTTATTTCGTATTTATTTGTTTCTGTCCTCGTAGAAATTCAGACGGTTCAATGTTTATTTTGTATTTGTTTCTAATCGTTCAGTTTTAAACGGTTGAAACTATGCATGCAAATATAGAACCGATTGTCTAAATGGATGGGGGTATTTTATGCAGTCAATGGGGGCTTCGTGCGCAATTTGTTGATTTTATGCCATTATTAGCATGTTCTCAAGTTTAAATTTTGATAAATCGGATCGATGTTGGAAATTCAGGATGCTCAATTTTTAAGGTGTAAATTCCCGGTTGTAATTTGTAAATTTGAATTTCAGTACCTTCAGAAATTCCTTTTTGCACCTGTTTTGATTCATAGGAATGAATGCTATAGGCAAAATTTTCAAAAGCATAGTTTTTAATTTTTAACAGAAAGCTTGCCGGATTCTGATTTGCGTATGGAGTCGTCATGCTAAAAGCATTTTCAAGGACAATGGGCTGCTGTGCACAAGCGGCTTCGGCATAGGTCTCTATATCTTTTGAATCATGAGATTTGATATAGTGCAATTCCTTTGATTTTTTGAAGTAATTGCAAGCGAGGTCATACTGTTTGAGATCGGCATACACAATGCCTAAGTTTCGCATCGCGTAGGAATTATTAGGATTTATTTCTAAGGCTTCATTCAGATCTTGAATGGCATTTTCTGAATCGCCCAATTTATGGTATATCAGACCTCTTGTAGTTCTAACATCTCTTTCTGCAATTCCTAAACCGTATTTGTACAATCCCTTTTCTTTTTGAAAAGCAATATTGATATGTTTCATGGCTTTTTGGTATTGTCCTATATCGGAATAGGCAATTCCGAGCGCCCAATGTGCAAAACTGTGATTCGGTGCCATTTCAAGTGTTTTATTCAAGAAAGAAATTCCTAAACGGTATGAATTCACCATGATTAAATCGGATCCGAGATTGTAATAGAGTCTGTTTTGAGTAGGTGCTGCTTTTACGGCTTTGTATTTGTAATGGAGTGACTTTTCTTCCATTTCATAAGTTGAATAGATGCTTCCTATGGCATCATATATGGAGGACACAAATTTCGGGTCGTGTTGGTTTGTAATAGTTGTGGTCCTTAGGATATATTTTTCAAGCTCTAGAAAAGCATTCAGAGCTAAGGTATGTTCTTCCAACATATATCGATAATAGGCTCTTTTGTATATCAAATTTGCCGTTTCCGGTTGGTGTTTTAAGATGTTGTTAGTTTCTAAAAGAAGCTTATGCGTTTTTGTTCTCTTCTTTTTGTTTTTTGAATTGATGTCAAAATGATGATCGATGCGCTCTAGTAATTTTCCTTTTTTAAATTTCCAAGAAACCGTATGAACGCCTGTGCGGCTATACTTTTTACAAGTGCCGTGGTAGGTCCCTTTTTCATAGTAGAATACCTCATTAAGTATGCCTGACTTGTAATAGGTTTTCAGGCTGTCTAATTGTGAGTTTTTATAGAATTTTTCAATGGCAACTATACTGTCATTAAAATAGTTACGTTCAATTTTTTGTTTATTTGAGTTCGAACCTTGTTTAGAAGTAACTCCACACGAAACGAGTAACAAAAGTAGGATGTAGCGCATATGAATTTATTTAGCAATTTTAACAGTTCGAGACAATTTTATTTTCTCCAAACAAATAGTTTCTCTCCGATATTGTAGGGAGCAATCAAAATCCATAAAAAAGAAAGTACAAATACACATTCCCATATTTCCCATTTCTTTGAGTTCGGAACAATGAGTATAACAGCTGTTGCTACCAGAAACCAAATAGATTGTTTTGCCGTTGGTAATGGAATGCCTAGCGTATTGATAAGTTTTTGAATGGCAACTACTTTCTTATACAGCACTAGCATAAACAAGTAGTAAACGCCAAACCCTATACTTAAAACCAAGGAAAGAATACGATTTACTTTTACCTCTCCAACTTTTAAATTGTGTAGGTTGGTTTCGCTTTGCGCATTGTTTTCTAAAAAGAATTCACTTGATTCTACGCTAAAAATGCGCTGCCCCCACGAGATTTCTTCACCAAAACCAAAGAAAAGGCCTAGAATCATAAGAATATTAACAGTTATCCAAAGGCCATTTTTTGTTTTGTAGATTTTTATAAAACGAACAAAGAGCAATGCAGAACAGGTAAAGAGTCCAAGTGCAGTTAAGTTTTCAAGTTCACCATCTTCTTGGATAATTCTTTCAAAAATAGCGGTATCTATAAAATATGAAAGCGATAATAGTGTGATGATTGCAATAGCAATTTGAAGTCCCTTTGTTAAATTGGTTTCCATTTTATTTTCTGTTTATATATAACAAATGTAGGAAATGTTTTTAGTATTATGGATTTAAAACAATTCTTGTTTTCATCTTTCGTTTTTCTAACTATTTGTCTAATTTGATCTTTGTTGCAGAAAAGTGTCCACTAGAACTGTTTATTGGGTTTTGTTTAAACCGTTTTTGAATATCTACATTAAGGATATAGAAGAACCAATAAAGATAATTTAAACTCCATTCAATACTTCGGAATTTTGACTGTCCAGTGAGTCTTTCTCTATTGATAGTAGGGACTTCGACGATTTTCCAATTATTCTCATAAGCTTTTGCTATGATTTCTAAGGTGATTTCAAATCCACCGGTACTTTGGATTTCTATACTTTTAATAAATTCTTTCCTATACAGAATAAAAGCGTTGGTCATATCGTGTGCTGGCAGTTTGGTAAGATGGAATACCATGCTGTTCATGAATTTTGAAAGCGTTTTTTTGAATTTTGGTCCGCCAATTTTATCTCCACCACTCATATACCTCGAGGCAATGACCAAGTCATAGCCCTCTTGTATCTTTCTATATAACTTGTCTACAGTTTCGGGCATATCGGATAGGTCTGCCATTATTGGCACCATGTATTTTGTCTCCGAAATTTCAAACCCGGTTTTAAATGCTCCGATGACATTGGCTTCAAATCGATTTTTGACAAAATGGATGTTTGTGAATTTACCTTCAATTTCTTCCATTTTCCTTAAGGTAGTGTCTTCTTCAAAATCGTATATTACATAAGCAATATATTTTGTGGACACTTTTTCTTTTATTTCATCTAAAAGTGGAATGATATTGTGCTCTTCATTATAAACGGGTATGATTATGGAAATTTGTGTGTCTTTAGTGATGGGGAGGCTCATTGTTTGCTGATTAGTAAGTGGTTTTTGTCTTGTTTTTTTAAAGATTCGAATTTTCTGATTTTTTTGAGGTCTCTTAGTCTGTAGCTAAAAGGGTTACCACAATAAAGGTAGTAAACCGGAGTGTCTATTTCAGCAATAGATCGCATGTTTTTTACGGTGATTTTTTCTGTCAATTTAGATAGGTGGTAGGTACTTAGGTCGGCAGCTTCAAAATTTAGAAGTTCACCTTCCTCGTTTAACTTTATAAGCTATTGTATTTCTTTTTTTGTTGCGTCGGAAGCCTCCTTTAAGAGGATGAAGAACCAAAACGGGTTGGAAATAAATACGGGGTAGCCACGCTCTCTTTTATCGAATAGAGCAATTATGTTGTCAATTTCGTTTTTTTTATGAAGATGTGTTTCTGTTTGGTGGATCAATTTATAACAAAAGAGTATGGCAACCAGTGCGATAGAAATATTTAATTGCTTTTTAGAAAAGTTAGACATGATAACAGCAGAGATGATGACACAAGGAATCAAACTTCCAATGAAGTAGCGGACATGATAAGCTCCTAGTAAAAATGAAAGAGGATATCCAACAAGTGCCAAAGCTGCCAGTAATGTTAATCCAATTGCAAATTGTGGATCCAGTTTTGCATGAGTTTTTACTCCTTGTTTCCATTCTTTTATGTTGAGTAGGGCAGGGGTTAAGGCAATAGCAAAAGGAATATATAGATTTCTTATAGTTTGAATAAGACCGTGAAGAGAAGGATGTGCCCAGTTGACATTGTCCAGTATCCTGATTTTCTGAATGGTAGGGAGGTATGCAATGAGTATGAGATAGCCAATCGCGATACTCAACCACAGGTTTTTGTCTATTTTCTTAGTTCTTAACCATTCAATAAAAGAGCTCAAAAGCAGGATCCCGGGTATAAACACTGCATAGAAATGAGAAGATAGTAATGCCATTGTTGTTATGCTGATACAAGCATAGTTCCATAGTTTTTCGGAAGGTGTTTTTAACCAAAAGTAAACGAGAAAAGCAGTTAACATTATTACAAGGCTGTATGGTCGTGCTTCATATGCGTATTGCTGAGCAAAACTAACCAGCAAGAGTAATGAAGAAAGCCTGGCTGAAAATACGCCGCCTAATCTTTTACAAATAAAATACACTGTTATTAACGTGCCTATAAAAAAGAGGATAGACGGGAGTCTGGTTGCAAATGTAGTCAAACCAAATAGTGATTGACTCACGGATACGATGAGTTTGTTTAGTGGTGGATGCGGATCCATTGGGCCGAGTGACTCAAACAGCTCGGCTGGGCGTAGTTGAGCAAGGTGATAAGTAAAAAACTCATCAAACCATAGCGGTTTTAGAGAGGAAAGAATTACGGTAAATGCAAGGAAAACAGTTGCTACCAGTCCTAAAAACCAAAAATCATTTTTATTTGTTGTCAGCATTATTCTAAGAGATCGATTGCATCAGTTAAACATCACGAAAATAATATTTAATTAATTAAAAATGTATTATTTACATATAATCTTTAGTTTCTTAAAATAAAAAAGAAAAAACTTTACATTATTGCAAAGGCTTTTTGGAATGTTATAGAAAGGGTTTCTTACTTCGTTAACCAATTTTTAGCATTTGTAAACGCTTCTATCCAAGGAGAAACTTCGTCTTTCCTTCCAACAGGATAATTTGCCCAGTTCCATTGGAAAATAGAACGCTCTATATGTGGCATCATTACCAAATGGCGACCGTCGTTAGAGGTCATCATAGCAGTATTGAAGTCAGACCCATTAGGATTGGCAGGATAGCCTTCGTATCCGTATTTACCAACAATATTGTACTTGTCTTCGCTATAAGGTAAGTTGAATTTACCTTCACCATGAGAAATCCAAACCCCCAGCGTGCTTCCTGCCAAAGAGTTTAACATTACTGAGTTGTTTTCTTGAATTTTTACCGAAGTAAATCCACTTTCGTGCTTTTGGGAGTCATTATGACCCATTTTCGGCTTTTCTTTATGATTAGGGTTTATCAATCCTAATTCTACAAAAAGCTGACATCCGTTACAGATTCCGATAGACAAGGTGTCTTCTCTTTTAAAGAAATTTTCAAGGGCAGTTTTCGCTTTTTCGTTGTATAAGAAAGCACCAGCCCATCCTTTTGCAGAACCTAAAACATCTGAGTTAGAGAAACCTCCTACGGCACCAATGAATTGTACGTCTTCTAAGTTTTCACGACCGCTAATTAAATCGGTCATATGCACGTCCTTAACGTCGAAACCTGCTAGGTACATAGCGTTTGCCATTTCTCTTTCAGAATTCGATCCTTTTTCGCGAATGATGGCTGCTTTTGGTCTAGGTTTACTAGGGTCTATTACAGGTAGCTTTCCATCGAAACTTGTAGGGAAGTTAAATTGTAAAGGTTGTTCTTTGTAATTATTGAATCGTGCTGTAGCCAAACCATTTGCGGTTTGTTTGTCGTCCAACAAATAAGAAGTTCCAAACCAGATATCACGTAAATATTCAATATTGAATACCTCAGAATGGTCTCCATTTTTAATCGTTACTTCAGAACTTCTAATGGCATTTCCTAATACAGTAAAGGCAACGCCGTTTGCGTTTAAGATGTTTTCAATCTCTGCATCGTCCGATTGGATAATGACACCACTATTCTCAGCAAACAAAGCTTTGATGGTATCTGCTTCTCCTAATGCGGAAATATCAATGTTAGCTCCCAGCATTTGTTGAGAGAAACACATCTCTAAAATTGTAGTAATCATACCACCGGCAGAAATATCATGTCCTGCTAAAATTCTACCTTCTTTAATGAGTTGTTGAACTGTATTGAATGCAGACTTAAATTTTTCAGAATCATTGATGTTTGGGCTTTCATTTCCAATGCCAGCAACGGCTTGCGCAAAGGAAGAACCTCCTAACTTGAATGTGTCATTCGAAAAGTCAATATGGTAGATTTTGTTTTGTGCTCTTTTTTGGAAAACAGGTTCAACAACTTTGTTGATGTCGTTGCAATGTCCAGCAGCAGAAATAATAACCGTTCCAGGAGCAATGACTTCTTCGTTCGGGTATTTTTGCTTCATAGATAATGAATCTTTTCCCGTTGGAATATTGATTCCTAGTTCAATAGCAAAATTAGAAACAGCTTCTACTGCATTGTATAAACGAGCGTCTTCTCCTTCGTTTTTACAAGGCCACATCCAGTTCGCAGAAAGCGATACCGATTTTAGGTCTTCCTCTAAAGGTGCCCAGACTAGGTTTGTCAGTGATTCTGCAATCGCATTTCTAGAACCTGCCACTTCGTCAATTAAACTCGCCACTGGAGCATGCCCAATACTCGTAGCAATTCCTTCTTTTCCTTTGTAGTCTAATGCCATAACAGCAACGTCATTCAAAGGCAATTGCAATGGCCCTGCAGTTTGTTGTTTGGCAACTTTACCTCCGACACAACGGTCAACTTTATTTGTCAACCAGTCCTTACAAGCAACAGCTTCTAATTGCAATACATTTTCTAAATATTCGTGAATATTTTCTATTTCGTAGCTAAGCGCTTTGTAGTCTCTTTTGATTGTTTTGTCATTCATGATTGTTTTTGGAGAACTTCCAAACATATCATTCATGGACAAGTCCATAGGTTTTTCTCCTGTAGTAGCAGACTCGAAGGTAAACTGATCGTCATTGGTAACGTCACCGACCGTATACATTGGGGAGCGCTCTCTATCTGCAACGCGTTTTAAATAGTCTAGGTCTTTTTCGTTGATAACCAATCCCATTCTTTCTTGAGATTCATTTCCAATTTTTTCCTTTGCAGAAAGTGTAGGGTCTCCCACAGGCAGTTTGTCCAAGTCTATTTTTCCACCGGTATCTTCTACCAATTCTGATAGACAGTTTAGGTGTCCACCTGCACCGTGATCGTGAATGGATACAATAGGATTGATATCTCCTTCTACCATGCCACGTACCGCATTGGCAGCACGTTTTTGCATTTCAGGATTGGAACGTTGTACGGCGTTTAATTCTAGTTGACTGTCCATTCCTCCTGTATCTGCTGAAGAAACGGCAGCACCTCCCATACCAATTCTATAATTATCTCCTCCTAAGATGACAATTTTATCACCTTCGTTTGGCGTATCTTTTAAGGCTTGTTCGTTTTTACCGTATCCAATTCCACCCGCTTGCATAATTACTTTATCGAACCCAAGCTTACGCGCCTCTTCTTCAAACTCAAAAGTCAACAAAGAACCAGAGATTAAGGGTTGTCCAAATTTGTTACCAAAATCAGACGCCCCGTTAGATGCTTTGATTAAGATATCCATAGGTGTTTGGTATAGCCAGTCTCTTTCATTCATGGTTTCCCACGGTCTGTTTTGAGACAGACGAGAGTAAGATGTCATATATACTGCTGTTCCTGCCAATGGCAAAGAACCTTTACCTCCTGCAAGACGGTCTCTGATTTCTCCACCAGAACCAGTTGCCGCACCGTTAAAAGGCTCAACAGTGGTAGGGAAATTGTGCGTTTCTGCTTTTAGAGAAATTACAGAATTAAAATCTTTTGTTTCATAGAAGTCTGGTTTGTCGGCCGATTTAGGAGCAAACTGTTCTACTTTCGGTCCTTTTACAAAGGCAACATTGTCTTTATAAGCAGAAACAATTCCATTAGGATGTGTTTCTGATGTTTTACGAATCATTTTAAAAAGAGAACTTTCTTTTTCTTCACCGTCAATGACAAACGTTCCGTTGAATATTTTATGTCTACAGTGTTCTGAGTTGATTTGTGAAAAACCAAAAACTTCAGAATCTGTCAATTTTCGTCCAATTTTTTCAGACATTCCCTCGAGGTAGGCAACTTCTTCTTCGCTTAGAGATAGTCCCTCTTGTTGGTTGAAAGCTTCGATATTATCAATTGCTAAAACTTCTTGAGGTTTTGTGTCAATAGTAAATATGTCTTGGTTCAAATCAGTGTACAAGACTTGTAACATTGGATCAATTTCTGCATCCTTTGCGTCTACTTTTGTGAATTCTTCAATTCTTAAAATGCCCTCAATACTCATGTTTTGAGTGATTTCTACAGCATTGGTACTCCAAGGTGTAATCATTTCTTTTCTAGGTCCTACAAAATATCCTTCAAAGCTGGGGCTTGCTATCTGTGTAGCGTTGCCGAAAAGCCAAACTAATTTTTGAATGTTTTCTTGTGAAAGTTCATTGCTCTGAACTGCGAATACAGTAGTATTCCGTTGAAAAAATAGAATCATTGCCTCTAAAATGTTGTATGCCTAATTAGCATGGTTTTTTTGAAAGGACAAAAATACGAAAAATGTTAGAGAAATAGCGTATTGAAATAAGGCTAAAATTAGAAAGTTGATAACAAAAAAAGCAGTTTATAAACAGTGTTCTAAACCCGCTCATTTATTTGTTATTCTGAATAGATAAGAGAAAGAAATTCGAGAATTCTTTTTCAATCCATGTACGCTCTTCTTCTGAAATTGGATTGTTGTCGAGAATTAATCCTTTTACAGAGGTTTTGTGTTCTGCAAAGCTTGTCGGAACTTTTGTAATGCGATTATTGTTGAGGTGTACGAGTAGAAGTGAAGGTGTTTCTAAAAAGACCTCTGGGAATAATTTAATATTATTGTATTCCGCATGTAGCACTTTTAACCTCGTCATGTTTACAAGTTCTTTTGGTAGGATTTCGAGTTGATTGTGTCCTATGTAGAGACGCGATATTTGCGACAATTCCCTAATAGACTGCGGAAGTTCGTATAAGTCATTATGGTCTAACCAGACTTCGTTTAGGTTTTCTACTTGTCCTAAAATTTGATAGTTAATTTCCTTTATTAATTGGTTGTAAGCAAGGTTGATGTCTGTAAGTGATCGTAATGATGGTAGGTTTGAAGGGAGTTCAGTAATTTGGTTTTTCTGAAGGTTTAAAAATTCGATAGGTAAAGCATTAATTTGTTCTATTGTCTGGTCGAGATTTAGTTTAGGATTGCACGCCAATGAAAGGTGTTTGAGATTTGTAAAGCGTGTAATAGATTTCGGTACTTCAATTAAATCCAAGCTATCTAGTATGATTACTTCAATTTTAGATGGGTGTTCAAAATTCTTGAAAACAGCATCGATACTCAGGTCTTTTACATGTCTTAAATTCAAGGTATTGGAAATCTTGGTTTTTTTTCCAGCACAACTGAGAATAAGGGCAAAAAGCATGCAATGTAATAACGATTTATTCATATGTGACGGTGTTGTAAAATAAGGAGGCAGCAAATTCGTAATAGAGTCTATCTTTTTTAGTTGTGTCCCAAGGGAATCTTGGGTTTAAACCAAAACCATCGTGTAATTTGTTTTGAATGTTGGCACCCATTTTTGCGCTGTTTTTGCCAAGTTTGGAATGTAACGAATACTGGTTCGATTGATAACTTCCATAGGCGTAGCTATTGGCGTAAAAAATAGCAGGTGTATCTGGGGCTAGGTACCATACATTTTTTCTTCCATTATCTGAATTGATAGGGTTTCTAGGAGATAAACTGTAGTTTGGAGGTGGTGTGAAAAGTGTAATTCCATACCCAACTTGAAAGGCTTCAGTATCGTTTCTTTTTTGAGTGACTCCAATGATCAAGGTACCTGTTTCGCCATAATCAGTACCTTCTCCATAAAACAGTTTTCCAGCTTTAAAATCGTTTAAAAAGGCGAGGTGTACGTTTGTGTTGTTGTTGGCAAATCTTAGTAAGAATTTTCCCCTTTTAAGTGCGTATTTATTTAATGTATGGGGAAGGAATTCTTGTTCAAATCCAAATCCAATTCCTGCAAAGCTCTTGTTTTGCAATGGTGTTCTAAAAATAGTATGGTGTTGGGTGGATACTGAAGCTCCTAATAAGTCATCGTTTTGTCCGCCCCCTAACATGCCAAATACCTCATAAGATTTGCTAATGCCTCTGGTGTTGATTGTATGTCTTTTAAAGAGTTGTTTGAGTCCAACAGAAATGCCACCTTCTGCCGCAATGCCTTTGTAATTTACTGCTCCAAAGGCAAATACCCCAACCTTTAACCAGTCGTTTTGATTGCCTAAAGTAATTGAAGTCGTCAATAGAAGCCCTTCATTATGTGCTATTTTTTGGGCACGACAAAAAAATACCGTACTGAACAGTACTGAAATATAGATTGTTATAGAAATACAATTTTTCATAGGAAGCAATGGGTTTCTCAATACAAACCAACAAAACAGCGATTGTAATCCTGTTATGTGCTAATTGTCTCTTTTTTTTACCCTTCCTTACCTCGGTTTTGAATTATTTTGATGATAAGATAGATGACAATAATAAAAGAGATGCCAAAAAATAGTCCATATAAAAGCAACATAAAAAATGGGATTGATTCCATAAGATTTCAATTTTATGGCAGTTCCATAAGCCAAAATCTCAGAAGCTTCTTGTGTGATTGAGAGGTGGTCAATCGAACATTGACAACTGCATCGGCCGCTAATCTTGTGGCATCGTCTATCATACGTTGTAAGGCTTGCTCTCTGGATTGTCCTTGTAGTTTTGGGTATTCGTCGAGTTCATCACCTACAAATTTTTCAATCTGGCCATAAAGTCACTTGCCACACTTTTTGCGTGTACGGTACTTCCTCTGGCAATGCCTGAAATTTCAGTGATTTCTTTGTCTGCGATGGTTTCGGTAGTTGTTGTTGTCATAACTTTGGATTATTTTTTTGTAACAAGATACGAAATTGTCGTAATAGTAGATTTATTTCCAACAAGATTCTAAGAAAATAAAGGTTTTATGTTACAAACATTTAGCGTATTATAAAGTGTGGTTAGGGCATTATAAAATACTAACAGATTTTCATACTTCTAGCCTTAATCGCTTAGTTTTAAAAAGGCATTAAAATACCGAATTCCAAGTTCTCTCTGTCCTGCGGCGTTGTAATGAACCGAGTTATATGTATTGTCTTCTTTTTCGATAATAAAGGGAATGTCTGGGTTGGCATAGGCTGTATTGGGTATGCGTTCGGGTGTGCTTTTTATGATGTTTTGCTGTGCGACATGTGTCGGTTTTAATGCGGCCCAATAAGGAACCATTCCGCCAAGTATAAATGGCGTATTCCCTCCCAAATCTTTCTGAATTTGTAGAATAAAAGTATCCAGTTTCGGGGCGTAGTTTTGGTTGTTGACATCCGACTCTCCTTGATGCCATAGTACAGCTTTGACTTTGCTCTCAGGATATTTTTTCAGAACAAAGTTCACACGGTTTACTAGGTCTTTGTAAAGCTTATTGTTTGATGACCAATCTGAAATAGAGGTACCTCCATAGCCACAAGGGATAATTAAAACACGATTGTTTTCGAGGTTTATATTTTGATTGTACAATTTACAGAAAGTCAGCCCAAAACCAATCCTTTGATCATCGGAAGTGTGATGTTGTAGAGGTTCTTGGGCAATACCAATCACATGGTTGTAGAGTGAAAATCTACCTAATTGAAAAATATTTGAATCTGGGGTATCTATGTTGTGGTCTAATCCCCGACCTTGGTGTGTATTCGATTGCCCTGCAATGATAAAAATGTCATATATGGTATTATTGTCTTCAAAATCAAGATGACAGGCGCAGAGTACAAAACCTAAAAACACAAAGCGATATGTGTACCTGAAAAACATAACTACAAATAAAATCTTACGATTAAATTACTGTTAGTTTGAAAGTAATTTTGGTTATCTAACAAATAATTACAGCCAATTTCTGCACTTACAGACCACCTCTTATGAAAGTAGTACTCACCAGCAATATGCGCATTGGTCAATATTGTAGCATTTGTGTTGTAACCTATTCTCGGTCCGTAGTACAAATGGAATTTATCGAAAAGACTTTGGATAAAATCAAATCCTAGGGTAAGTGAGCCTCTTGTAACTGAATCGGGTGTTTCATTTTTTTCAATGATAGAGGCATTGACAATGGATTCTATCCTGTATTTGTCTTTGATTTTTAATCCGAGATAAATTGGACTGGAATTGTTGTAAAAAAATAAATCGTCAAAACTTTCATTGAGGTTAAAAAAGGAGGCGCCCAAACTAAACTTTATACTTCTCTCACTTTCCTGTGCATGTGTAAAGCCAAAAGCAAGACAAAAAAAGAAAAATAGAATTGTTTTTTTCATAATTAATAAAGTTCAATGCCTTATAAAGAAAAGCATTATTTAGTTTTTCTTCTCACCTTCATATTCAAGGCTTCCACACCTAATGAAAAAGCTATAGCAAAATACAAGTACCCTTTTGGAATGGCGCCAATTTCTTGATCAAATACCGTGGTATGTGCCAAATGAGCACCTTCGGTAATCAACATAAACCCGATTAATATTAAGAATGAGAGGGCTAACATTTGCATAGTTGGATGCGTGTTTACAAACTTCCCAACTGGGTTGGCAAACAACATCATAATCAACATGGATATAACCACTGCAATAATCATAATAGTCAATGCTCCATTTGTACCATTGGTCATTCCAACTGCTGTGAGTACAGAATCGAAAGAAAACACAATGTCAATCAACACAATTTGCAGGATAGTTTTAGGAAAAGAAGCACTGCCTTTACTTGCTTTGGAATGGTCTTCTGTATGTCCTTCCACCTTGTGGTGAATTTCGCTGGTACTCTTGTAAAGCAAAAACAGACCTCCCAAAAATAAAATAATACTTTGGCCAGAGACTTGAGTGCTAATCCAAGACATGTTAATACTGAATATCGGGTCCTTCATAGCAATTAAATAAGACACACCTAAAAGCAGAATGACACGAAATATCATAGCTAAGAGCAGTCCTATATTCGTCGCTTTCTTTTGGTCTTTTTGGGGGAGTTTACCCGTTGCAATAGAAATAAAGATAATATTGTCGATTCCCAATACAATCTCTAAAAAAGTCAAGGTCAGCAAGGCAACCCAAGCGTCTAATTGTGTAAATATTTCCATTGCTAGTTAAGTTTATAGGTGCTTCCTTTTTGCTTGAAGTTACTGTTTTTATAATGGGCTTGAAATTCGTAAGAATTGTCCTTGATTTTGGTGATTTTTACTACAAAAGTCGTGCTGTCCAATTTCGTAATTGGTCGTTGCTTTTTTAAGTGAAATTCAAATTTGTTTTTCCATTTGATATCAAAAGTATCCACTTTGTTTCTATAAGCCTCTATTTGAAGATTGTCTACCCGATAAAAAACGGAGCTGTCTTTTTTATTTTCAAGATACGTGATAAAATTCCCTTTCTCAAAAGAAAATGCATCATGAGATTTTTGTTTTTTACAAGCAAAAATGAAGGAGCTCAGGACTAATAACAGCACACAATTTTTTAACATGAAGTAAAAATAGTTAAAATAGTTGTCATTTTAAAAGAGAATCTAAGCAAATATTTGCCTATATAAAGCCCAAAAAAAGCCTAACATTTGTAGTTGTTAGGCTTTGTAAATACAATGTAAGGTTGATTAAATCCCCGTATAATTGCTAGGTGTAATCACTTTTAATTCTGCTTTTATAGCGTCAGAAACTTCTAGAGTGTCAATAAAATCGGCAATTGATTTTTGATTGATGGTAGCATTTGTTCTTGTCAAACCTTTCAAAGCTTCATACGGATTTGGATAGGCTTCTCTTCTCAATATCGTTTGAATGGCTTCGGCAACCACAGCCCAGTTGTTTTCTAGATCTTCTTCAAAAGCCTCTTTGTTTAATAAGAGCTTATTTAATCCTTTTAAAGTAGAAGCAAAAGCAATAAGTGTATGGCCAAAAGGAACACCTACATTTCTTAAAACAGTTGAATCTGTCAAATCGCGTTGCAAACGAGACAAAGGCAATTTTGCAGCTAAGTGCTCAAACAAAGCATTTGCGATACCAATATTTCCTTCTGAATTTTCAAAATCAATTGGGTTTACTTTATGTGGCATCGCAGAAGATCCTACTTCTCCTTTTTTGATTTTTTGCTTGAAATAATTACTAGAAATATACGTCCAAACATCTCTATCTAAATCCATGATGACATTGTTGATCCGCTTTAAAGCATCAAAAATACCTGCCATATGGTCGTAGTGTTCAATTTGTGTCGTTGGGAATGAATGGTGTAAACCTAAAATATCTTCTACAAATTGTGTTCCAAATGCTTTCCAGTCAATGTTTGGATAGGCTACTTTATGTGCGTTGTAGTTACCTGTAGCTCCACCAAATTTAGCTGCATGAGGTGTGTGTTGTAACTGTAATACTTGCTGATTTACACGTTCCACAAATACAAACAATTCTTTTCCTAAACGCGAAGGAGAAGCAGGTTGTCCATGCGTTCTTGCCAGCATTGGAATATCGCTCCATTCCTCAGATAAATCTGCTAACTTTGCTGTCAATTCATCCAAAGTAGGATAGTATACTTCCTCTAAAGAATCTTTGATAGACAAAGGAATTGCTGTATTGTTAATATCTTGAGAAGTCAATCCAAAATGAATGAACTCCTTAAATGCTTGTAAATTTAATGCGTCGAATTTTTCCTTAATAAAATACTCAACGGCCTTCACATCGTGATTGGTAACGCTTTCAATGTCTTTTATTTTTAAAGCATCTTCTGAAGAAAAAGAAGTGTAAATTTCTCTCAAAGCAGGATACAAAGAACTGTCAAAAGCCTCTAACTGCGGCAAAGGAATTTCACATAAGGCAATAAAGTATTCAATTTCTACTTTTACTCTATATTTTATCAAAGCTTCTTCTGAATAGTAAGCTGCTAATGATTCTACTTTACCTCTATATCTACCGTCAATAGGGGAGATTGCGTTTAAACTTGTTAATGCCATTGTTAAGAATTGAAATTAAGCCGCAAAAATAAGGAATTCTAAAGAAATATGAATACCGAATAGGAGAAACTTCTCGAGTGGTTTTTTTATTGGATGCATTTTTGGATAGAATTCTGTTGATAAAGTCATATTAGATTTTTTTTAATCTAGATGCTCCTGTATTCTTCTCTCTTTTTAAGGGGGTTATAGCCTTATAACGGTGCTTTTTTTTCTGTTTTTAAGCACGGTTTTGGTTGTGTAAAGCTCAGTTGTTTAAGGGGTTATGCTTGTTTGTGGGTAAGATGACAAATATGTGTTAATTATTGAAATATCTGAACTTTTCATAGATAGGCTTCTGAAGTAATTTTACATTGTGCATTTACCTAATTAGGATAGTTGCCTTATAAAGGACTTTTTAATTTGTTTAAATTGTATATCATTGTTGCGGATTGTGTTTCGTTTAGAGATTTTACAAATAATAGAGTACTGAAAATTATGATTAAAAAAAAGAAACTTATTATTGCTATTGGAGCGCTACTCTTTGCGTCACAATATATGCAACAGCTCTGTGCTCAAAAGAAACCTAATGTCATACTTATAATGGCTGATGATTTAGGTTACGGAGATGTTGGTTTTAACGGAAATACCATCATTAAAACACCTCATATGGATACCATGGCGGCCTCTGGAATGAAGCTCACAAATTTCTATGCAGGTGGTCCTGTGTGCTCCCCAACTAGAGGTACCTGTTTAACGGGTAGACATTATTTTAGATACGGTATTTTTTCTGCAAATATTGGTCATTTACCAGCAGCAGAAATTACCCTTCCAGAATTACTGAAAGAAGAAGGTTATGCGACCGGACATTTTGGAAAATGGCATATAGGAACGCTGAGTAAAACGCTTTCCTCAAAAGGGGAAGGCAGGAAACCAGCATTGAACTATTCTCCTCCAGCTGCACATAGCTATGAAACCTCTTTTGTAACTGAAAGTTCAGTTGCCACTTGGGCCCCTGAAGGAAACAAAGGAAGTGCGAAAAATCCTTACTATTTTAACGGTAAAGTTGAACAAGAAAATATTTCTGGAGACGATTCAAGAGTTATCATGGACCGTGTAGTCCCTTTTATTGAGACTGCCGTATCAGAAAAGAAACCTTTCCTTTCTGTAATTTGGTTTCATGCACCGCACGAACCTGTAAAAGCTGGACCAGAATACAAAAAGATGTACAGTGAATACAGCGAAGGTAAACAAGATTATTACGGTTGTATAACAGCTATGGACGACCAGATAGGAAGGTTACAAGAAAAATTAAAAGCGTTGAAAGTAGATGATAATACCATCATCTTATTTTGTAGTGATAATGGTCCGGAAGGAAAAGCTGAAACCGATAAAAATCCAGGGACAACAGGTGGACTAAGAGGTAGAAAGAGAAGTTTGTATTCAGGAGGTGTTGGCGTACCTGCCTTTGTGGTATGGCCTGACAAGATAAAAGCCGGAACTACTTCAAACTATATGAGTAGTACTTTAGACTATGTACCCACAGTTTTAGATGTGTTGCAAATTAAAATGCCGGATGCACGTCCTTTAGACGGAATTTCATTAGTACCAATGCTTACTGGGAAGAACGACACTAGAGAAAGCCCCATCCCATTCATGCACAGAGGAAAAGCTTCTTGGATTCAAGGAGACTTTAAATACATGACCAGTGGAAGTAAAGTATCGGAAATATACAACCTGAGAACCGATCGTTTTGAAGAACACAATCTATACAAACAATATCCGGAAGAGGTAGCGGCCATGAACAAACACATTATGGAATGGAACCTTTCCTGTAAAAAAAGTCATGCAGGAGCCGATTACAACACTGCTTATACCCCAGTAGATACTTGGGTAGGCATAGATCAAGGCAAAGCAACAGGAAGCAAAAAGAAAAAGAAGAAAAACAAGAACAAAAATAAGAACAAGAATAAAAGTAAAGAATAATACATATGAAGAATTATAGCAAAGGATTGGCATTGATTTTATTGATGTTCTTAGGAGTCGTATCACAAATGAACGCTCAAAAAAAGTCTAAGAAACCAAATATTATCTTTTTACTTACAGATGACCAACGTTATGATGCATTGGGCTGTATGGGGAACGATGAAATTAAAACACCTAACATAGATAAACTAGGAAACGAAGGTGTGATATTTAAAAACTTTTATACCACAACCTCTATTTGTATGGCAAGCCGCGCCCAAATCATGACAGGAATGTATGAATACAAGACAGGATGTAACTTTTCGCATGGACCCTTGTTACAAGAAAAATTCGACAAGTCGTATCCGGTACTACTGCAAAAAGCAGGCTATAAAACAGGATTTACCGGGAAGTTTGGCTATGCTGTAAGAACTGAAGCAGAAAGTAAAAAAGGAGGCGCTTCAAACTATCATTCAAATGAGGCTTTACCGATAGATCAGTTCGATTGGTGGAAAGGGTGGCCAGGTCAAGGGTATTACCAAACCTTTAAAAATGAATATATGGTGGAATACGCTAAAGAATTCCCTCATGTTTCAAAGGCATTAGGAGCGTCTTCAAGAGATTTTATACGCGAATATGCCAATAAAAAAGACCCTTTCTGTTTGTCGGTAAGTTTTAAAGCACCGCACAGCCCGGTATCTCCAGACCCTGTGTACGATGATGTATATGCCGGAGCTAAATTCACAAGACATCCAAACCACGGGCAACAAGGAGGTGCACACTTACCGCAACAAACCAAATTAGGAAGACAGTACTTGAACCTTGGAAAACGATGGGTAGACGAAGAATATGACAAAGCCTTGGCAAAATATTACCAACTTATTTATGCAGTAGATGTAGCTGTGGGAATGATTTTAGAAGAAGTTGAAAAGCAAGGAATTGCAGACAATACCATCATCATATTTACAACCGATAATGGATACAGCACTGGAGCACATGGTTTTGGGGGGAAAGTAATGCCTTATGAGGAAGGTGCAAGAGGACCGTTATTAATTTATGCACCAGGTTCGAAATCATTTAAAAAAGGTTGGGAGAGTACGGCCTTGACAGGAAATATTGATATGGCACCTACGATTTTAGATTTTGCAGGGTTGCCGATACCGAAGAATATGGATGGAAAAAGTTTGGTGCCTTTAGTAGAAAAGAAAAATGCAACCGTAAAAGAGGATCAAGCCATCATTCAAGCATGGGGAGAGGATCCAACACACGCTTTGACGGTAGTTTCTGGGGATTTTAAATATTTATATTGGTTTTATGGGGAAGGAATGCAGCCGCAAGAGGAACTGTACAATCTAAAAGAAGACAAATACGAAATGAACAATTTGGCGAGTGATCCTAAAAGTGCCAAAAAGTTAGCTCAGATGCAAAAACTATACGACAGTTATGTAGAAACATGGAAAAAAGATGCAGTAAAAACAGGAGGATATCCTGAATACGGATCTTTATACGATAGACATATTTCATGGGATGTAAAACGAGAAATCATGCAGGTCGATAAAAAAGCCAAGAAAAAAGCAGAGAAAGAGGCAAAACAGAAAGCTTCAGGAAAAACCGCAGATGAAGAAAAGAAAGCAAGAAAAGCAAAAGCAAGAGCCGAAAGAAAAGCGAAAGAAGCAGCAGAAAAAGCAGCAATGGAAGCTTAATTAATGCCTCGGAATAGGTTGATAGTTTCCGCAATCAAAATAATTAAAAAGTGAAACTTGAACTGGGAGATTTGAATCACTATTTGGAATATTCATCATATCAATTGATACATGTCTAAATTATTTTTGAAGAGAACTATAATAGAAAATAAAATGACACAAAAGAATTTAAGTTTATTGGCTTTACTTTTTACAGTAATTTTCTTCTCGAATGCACAGAAGAGACCTAATATTGTATTGATTTTATCTGACGATGTGGGTTTTGAAGAATACGGTATTTACAAAGTAAAAAAAGGAGAGCAATCGAATACGCCTATAATTGATCAATTAGGAAGAGATGGTGTTGCCTTTAAAACAGCCTATGCACAAAGTATTTGTGGCCCCTCAAGAGCCATGTTGTATTCAGGCTGTTATGCAGCTACCAATGGTGCTTACGATAACAAAGTAAACTACCTACCAGGAAATGAGAAAAAGGACAAAGACCGTTTTCCGAACTTTATAAGAGTTTTACACGATGCAGGCTATAAAACAGCCGTAGCAGGAAAATGGCACAATCCAATAGGAGGTACGCTTGGAGTAGATAATAAGTTATTAGGGGTAGACCAATATGTAGTATACAATAGTGGACCTTCTAGTGTGAAAAAACTTACAGGATTAGACATGGTTCCTGATGAAAACTGGGAAATTGCAGCCATTTCTAAATTGCCAATATTATCGCGTTATTGGAAACCTGCCTACGTGCAAGATGGTAAATTGTTAAAAACAACAATGAAAGACTACGGTCCTGATATTTTAACAAATTACATCTGTGATTTTATCAAAGAAAATGCAAAATCTGATCAGCCTTTTCTGGCTTTTTATCCAATGGTATTGGCACATAGTTCACACACAGTAACACCAATTGATGTTGCCGAAGGAGCAAAACCTTCCAATAAACATTATAAAAATGCATCTGAACTTGGAGCCAAATATTTTAAAAATCAAATTCATTATGCCGATATGTTGGTGGGTAGAATTTTGGAAACTATCAAAGAACAAGGAATAGAAGGAGAAACCATTGTAATTTATACTTCCGATAATGGAACCACATCGTCTGCAAAAAGTAAAGGTGTAGAGTACGGAGTGCATGTACCATTTATGGTCGCTGGACCTAGTATAAAGCAAAGAGGAATGACTAATGAGCTGATCGACTTTACAGATGTGTTACCAACATTGGCCGATTTAGCACAAACTAAAATTCCTTCAAAATATAAAATAGATGGTAAAAGCGCAGCTCCTTTTTTACGTGGAGAAACAGATACCACAAAGGAAGTAATTTTCGCCCAACCCGGATTGGCATCTTTGGTAAGAACAAAAGAATACTTGTTGGAAGCGGTTTGTCCGTTATTCGGATATCCAAAAGGACGTTTCTATAAAACAAATGGTTCCTACGACGGTAGAGGTTATGAAAATATTACACATGACGAAAATTATATTGGGGTAAGAAGCGCTTTTGATGACTATCTGGATTTTATGAGTTCGAAATTACCGACCTCTTTTGAAGACCCCATTTGGAATAAGGAGTTGAAAAAAGGAAAAAAACATTTCACAAGCAAACAGCAACAAAAGAATCACTTGAAATTACCAATAAAATATAATTTTTACGATCCTTCATTTTAATCATTATGAAACTTAGAACTTTTTACTTTTTATTTTTTGCCTTAACCGGGTCAATTACATTGTATGCACAATCACAACCCAACGTAATAGTCATCATGTCTGACGATATGGGAAACAATTTAGCCTCCGTTGGAAACCCGTGGTTAAAAACCCCCAATGTAGACAAACTGGCAAAACAATCCATCCGACTTACGAACTTTCATCAAGCCATTATGTGTACGCCGTCGCGTACCGCCATGATGACTGGGAAGTATTCTTTAAGAACGGGTGCCTGGAGAACAAGTGTGGGACGTTCGAATATGAGAACAGAAGAAACAACCATAGCCGAGGTTTTCAGAGAAAATGGATACAAAACAGGGCAATTTGGAAAATGGCACTTGGGAGATACCTGGCCATTTAGAGCTTCAGATCAAGGCTTTGACGAGGTGGTGAATTTTAAATGTGGTGGAATAAGCCAAATATCGGACTATTGGGGGAATGATTATTTTGATGATGTCTATTATCACAACAATGTTCCTAAACAATACAAGGGCTATTGTACAGACGTATTCTTTGGAGAAACCATTCGGTTTATAAAAGAAAATAAAAACGAACCATTTATGGTATATCTAGCGCCCAACGTTGCGCATTTACCCGCCATAGTAGCAGAAAAATACTCAAAACCTTGGGAAGACAAAGGCCATACTAAAAAACAAGCCATCTATTACGGAATGATTACCAATTTAGATGAGAATATGGGACGTTTGATGGAAGCCTTGGAAGCACAGGGAATAGCCGATAATACCATCATCGTATTTACGACAGATGACGGAACAGCTGGGTATGCCGCACAATTTAACAAAGAAGGCTGGCCTCTAGAAAACGGCTTTAATATGGGGCAAAGAGGAGGGAAAGGTTCCCCATATGAAGGTGGACATCGACTTTTTTCTTATGTAAAATGGACGGGTGGCCAGATCAAAGGAGGTACCGAAACCGATCAACTTACCTCAGTTATGGATGTTTTTCCAACACTTATGGATCTTTGCGAAATCAAAGCACCTAAAAATCTCAATCAAGATGGCGTTTCTTTTAAACCTGCTTTGTACAGTAAAGAAATCCCAGGAGCGGAAGAAAGAGCTTTGTATTTGGTAAAATTAAATCCGGCCAAAGAAGACGATTTTAAAAGAAATATATTTTGTGTGGTTGAAGGAGATTGGCGCTATGTCAATCGAAAAGAACTGTATAATGTAAAAGAAGACAGACTGCAAAAAAACAATCTTATTGATAGCCATCCCGAAATCGCTCAAAAGATGGAGGCCGGTTTGCAAAACTTTTTAAAGACCAATGCAGCGGATAGAGAAACCCCTGTTCGTTTTATTTTAGGAGATAAAGAGCATAAAAAAATATCTTTAACGACTCAGGATTTATGGGGGAACTCAGCCTTTGCTCAAGGCCATGTTATGAAATTGGAAAAGGGTTCAGGACCGTGGAAAGTCCAATTTGTAAATAAAGGAACCTATAGAATTACTTTATCCCGCTATCCCCTGTATACCGGTTTTGCGTTTAACGAAAAAACCATGGGAAAACGCAGTAAGGAATTTTCAGCAAATAAGGCAAAATTAGTCGTTGCTGGAAATACCTACGAAAAAGATATAAAGGCAACTGATACGCAGGTCTCGTTTGATGTAAAACTCAAAAAAGGAGCCGCAGATTTAGAGACTTGGATTTTTTCTGAGGAAGGAATTACAGTCCCTGCATATTTTGTCGATGTGGAATTACTTAAATAAAGAATAATAATTTAAATAGAATAAGAATGAAGCGTATAGATTTCAAAATGTTGGTAGTACTCATGATAGGTTTTAGCCTGTCTGCACAAGAACTGGATTTAAACAATTTGCCGTTTCCTACGGGAGGTGAAGACTGGGGAATCGAGTATTCAAAAAACTGGAAATCGCTGCAGGAAAGAGAAATTCCGGAATGGATGATCGATGCCAAATTTGGTGTTTATACGCATTGGGGAGTGTATTCAGTCCCTGCAAAAGGAGGTCCAGACTACGTAAATGAATTGTATACTGCCAAAGACGAATACGATCGCAAAGGGGTTAAAGCATACCATCGTGAAAAGTATGGGAAAATTGCAGATTTTGGATATGCCGACTTTATTCCTCAGTTTACAGCACCAAAATTTGATGCCAAAGAATGGGCTGGAATCATGAAAGGTGCAGGTGCTAAGTTTGGTGGTATCTGTGTGGTACATCACGATGGATTTTGTTTGTGGGATTCTAAAGCAACCCGTTGGAATTCGAAGAACATGGGACCTAAAAGAGATATTTTTGGTGAAATTTCCAAGGCGGTAAAAGCAGAGGGCATGAAAACAGTAGCCACCTTTCATCATGCGAGAACCTTTGGATATGCTTTCGATAAAAAACATATGGATGAGTATACCGATTACCAAAAAGAAAATTGGGACCTCTTCGATCCAAAATTTGCAGACTTCTATAGAAACGATGAAGTAGAACCTCAAGAAAGCTTTGGAAACGAATGGTTTAAAAAAGTAAGAGAGGTAATGACACAATACGAACCAGATATGTTGTGGTTCGACGGATTGTCTGGTGCTATGATAAAAGGAATGCTACCGGAAGAACGCGTAATTGATATGTTTAATGATTTTTACAAACAAGGACCGCAAAATGTAATAAGTAATAAATTACCAGGTTCTGGTGTGTGGAATTTTCCTAGAGGCGTTGGAATTCGTTGTTACGAAGGTGGGCGTGATATGGAACCAAATCCAAAAGGGTATTGGTTGGTAGATAGAGCTATCAGTTATCCTTGGTCGTGGGTAAATGACAAGTCGTATAGAGATAAAGAAGACTTTCATATCCGTACGATCATAGATGTCGTGAGTAGAGGAGGTGTATATCTGTTGTCATTAACACCAAAAGGTGATGGTTCGATTTCAAAAATGGAGCAAAAAATAATGAAAGGAATTGGAACTTGGATGGATACAAATGGGGAAGCTATTTTTGCTACAAGAAAATGGAGAACACACGGTTCTGGTGAAGCGAAGATTGTCAAAGTAAAATACGACAAAAAATTAGTGTGGTGGGATTTTAGAACCATCAAAGACAAAGAAATTAGATACACACGTAAAAAAGACAATTCAGCCGTTTATGCCATCGTAACTGGTTGGAACGAAAATGGTACAATTACCTTAAAAGAATTGGCTAAAGATGAAAAGTTTGCGACCAAAGGCATCAAAGAAATAAAAATGCTTGGTGTAGAGGAGAAAATTGAATGGAAACGAACTGCCGATGGTTTGGTGTTGAATTATCCAAAAACAAAACCTGGAGACCATGCCTATACCTTTAAAATTATTCCTAATGGGAAACTGGTAGATTTCGATAGGGAGTAGTACATTAGCAATGGCAGTCTATAGGCTGCCATTGTTTAGTTTTAGCAACCAAATACATTTGTAATGAGATTTTTTATACTTCTTTTTTGTAGCAGTTTAACCTTGTATTCGCAAGAGATTTCTTTACTTCCCGAACCTACAGAAATGGAATTGAAAACAGGAGAAGCTTTTCGATTGCACAAAAACAGTAGACTCTTGTATTCGGATAGCAAATTGAAAAACGAAGTAAAGTACCTTAAAAATAGAATTCAAAGTGCGACTGGCTTTAAGTTTTCTGAAAAGAAATCTATTAAAAAGGCAAAAAAGGGAGATGTAGTACTTAAATTACAGAACGGAAAAGGTGTCATAGGAAGTTATCGTTTAGAGGTGAAAGAGGGGGTCGTAGAAATTTCTGCAAACACTACCACTGGTGTTTTTTATGGAATCCAAAGTTTACAACAACTCTTTCCTGCTCAAATGTATGCCTCAAAAATACAGGAAAAAGAAGATTGGAGTTTTCCTGCCGTGACCATTGAAGATGCGCCTGTTTTTGAATGGCGCGGCATGCACTTAGATGTAGCTAGAAATTTTAGGTCCGTATTTTATGTAAAACGATTTATTGACCTTATGGCGATGCATAAATTAAACGTTTTTCATTGGCATTTGACCGAAGATCAAGGCTGGCGAATAGAAATTAAAAAATATCCAAAACTAACCGAAATTGGCGCCTGGAGAGATTCTACATTGATTGGACATATGAGAGACAAGCCACATCAATTCAAACAGGGAAGAACAGGTGGTTTTTATACCCAAAAAGAAATCAAAGAAGTAGTGCAATATGCGCAACAAAGACATATAACAATCGTACCTGAAATAGAAATGCCAGGGCACGCACAAGCAGCCATCGCCGCTTATCCAGAGCTTGGAAATACGGGTGTGTCGCCAGGAATTCGCCCAATGTGGGGGATAAGTAAAGAAATTTACAACCCAGAAGAAACGACTATTGCGTTTTTAAAAGATGTGTTAGATGAAGTATTAGCACTCTTTCCCTCAACCTATATTCATATTGGTGGAGATGAAGCTAAAAAAGACCAATGGGAGTCGAGCAAGCGGGCACAGGAATTACTAAAAGAACGTGGATTGCACGATATGCATGAAATGCAAAGTTGGTTTATCAGTCAAATAGACACCTATCTTACCGCAAAAGGAAGAAAATTAATTGGTTGGGATGAAATTCTCGAAGGAGGTCTGGCAGACGGTGCTGCTGTTATGTCGTGGAGAGGTGATAAAGGAGGTATAAAAGCGGCTAAAGCCGGACACAAAGCCGTTATGGCCACCAATAAATACACGTATTTTGACAAATACCAATCTAAAAACAAAGAGAATGAACCCTTGTCTATTGGTGGACTAGTTACTTTAGAAACTGTTTATCATTTTCAACCCATACCAAAAGAATTAACGGCAAATGAAGCCAAAAACATCATGGGTGCTCAAGGGCAATTATGGTCGGAATACATAGTATCCGATTCACATATGGATTATATGGCCTTTCCTAGGGTATGTGCATTGGCTGACGTAGTATGGTCAAATAAAGAATCTAGGAATTATAAAGAATTCCTTACCAGTCTAGAACAACATTTACATCGGCTAGCTATATTAAACATAAACTATCGCATGCCAGATGAATTCAAAAAGAAATAAGAAGAGCAAATGAAAACGAACAAATTGAAAGTAGCTGTTTTGGGAATTTTATCCCTGTTGAGTATTGCGAGTTGTGATTCTCAAGAAAAGAAATCCGATAAAAAACCAAATATTCTATGGATCATGTGCGATGACCATACGGCCAATACCATAAGTAGTTATAAAATGCGTTTTGCCGATGCCATGCCCACACCAAACATAGATCGTTTGGCAAATGAAGGCGCTCTATTGAATAACTGTTTCGTAACCAATTCAATTTGTACGCCTTCTAGAGCAACCATCATGACAGGTCAATATGGGCATATAAACGGTGTGCATACCCTTTGGCAAGATTTACGCGAAGAAGATGAAACGGTAGCAACCTTGTTGCAAAAGAATGGCTATGAAACCGCTATCGTTGGAAAGTGGCATTTGCATACCGAACCACAGGGGTTTGATTATTTTAGTGTGTTGCCCGGACAGGGAGATTATTTCAATCCTACCTTTAAAGAGTCTGGAACCACATGGACACATAAAAAAGAAGGAAAACAATACCAAGGTTATGTGACCGATGTGATAACTAACAACTCCTTGAAATGGCTAGACAATAGAAAAACAGAAAAACCATTCTTTTTAATGTTACATCACAAGGCTCCACACGGCTTATGGGAATATGCCCCTCGACATGAACACTTATTTGATGGTATTGAAATCCCGGAAGCAGTAAGCTTATTTGAAGACAAAAGTCATCGTTCTGAGGGGTCCAAATCCTATGGAAGAGATATGCTTGGCTTGGCGGGCAGAATGTACGAAGGAAAACGCGGGAAAGACTATCCTACAGGAAAACTCAATACAGAAGGCCTAACAGATACACAAAAGATAAAATCCGCTTATCAAAAATATATGAAGGATTATTTAAGGGTGGTCGCAGCAATCGATGAAAATGTAGGGCGTGTTTTAGATTATTTGGAAACTTCAGGACTAGCGGAAAATACGGTGGTGGCTTACACATCCGATCAAGGGATGTTTTTAGGAGAACACAGTTATTACGACAAACGATGGATGTATGACGAATCCTTAAAAATGCCATTTTTAATTCGGAAACCTGGAGAAATAAAACCGGGTTCTCAATTTGATCAAATGATTACGAATTTAGATTTTCCAGAATTGATTCTTGACTATGCTGGAATAGATGCCCCAGCAAGTATGCAAGGAAAAAGCTTCCGATCTATTTTGGCAGGTGAAACACCTAAGGATTGGAGAACTTCAATGTACTACCAATATTGGATGCAATTTGAACCTTCAGCCGTACCGGCACATTTAGGGGTACGTACACATAATTACAAACTTATATTTTATTACGGACATGGATTGGGACTAGAAGGAACAACAGATAGCTGGCAAACACCAGTTTCATGGGAACTTTATGATCTGAAGAAAGACCCTTATGAATTGAATAATATCTACGGTCAAAAAGGTTTGGAGGGTATTACTAAAAAGCTAAAAGATGAAATCTTAAAACTTCAAAAACAGTACGATTTAGAGGTTTCAAAATACCCTGCATTGAACGAAAGAATGCAGAAATATTGGGAATAGTAGTAGGTTTCAGGTTAGGGGTAGTTGGTTGCTACATGCTGGTAGCTGGTTTCATGTTTCAGGCTTGTCCGCCTCTGGCGAGTTTCAAGTTTAGGTCAAGTGTAGCCGGCAGCCGGTAGCTGGTAGTTCGTTTCAAGTTTCTTGTTTCAAGTTAAGGTTACATGTAGTTGGTTGCTACATGCTGGTAGCTGTTTTCATGTTTCAGGCTTGTCTTCCTATAGCGGGTTTCAAGTTAAGGTCAAGTGTAGCTAGCAGAAGGTAGCTGGATGCCGGTTGCAGTTAGCAGGTAGCACGTAGTTTAAACCCCAATAAAAATAGTATTTAACTACGCTTACGATGTTTTAAGGCGTAGGCCTTAGGAGAAAGATCGAACTCTTGCTTAAAGCATTTTGAAAAGTAGGATTGATTGGAGAAACCGATACGATATAGGATCTCGGTGACATTTAAATCTGTTTCTCTCAATAATACTGCCGATTTTTTAATGCGATATGCACGTATAAACTCATTGGTAGTAATACCTCGAATAGACTTAAACTTTCGATAGAGTTGCATAGGACTAAAATTCATCCCGGCCGCCAGATCCTCAACCCCAAAATTAGAATTCATTAAATTTTCTTCAATTACTTGTTCTGCTTTTTCTAAAAAGTTTTTCTCAACCTCGTTAATACCAAGTTCTTGCGAGTCCAAAGCAATGTTGTTCGAAGAGAATTTTTCTTGTAATAAGTTGAGCTGTTCCATTAGCTTTTTAATTCGGATTTCTAAAAGCCGAATGTCAAAAGGTTTCGGAATATAAGCATCGGCTCCTACTTCCAAACCTTAAATTCTGTGCTCTATGGAAGTTTTTGCAGTTAATAAAATAATCGGAATATGATTGGTGATTGGATTTTTCTTTATTTCAGTAACCATTTCAATTCCATCCATTTTTGGCATCATCACATCGCTAATAATAATAGAAGGAACTTGTTTTGAGGCAATTTTGAGCCCTTCCTTACCATTAAATGCTTGCAAAATTTCATAGCGATCTTCAAGCGAATCTTTAATGAATAACTGCATGTCAGGATTGTCTTCTACAATCAATAATAATGGAAGCCTTTCTATGGGAGCCTTTTCCTCGTCGTCAGAGAGTGAACCTGAAAAAGTAGCTTCTATCGACATGTCCTCTGATATAGAGTCAGGTTGCGGTGTTTTATTGTCAATGATCTCGGAATTGGTCAATTGCAAAGGAAAACGCAAACTAAAAGTAGTACCCTTACCAACCTCACTTTTTACTTTTATCGATCCATTAAGCAATTCTACCAATGCTTTTACCAAAGCCAAACCTACACCAGATGATCCTGAATCGCTAGAATGCTTAGACGTGTCAATTTGATAAAAACGATCAAAAATCATCGGAAGCTTTTCCTCCGAAATTCCGTTACCAGTATCTTTAACTATGAGTTTTATCTCTTTGGAGCTGTTCAACTTATTGTTTTTTGGAATGCTTAAAGAAACAACAATTGTTTTGTGTTCTGGCGTATATTTTATAGAGTTGGATATTAAATTGTTTACGATTTTTTCCATCTTATCCCAGTCAAAAGAAGCGATGAGTTCCTTAGTAGAAGCTTCAAAAGACAAAGCAATGTTTTTTCTTTCTGCAAGTACCTTAAATGACAAAACAATTTCATTACAGAACTTCACAAGATCTCCGTTCGAAGTGGTAACTTCTAGTTCTTTAAATTGAATTTTTCGAAACTCCATC